>OFKV01000037.1_pt1 | contig 8375 bp, 8 predicted proteins | sample 1540631 | NCBI WGS metagenome assembly OFKV01 (sample SAMEA104347425, study PRJEB22522) | marine metagenome | biome: marine biome; feature: marine water body; material: sea ice | collected 2015-09-16T00:00:00Z | depth 1.5 m | reverse complement strand
ATATGCATATGGATATCTGTTTGTTTGTTTGTTTACATTCGAATAGTTTCTAAAAGCGTTGAGCAGTCTTGTTCAATCTTGGAAACTTGTTCACTTAGAAAGTTACATTAGTAACTTGGTGAATCTTTGGCTAGTTAATTAGGCTAGTCTATATTTACTTAGAAGTGTATCGTTTTCTGATTCACGAGTTCAAACATGAACTCTTTATTCTAAATTGAGACATGAGCTCAATCATGAGCTCTTTCTTCTATTGATTGAAAGTCGCATATTGCACAGCATACACCCGGTTTTGGTACAGAAAACTGTACCTTTGAAAAATTTGAAAAGGCAGGCGAGGCGAGTTTGGAACATCATTGGAATAACCACGTGCACTGCGACGACTGGTGTCAAGCAAAGACATGGACAGAAGAAGAAAAGGTTGAGAAAAGGGCAAGTTCCGAGACAAGGAAAGAAATCCGAAGGAATACTTACAGCAAAAAGAGGTGAAAGACAAGTACCTGTCAACAGACCGAATGAGACAGTGCTACCACCAGTTCTCGAACAACAAGACGGAGCAACTTCACGGATTCATCGTCAACGTTTTTCTTCCGAAACGAAGTTACTACTGCCGCACCATCTGTGGCCGAGCCCGAACTTATGTAGCAACGAGCGTTGATTCCCTTGGGTTCAAAGGTTATTACAAGCAGTTGTATGAGAGACTTGGGATTACCATGTCGAAAGAAACCGAGACGTACTTCCAGCAGCACGATCGAAAACGGAAGCTTGACGGAGATTATGCAAAGACTCCAGAAATAAAAAGAAGAAACGAGCGAAAATAAAGTTAGAGCAAATTCAATCAGCATGGAAATTCGGCTATGTTGACACTAATGATGGACGGGGGTTGGGACCAAAGTCTACAAAAGTTCGTCCGGACGCGTTGTGTCCGTCGGACCTAGAACTAATAAAGTGTGTGGCCTAGTCTACTTTTGGAAAGGGTAAGTCAGAGGAGCGTGTTTTCCGTCATGGGTCAAGCAACCGGATCACGGTGAACTGCCTCTCGACCACCCGACCAAAGAGAAGCTATCAGATCCAATTCATTATGTCAAAAACTACAAGACTGAATTGTACAAGCTGGTCGCTCTTGCGAAGTCGAAAACTGGAACCTGCAAGGCGGACACCATGCGATTGAGTCGCAACCTTGCCTATATGATTGCCCAGCACACTCCAGGTTTTGGTAAAGCCGAATGTACCTTCGAAAACTTTGAAACTGCAGGCGAGGCTAGTTTTGAACACCACTGGAACAACCACGAACACTGCGGTGAATGGTGTCAAGCAAAATCATGGACAGAAGAGGAGAAAGTAGAAAAGAAAGGAAAGTTTAGGGACAAGATAAAAAACAGGAAGGAATACGAGCAGCAGATGCAGGTAAAGAAGAAGTACCTGTCGACACCAAGACTTCGACGGTGCTACCATGAATTTTGCAACAACAAGACAGAGCAACTGCACGGGTTGGTTGTGAATGTTTTTCTTCCAAAACGATCGTACTTCTGTCGTACGATTTGCGGTAGGGCGAGAACTTACCTTGCCATGAGTGTAGATTCGCTTGGCTACGAAGGGTATTACAGGAAACTGTACGAAGAACTTGGGATACGCATGTCTAGTGTCACCGCGAGGTACTACCACCAGCATGATCAAAAGAGGAAACGCGACCGAAATTATGCAAAGACACCTGCCAGGAAGAAGAAGCGTGCGAAGCAACAATTGGATCAGATTCAAAAAGCTTGGCAGTCGGAAGTGGGGGACAAAGATAAGGGACATATGTACCAGTCTCGAATGGCGGCGCCGCAGGTGACAGGAACACACGAGGAGACGAATGAAGGAGTTGGAGGTGTCTCGCTCCCATTTTGTAATGCATGCGGATGCTATGGTCACCAAGGACGAAGCAGCCTACAATGTGCGCATAACCCACGTAACAAAAACCACCAAGGTGCGTATGTTCATTCAGTACGAGGACTTGTTACATGTGACGTCTGTAAGTATTCTAATTTGGCGAGCCTGCACGCCAGTACTCACCTGTCGTACGCTTTCTACGAAAAGGGAATTCAATCGTGGCCGGCGAGCAATCTACAAACGGAGCTGCGGATTGCGCACCCTGCGCCGATTCCGATATGACGCTAAAAGAGACGATGGCGAAGCTCGACGATATGGAGTTAGTGGACAAGAACGAAGACGATTCGGGCGAAACTTCCGATGAAGAATCGATAGCTTAGGCAATAACGAACAATCCGTTCCATTACATGTAATGCTGCGGGGCGAAAATTGATAACTAAATTCGTAACCGAAGAAAAATCCCTTAGTTAGCAAAATCACTACTGCCGCGGCAACCTACACTATGAAAATCGCCCCGCAGCATTACATGTAATGGAACGGATTGTTCCTTGTGGGGAGTAGTACCACTGAGGATATTCAAACGACGTCGTAAGTATAGGCGTTGTGACGGAATAACAATATTAAGATGACCGTTGAAATGAGCGCTACCCGTACTGCGAACCAGTTTAGGTGGATCTATCAAGTCCTGGATGAGGACTGAACCCGATCAAGTCGAGAGTCAAGTCTCTGTCGGTTGGAGGATACACGAGCTATATGGGACCTCCCTCTGAGGGTCCTACAGACTGCCTCGCCGATCTCTCAACCTCGACTTTCATTATTTTTGGGTACCTATTTATTACTTGCGGATTGTCTCGCTAGGTGGACCTCTCACCTAGTCCTACGTCGATAAGGTTGGGCTGGCAATTTACTGATTACAGGACACTAGATGAGCTCTCGCGTAGAGAGCTACACGATCATCTGGTTCCCCTGCTCTTGGTATCTCCCCAGGCCTCCCTTTCTCTCATATTTAATCGATCACAGATTTGCGTGGATACTGGCCTGATCACCAGTACACACGGTACTTTTCTTCGTTTATTTGTCCAAGCCATCACTCACCCTCCGGTTTCGTTCCCTTGACTGGTGCCTCTTTCGATGCGCGACGACCCTTTCAACGGGTCCGTCGGGGATGCTGACGCCTCTACGGGGGGTTGGGTCTGCCCAAGAATAAATCTGGGTCGGACAGGAAGGAAGCTCCTGCAAGTCAAGGTATGCTGGCGTGTTTGACGGTTATTTCTGCTGGTCCCTTTTAAGTCGTTGTGTGTGGCTCAAAAGGGACGGGTAGGGAAGTTGTGCGCTCGTTCGTTCTTTGCTAACACCATCCATAAGGCCGCTACCAAAGTTGTGTTTGAGGAGCGGTCAAATGGTGGTGAAGTTCGACGAAGCACTAATTGGTGCACTCCTTGGAGTCCTGCTACTCAGGAGGCACCGAAGCTCCAAGTCGCTTGGACCAGCATCGTTTCCCCCATATGGAATGCTGGGGTCCTCGGTTTGAAGCAACCAAGCAAGTCGCCTCAGCTACCGGCGGCCATACTTGAGGGGGAAGAAGCTTTTTGCCGCAAGGCTAAAACCTTTTCGCACCCCGGCTAAGAAGAGAGCAGGCAACGCGGTCGAATCTCCCCTCGCTGAGTTGCCCGCTCTTTTCTAGCCACCAGCTTTCCTGGTTCTCTCTTTTTCATTACCACTGGGAACGAACTAGTGTTGTCGAACTGAGATCGAGCTAGGTCATTTGATGCAAAGACCTGTACGGTCTCCGTTTGATTTGGAGTTGGTAATGGAAGTTCGGGACTCGGTATTCCAGTCTCAGTCGGATTGGAGTCTTCTTCCAACAGCTCCACTGGTACCGAATTTTGTTGGCAGTGTCGACGCCCCACCCAGGGGCTCCTCTGTTGTCATTATTTTTGTCAGGCCTTCAAGTCAAGTTGGGTTTGAGGAGCGGTCAAATGGTGGTGAAGTTCGACGAAAGCACGATTTGATGCACTCCTTGCAGTTCTGCTACTCAAGAGGCACCGAAGCTCCAAGTCGCTTGGACCAGCATCGATTCTCCTACGGAATCCTAGGGTCCTCGGTTTGAAGCAACCAAGCAAGTCGTACGATACCGTTTGGAAGTATTCGACCTCATTTGGGAAACCAAGGCATATCTTCTGCGGCACCCAATCGTCTGCCGAGGCTTTGCTTTGGATCCGGTTTCGTCTCAAGGCTGCGGAGGCTTTGCTTGGAATTCGATTCCGTCTCAAGGCTGCCGAGGCTTTGGATCCGATTCCGTCTCAGTTTGATTTGGAGTTGGTAGTGGAAGTTCGGGACTCGGTATTCCAGTCTCAGTCGGATTGGAGTCTTCTTCCAACAGCTCCACTGGTACCGAATTTTGTTGGTAGTGTCGACGCCCCACCCAGGGGCTCCTCTGTTGTCATTATTTTTGTGATGCCTGCAAGTCAAGTTGGGTTTGAGGAGCGGTCAAATGGTGGTGAAGTTCGACGAAAGCACGATTTGATGCACTCCTTGCAGTTCTGCTACTCAAGAGGCACCGAAGCTCCAAGTCGCTTGGACCAGCATCGATTCTCCTACGGAATCCTAGGGTCCTCGGTTTGAAGCAACCAAGCAAGTCGTACGATACCGTTTGGAAGTATTCGACCTCATTTGGGAAACCAAGGCATATCTTCTGCGGCACCCAATCGTCTGCCGAGGCTTTGCTTTGGATCCGGTTTCGTCTCAAGGCTGCGGAGGCGTTGCTTGGAATTCGATTCCGTCTCAAGGCTGCCGAGGCTTTGGATCCGATTCCGTCTCGAGGCTGCCGAAACTTTGCTCTGGATCGGATCCCGTCTCAAGGCTGTCGAGGTTTCGCTTTGGCTCCGATTCCGTATCAAGGCTTCCTTTTTGAATCCGTTTCCGTATCAAGGCTTCTTTTTTGAATCCGTTTCCGTATCAAGGCTTCCGATGCTTTGAATCCTATTCTTTCTCAAGGCTGTCGAGGCTTTGCTTTGGCTCTGATTCCGTATCTATTCCGTCTCAGGGCTTCCGAGGCTTTGAAGCTTGTATCTGCTGGGGCGATCGTACCTCGTGATTGGACGCAGGGCTTGCTTCTAACAAGGTCACCGTCAATCAGAAGGAATTCGTGTTGTCGGCTGGACAACGGTTCTGCTGGAGCGGTCGTACCTCGGGTGGGATTGACTGCGCAAAGGGCTTGCCAAGGGTAACAAGCTTCCTTCGGAACCAGTCACGAGTCGCTCGCATTTCTCGCGAACCGGGGGGGTAAAGGGACCAAGAACAACGGGCCCAAGGCTAAGAACAACCGAAGGCAGAGGTCCAAGCCCAAGACTTCGAGCCACATGCAGCTGCTTTAATGTCAAGCTCTGAGCCATGAGAGCCGCTATTTGAAACGCTGTCCTGAAGTTGTTATTGTTGGTGGGAAGTTTTGCGGGGGGCGCGTAGGCGAGTCGGAGTCCATTCTCTAGTTGGAAGACCTACGGCTCCGCTTGGCACGCGCGAGCGCTGGCTATATTCTACAAGGGGGGCTCGCCATTGCTTCACGCCTTTTTGGTAGAGTTGCGGGTCCACCTATACCTGTATGTACCGTACCCCGAGACCTGCATGGTCTCCGTTTGTTTCGGAGTCGGGCTGGCTGGTCGGAGAAACGATCTAGCGCGGGGCTGTCCAGAGGGGACTCGCTCCGTCAAGTCCGATACATTGTTGAAGTACTCGTCCGCATTGTCTTCTTCGTGCCAAGAGGTTCAAAGTTATTCTGCCCGTTGCAAAACGTATTACGCCCTTTGAGGGTGACACCCCACCTGGGAAACAGGAAAAGGAAGGGCAATGGCTGTCCCATAGGAGGTTTTGCGGTGTCGCTTACCTCGGGCTGGCCAAAGCTATTTTGAACTCTTTCGATCGGAATCGGGAAAATCCTACTGTAATGAGAAGGGCATTGTCATGCTGGCCTATGTTCTGAAGTACGAACATGTTCCTGAGGAGGGATCGGTAACTACCTGTCGATAGGCTCCAACCCTTGAGAGTGACATGATTGTTTTCCGGAAGTCGAGACGGACGTCTTTTGGGCCTTGTTGTTGGTAGATTTGTTACGGGTCCTCCAAGACCTGTCCGGTTTCCGGTTGGTTTGTGGCGGACCATACTGGGAACGATCTAGTGTTGTCGAACCGAGATTGAGCTAGGTCAATTGTGGTCAATCATTGAGCTTTGTGTTCGATGTCGTATCTCAGAACGTGCAAGCGAGGACGAGCTAGGTCAATTGACTCTATCCATTGAGCTTTGTGTTCGATGTCGTATCTCAGAACGTGCAAGCGAGGACGAGCTAGGTGCGGGCCTACTTTACTGCGGAGACTGCTACTCTATTGCGAGGGCGGCTCGAAGAGCCCATTGCTTCAAGCCTTGTTGGTGCGGGTATTGAAGTTTCAGTTTCTGACAGCCCATCGTAATGTTGCTGGAGTCAAAGACGCCTGGGTCTCTTTCTTCCACGTTCACCAAGTACAATACCATTTGGGAAGTATTCGACCTTGTTTGGGAAACCAAGGCATTGGAACCCAATCGGCCGCCGAAGCTTTGCTTTGGATCCAATTTCGTCTCAAGGCTGCGGAGGTCTTGCTTTGGATCCGAGTCCGTCTGAAGGGTGCCGAGGCTTTGCTTTGGATCAGAGGCTTTGCTTTGGATCTAATTCCGTCTCAATGCGGCCGAGTCTGATTTCGTGCACGTTCGGGCCCACTATACTGCGGAGAAGGCTATTCTACGAGAGAGGTTCGAAGAGCCCATTGCTTGAAGCCTTGTTGGTAAAGTTGCGGGTATTGAAGTTTCCGGCAGTCCATCATAATGTTGCTGGAGTCAAAGAAGCCTGGGTCTCTTTCTTCCACGTTCAGCAAGTACGATACCATTTGGAAGTATTCGACCGATCCATCTCAAGACCGATCCATCTCAAGGCTTCCGAGGGTTTGAATCCGATTCCGTCTCAAGGCTTCCGAGGGTTTGAATCCGATCCCGTCTCAAGGCTTCTGAGGCGTTGAATCCGGTTCCGTCTCAAGGCTTCCGAGGCTTTGAATCCGATTCCGTCTCAAGGCCCAATCAACCGGTGGGCCCAAAAGGAGTCGGCAAAGGGCCGTAAAATTCCTCACAAGAAGTTGTCCCAGTATTACGCCCAACAGGACCTTCTTCTGAATTGCTTTCTGCGCTACACCTTCGCAATGTGACTTGGAGTCAGCCGGACGTTGGTCGTCTCGAGGCTCCTCTGAGGTCGGTCACGCCGTGATAGGTATAGGCAGGAAGGCACGATATTTACCAGTGGGATTAGCACTCCCATGAGGGTTCTCTATGTGGGGGGGAAAGAGCTGAGATCGGGGTACTCGAGCCAAGGAGAGCTCCCATCCCCGAAAGTGACACTGCCACTCTGTCGCAGTCGAAAGGCTGGTTTTTCAACTTCAGCCTCAGGTTTTTCTCTCGGGATTGTGACAGAGCGAAAGGAATGGCAATAGCTGGCCCATAAGGGGTTTGCGCATTCGCTTACACCGGGCTGGCAAAAGCTATTCTGGACTCTTTCGATCGAAATCGAAATCGAGGAGAACCCTACTGTGATAAGAAGGGCATTGTCATGCTGGCCTATGTTCTGAAGTGCGAACATATTCCTGAGGAGGAATCGGTAACTATCTGTCGATAGACACCTACCCCCCATGATACGGCGGTTCAATTACCTATTGGATCCGCTATGAGACCTTTGTTAACTATTTACTAATCTCTCTTGAATCTCCTTTCTCGTTGTGATTTTATCTAGTTGGAAAAACTAGTGTACGCTTGTAATAGAACCCTCCTCGTTGTCCATACTGACTATGTGACGAGTGAGGGATCTGGCCTTCCTTCAGACCACGAAAATCCTACCCGTACTGCGAACCAGTTTAGGTGGATCTCTCGAGTCCTGGATGAGGACTGAACCCGATCAAGTCGAGAGTCAAGTCTCTGTCGGTTGAAGGATAGACGAGCTAGAAATGTGTCCTTCCTTTGAAGGCCCTACAGACTGCCTCGCCGATCTCTCAACACCTCGATTGTCCTTATTTTTGGGTACCTATTATTTTGCGGCTTTTGTCTCTCTAGGTGGACCTCTCACCTAGTCCTACGTCACCGTCTGTTGACCAACTACCAATCTCACAGAGAAGTGGGGCTGTTGATTTACTGATTACAGGATACTAGACGAGCTCTCTCGTGGAGAGCTACACGATCTTCTGGTTCCCTTTCAGTATCTCTCTAAGCCTTCCCTTCTCTCATATTTAATCGATCACAGATTTGCGTGGATACTAGCTTGATCACTAGTACACACGGTACTTTTCTTCGTTTATTTTCCACCCACCCACCCGGGAAAGAGCTGAGATCGGGGTACTCGAGCCAAGGAGAGCTCCCATCCCCGAAAGTGACACTGCCACTCTGTCGCAGTCGAAAGGCTGGTTTTTCAACTTCAGCCTCAGGTTTTTCTCTCGGGATTG
>OFKV01000033.1_pt1 | contig 8672 bp, 5 predicted proteins | sample 1540631 | NCBI WGS metagenome assembly OFKV01 (sample SAMEA104347425, study PRJEB22522) | marine metagenome | biome: marine biome; feature: marine water body; material: sea ice | collected 2015-09-16T00:00:00Z | depth 1.5 m | reverse complement strand
CTACAGTGGGAGCGGACGCATCTTCTTTGCGGGTCGTCTCGCGTTGTTTGCGGCCGTCAGCACATCCTCGTGCCTTGACTCTGCCACAGCGTTTTTTGGACAGGAACATAAGGTATCGTAGTGATGCTCGTTTTTTGTCATAGGTGAGACTGTTCTTGTCGACAGGTTTAGCCACCTTCCCTGTGTGCAGTTGGGACATCTCCTTTCCTAGAGCGACAACCCCGTCATGTCCGAACTCTTTTAATCCACGCTTCAAGTTGTATTGCGTCAATGCGGTTGCCTCCAGGTCAGGGGTCAGGTCCGTGGCGAGACAACTATCCTTGGGGAAGGACACTCCTGGCTTCTGGGAGGCCCGCAGGCGTTCTCGCAGGTCATCAGGTTCGCTTGTCCCGTCAAGAAGCCGAGCTTTGCGTTTTTCGTTTCTCAGTTTGTTTCTGAGTTTCTTCTTTTTTGTTTCTTCATGTTGTCTAAGCAATCGAATCATGAGCTCCTTCTTACGTTTTCGTTGCTTCTTAGTGTCGGCTGTTTCTTCAGCCGTGATAAGGCTCTCACTATTATTCTGAGCCTGTTGTCGTGTTCTTGAGCTGATAGTGTGGGGTAGGGCACCGAAGGTGTCTGCGAGTCTCTTCAGTGTTCTGGTTCGCGTGATGGGGGCTGGTTCGTCAAGGTTGTGATTGACCTCGGTATCGTTGTTGCCGTCCCCAGGCTCATCATCATTGTCGGGTATGCCGTCTTCTTCTATATCAGAATTACCGTTAAAACTGCCGTTATCAGTATCAGCTATTTCTTCTCTGCCGTTATCAGTACCGGCTAGGTCCTCTTCTAGGTCCTCGTCCGGGATTCCTTCGTCATTATTTGGTTCATCGGCGTTTACATCGGGAGGACCAGCGTGGTCCGAGTTGTGTTGGTCCACTCCTGCGATGTAATCATCATAATCATCGTCACTAGTAGACTCATCATCTGAATCGTAGTCCGAGTCAGAGTCAGAGTCAGAGTCAGAGTCAGAGTCTGAGTCTGAGTCTGAGTCAGAATCGGCATCAGCCGTGTAGGCCTCGTTCCGCCGGTTGGTAAAGAGTAGGCCATCCTGGCCAGCTTTGGCAAGGGCAGAGATCCGGTCAATGACGTCGGTGGGCATAGGCAGGGGTGTCCAGCGGCGGCGATCGAGCATGCGACCTGTGGTTAAGCTGTAAAACCAGTATCCACCCTGGGAATTTCCAGTGGGTTTTGTAGCGATAGCACCCGTCATACGGGTCTGCATAGTGTTGTTGTGTTCTTCATGGACTTGGGCGTATTCGCCAAATTCAGCACGGATATGCTTGTTGAAATCAATCTTCACTCCTGTGATCAGTTCACGGGGGTTGATATGCCGAGAGATCCCATCCTTGGGAGGGTAGACGTTCAGCCAAAAATTGCAAGCGCTGACCATCTGGATAATCAGCATGCCGGGCAATTTCTTGAAGGGGAGCGTATTCCAGATGCATCGGCATCGTTCTTTTAGCGTACGGATACGTCGTTCTATCACAGGGACGTGTTCTTCGCGAGAACAGGTGTTGAGGGTAATCCCGAGCTCAGCCAGAGCTCCACGGAGAGGCTCAAACTGTCCGTCTGCTTCGACAACTTCGAGTAGGAACCCACGCTTGACGTAGATGTTGCGGACAATGGTTAGACTAGCCATAATGGTGTTGGATTTGGCGTTCTTGAGCCAGGCGACGGTACCAAACTTGAGGGCACGGCTCATGGTGACAAGGAAGGGCATACGATTGACCTTCATTACGTCAACACAGAGCACAACTCTGCGGTAGTGAGCCTTGATTGTGGCGGGAATGGGTACTAGGCCGCCAGCCCGTACCTGCACGGACGCTTGGCGCACGGTCTTGCCTTTGAGAGATCCGTGGTCTGGACCGAAAATGTCTTCGGCATTGATGATGTCTTGTCTGGTGACATCACAGTTGAGGATACGCCCTTTCGTGGCGAGTTCCAGGTATCGGTGGGTACTGGGTCTACCGATCCGACGTTGTATTGTACGAGCTTTCTCTGCACGCTGATAATCGCTAACTGTGTATTTAGCCTTATTCTCTGCTACAGTATTGAGGAGGATCGTAGATCCATTCTCCTGTGAAAGCCCGTGTCCCTGTCAGGCATGGCCCATGACCGTACGCATGTCGAAGTAGTACAGACCATGTTGGGATTGTTTAAAAATCCTGACCGATCCGTCGTCCTTAGTGACCTGGAACTGATTCCCATTTGTGCTGTCAAACGTGACTAGCCGAGTCTTGGCAACATGGGCCAGGGAAAGGATATTTGCGATTCCATCAGGGCAGTACCACACTTTTCCATAGCCAGGCACAGTGCCCTGTAGTTTGGTCACGGCCTTGCCTGCTTGGGTGTGGATAGTCAAGCTGCCTCGTACCTCGTGTATGTTCCGGAGGAGATCGGGGTTGGAGAAGGTGTCTGTGGTAGATTGGCTGGCAAGCAGGATCCATTCCTTGGGGATTCGGCCACCATTGATGCCGTCCTTAAGTTGGAAGGAGGCACTCCTGTGTTCTTGGTCTTCACAGAGGAACAGGTCGGCGTAGTAGTTGTGGTGATGGGATTCATGTTCAATGGCATGGAGCAGTTGTTGTGCGGCCTCTTCATGAACTACCGGGGGGATGGGTTCCTTGGCCTCATTATCGGTGGCTACCTGTACATTAACGTCAGACGCCTTGGTGGTTTCACAGAAGGTAGCAATGTGTCCTTTCTTGTTACAGTTGCGGCATGTCATCTTTGCATGCCAAGGTTGTGGTTCTCGGGCGTTATCGTTGGTGAAAGCCACTCCTTCATAGTCATTGGTTGAGCGAGTATTCGAATCATCACATTCCCATTTGGAGAGGTAGTTATAGGCCTCTGTCACGTTCTTTGGCCATTCATCGCGCCCTGCTAGTGAAGCATTCTTCAGGCCCCTGATCATGCCACTGTATCGATCGGGGTCAGCTCCTAGAATTAGGGCAGCCCCGAGGGTGTAGTCACGGACTGTTTTCGTGATCTGAGCCAGCTCGGTAGCCGAGGTTGTGACTGGGCTGTATCCCAAGTTCATGCACACCATTTTGCGTGTCATGGGGTCTTCACCAAGGGATGCGCCACATTGCTCAATGACCTGAACCGTGTTCATAAACTTGACTTGATAGGCCTGGTCAGAGCCGCGACCCTGCTTCAAGGAGTAGAAGGCTGCCTTGGTTTCATGTACCTTCTGAGGTATGTATTTTTCGTCTTCGATGTTGAAACAGATCAGCTTTATGATCCGTAGCAGATCGATCCCATCCAATGCTTGTTCAACTGTCTGGTAGTCGCGATGTGCCTTGATTTTCGCGTGCATAGATTTGGTGCATTGCTGCCACACGAGTGAGAAGATCTTCTGGCGGTTCTCAGTCTGTTGCTGGACTTTGTAGTCGAGAATCTTCTTGGCACTTTGGTAGTCGCTGATGTCTAGGACGTCGGGAGGGGTGACAGTGACCGTTCCGTCTGCTGCTGTGGTGGATGTGCTTACCGGTCTGGTGGGCGCCAGGATGGTGACTGCTGTCTGTGTCATCACTTCCGTGCGTGTTACTCCGCCGGCCTTGTACTCTTGGCCTATGTAATCAGCAATTTTCTGGATGGTCTTTACAAACCTGTCTGATTGCCCGTATCCAGTGCAGTCGAAGTGATTATTATCGAGCTCGTCTTTTCCGCCTTGGAATTTCTCTGGTTTCGCTGGTGGTCTCTGACCCTGGCCCTTCTTGCGGTTCTTCCATCTCTTCTTGGAAGGAGCACCCGTGGCTGAGGAGGAAACCGGTTGTTTCTTGTCTGCTTCACCCATGGTATGTCAGTGGGTGTTCGTGGTATGGACAGAAGATATTTGTGGGGGCGCGCGTAATATATGTGCCGTCAGTAGCCTGTATGGTGATCCGCTTGAGAGTGATCTTCGTTATGGTTCCCTCAGCAGGTTGGTTACCTTTTGGGTTCCGGATCCGCACCAGATCGCCTATGACGAACACTCGGCTGCCAGCAGGGAATTCGTTCCTTTCGTAGCCTGATGCTGTGACGACCCGAGGAGTGTGGTATCTCCTTGGTGACACTGCTGGTGGTGCTGCCGCTCTTCTAGGTACTCCAGTTGGGGTTAAGTCACTAATCGTAGATAGGTGTTCCAAACGCTGGAGGAGCGTGTCTTGTTGCAACTGTAGGTCGCGCAGTTGAGATATGATGTCTTGTATCTCAGTCGCGTTGCTCATTCAGTTGCTCTTGAGTCCTTGTTCAAAACCGAATCCTCGATTCGTTCGCTCTTTTTACGAAATGTTGGATTCCAACACTTTCAAACCTAGCACCGTCCTTGGTAGCGTCCAGTTTGATAGGTAAGTCTAGGAATCACTAATCAATCGTCTGTTAACTTAAATTTCGTAAAAAGAGTGAGCGGTATCACTCTTTGTTTCGTCTACGGGCTACTTCAGCCCATGTTAGCGACCGTTTCTTCAGAATACCGTTGCTATGTGCGCAGACGGTATTTCTACCGGTAATACCGTTATTGCCATTGTAGATAGGCAATACTGTCAAAGATGCCAAAGAGTTCAGCGCCGGCCGTTTCATAATAGGCCGGGCTTGCTCGTGATTAAATGAGACCGACCGAGAGCGGGGCGGCCTGTTGGTCTGGCCCTCACCAACCAACATACACGGGGTTGGACTTGTTCACGGTTTGATGGTAACTGCCAAAAAGGTTGACCAACTGCCAAAGCCAGTCAATATTCGTTACAAGTGGCCAAGACACATGGTGGTTGACATCGGCTAAAAATCCGGCTCTTGTGTTCAAAACAGAAAACACTCCGCAGTTGTGTTGATCTTGTTGACGGGGGATCTGTTGTACATGTTGGATGGGTATACCACAGACCCGATGGCTTAAGGATTTAGCATCAGTTTTGCATTTGCGTCCAATAGCCGCCAGTTCTGGATTGGTAACAACAACCCCTATTGGTGTGTTCAAAAATTGTGTAACCCATACCTCAATCTCGTAGATAACTGATAACAACCAGTACACAAAGGAATTCATGGACGAACCTCCACTGATGCTGTCCAGGTTGGCAATAAAGGAGGGTTCCTTCTGAGTATCACTTCCGCTCTTAAAGTAAGCACCAAAATTGACCGCCATAAAAGTAACAAAATGTTGGTTATCTCCAACAATGAAGGATATAACACGTTTTCTCATAATCGAAAATGTTTGGGCAACGCTTGCAAAAATGCCATACTGCCTCCGGTAGGAGGCAGTATTGTATCCATTTTCTTTTGGATTGGAACTGGCGGCGATCTTCAATTTCCGAAATAGAAGAAAACTTGGTGGGTGCACTCTCTTCCAAATATTAGCAACTATCTTGGAAACCGCAATGTCGGAATCATCAAAATCTGCATTGCTTTCGTCGAACCACTTATACATGGTCGAGGTTTCTCCTCCTGCCATGTAAAACGCAAAAAAATCATGGTCGTCCGAGTAGTCTGTTGTATACATCGCTGACCAGTGAGTATAGGAAGCCAAATAGTCCATTTGGAACCATTTTGTTGGATCGTGGCGATATTTCATCACCTCATTTCGAGCCTGATTACCGACCGGAAAACGTAGTGGATGTGGTTCGAGGCGGCCACACTTACTAGGAGTGAAATCACGGTAAGGATCATCATCTTCTACTGGGAATTCGAACCATCTCGGCCAAGGCATAATAAGGTACAATCGTTCTGGATAGGAGAACTGCCGAATTCCTGACTCCTCATAGCTCAAAACTGACTCAAGCAGAAACGTGGGACCTCGATCCTTCAATGAGACGGTGATACGCGTAGCATCAAGTATTTTAGGATCATTGGATCGTTTCCACCCCAAATCTTCAAACCGAATGGGAATACGTGTTTCTGGGTTGGTTGCTTGAGCGACCACAGGAACAGGCATTGTTGCTTCAGCGACCGCAACAGCGGTGTGAGTTGTCTCTGTTTCTTTAACTTTATCCATCGTGGAAATAGATTCTTCCTCGTCATCTTCATCCTTGTTTTCGTCATCTATTGTCACCCCAGTCTTGGTATTCAGCCCCCGGCCTGTACGTCTCTTTCTTGCCATTCTGCAACAACCCAAACAAAAACGACACTACAACCAACCAGTACCTGTGGGTGGCAACATGAATGGGAGTGTGGACTGGCACACTTGATCCCAAAGTTCAAGACCAACCACACAGGCAACTGACTCGACTCGGTGCTATTGGGATGCTCAACAGAATCACTAAGAAGCGTATACTGAGAGAACCGCAACACCGAGAAAAGCAGGTGGAGGTAGTGTTGTGATTGAATGGAAGTGCAAGGGCGTGAAGAGTGGTACTTGGAGGGGCTCTTCCAGAAGGAGAAGGTGAGTTGATGGTGGAGCGAGAAAATATTGTGTTCTGTACTGTACAAAGTGTACTGGGAAAAATTATGAGAATAGTCTGGTACCAAAATTTTCGTGGACTGGCCCGCGTGCGATATGAGAAGGGGTCAAACACGATTTGTACTTAACGTGAAGAACAACGGTGTCAGCTAATAAAATATTTTAATCTTGATTGGCAATTAATGAAAGACAAATACACGGATCGTACTTACGTGAAAATAAAGGAATTAGGGGAAGTGCCGAGCCTAACTGGCACCCAACGCGCCCGATTTTTGTCTCCAAGTTGCACCATGAGAATGTACGGAAACAACTGTAGGAATAATTATATGGTAGGATTCTACCATAATATAAGGTGGAGTGAATATCTACCACACAATAGATTTTTCCAAAAAGGAGAAAACAACCATGGCAAAAGCAAAGCCAGGTAAAACTAAGTCGAAGAAGACAGCATCAGAGAAGGACTCATCAGAGGTAGCCTCTAAGGATAGCGAAAAGGAAAGTAAGAAGTCGCCAAGGACACCAAGTAGCGAGAAGTCAACAAAGGAGAAGAGAAAAAAATTGTCAACCTCTTCTCAAAACAAGAAAAAAAAACATTCAAGTTCAAGTCCAACCAAGGTAAGAGTGTTGGAAGTGGAGGAAGATTCGTCATACGCAAACAAAAGCCCAAGCGATACAGAGGACGAAAATTTGGAGACAAGTAAACGGACGCCTTCCAGGGACCAGGGTGAGAACGACCCAGCCTCGTTGTCTAGTCCGGCTGAGCTGCGCGTGGCCCTAGCTGACACGGCTGAACGCTTGCAAAGAGCGGAGAAACAGGTACGCGCCATCAGCAGGACTCGCATTGCCGATAGCTTTCAAGAAGGACAGGTGAGATCATGGACCAAGGAAACCCTATGGAAACAGGTCAAGTTCATTACCAACGACCTTACAATGAACAAGATAATGATTAAGGCTGCAAAACACTTCAAGGTTCCAACAGAGGAACAAGAACACTGGATGTCGACCTATGCACACATTGTTAGGGACGGGTTGAACCAGAAACGTAATGCGTGCTCGCAAGATTTGAGGAAGACTATAAAAAGTAAGTACCGACAAGCGATCCAATACGACTGGTGATTTGCACCTTCTTGAAATTACCAAAACAGGTTTAGCATGCATCGTTTCGGTAACATCATGATTCGTTAGACGCTTCTACCTAACAGTACCAAGCATGGACATGAACCCTACCCCACAAGTTGTATACTAACCTTTTTGTTTCTTGACCCAATATAACAGAATTACGCACAAGCCATCCAGTGCTGTGTCAATCCCTGGACAACATAACAAATGTTCGTGGCATGACGTTGGATGATGATAGGGAGCCCTTCTATGTTTTTTTTGACATCCTGGTACCCGCTGTGGCAGGACGCAAAATATGGACGGAACGCCAAAAGGCAGTAAGACTCATCTCGGAGACAAAAAAGGTTGTCTCCATCTTAGATGAAGCCTTTACCATACTTGCCTTGGAAAATTACTGGGAACGTTGGCGTAGAGGTACTACCGCTAAGTGGACAGACTCGAGGCAAGGTAATTATCAGTACATGGGGTGGGCGGATGCGGCCTACACGCGTTTTGATCAACTGTGCACCCTTCTACGAGCGCAGCGTCAGACGGAGATAAACAAGGAGTTAGAGAGATCCTTTTTGGCAAGAGCAAGGGTCAAACTGGCGGGTGGAGGTACACCTATGGAGCGGCCAATTGGGCAGGCTGCAAGAGGAGTGGAAGTCTACAACGAATTGGATGATGATGAGGATTAGGTAATTTTGGTAATTTAAATATTAGTATGCATGGATGCATGTAATTCTGGATATGCATTTAGTTATTAATCGAACGTGTAATTTTGTGCAATTAAATAACTTACATCATCATATTCCGACAAAATAATTATAAAATTATGTATATTTATTTAGAAGATATAACACTAATTTCATTAGAGTATTTTAGATTTATGTGTTAAATTCTACGCGTCCAATTTACGTCAATATCGCGGACGTAAGTTTAAAGACGGAATTATGCGACGCATTATAAAATTATGTTACAGCATTTAGTAGAGAAATTACATCGTGGAATATGGGGCAAAGGCACGTAAAAAGGGTTTCAGATGGGCGCACGCAGCGGTCGAAGCACATGTACAAGTGCTTGACCAAATCTGTTACCACCAAAGTGCGTGACAGCATTGATCCTTACATGAAAGAGATCAACCAGGATGGACCCATGTTTTTCAAAC
>OFKV01000032.1_pt1 | contig 8845 bp, 8 predicted proteins | sample 1540631 | NCBI WGS metagenome assembly OFKV01 (sample SAMEA104347425, study PRJEB22522) | marine metagenome | biome: marine biome; feature: marine water body; material: sea ice | collected 2015-09-16T00:00:00Z | depth 1.5 m | reverse complement strand
GTCGATCTATACTATGCCCTGTCTCTTGCGGAGGACGAACAATGACTTGAGCAATACTATCGAGTTCTTGGTAGAGGGGACCTGTTATAGGATGCGACCCAGATACTGTTGATCCTTACCATGATCCGTCTCTTGCGGAAGACGAACAATGAGAGTGGAATTACTATCGAGTTCTTGGTAGAGGGGATTTGTATAGCACACAACCCATACACTGTCGATCTATACTATGCCCTGTCTCTTGCGGAGGATGAACAATGCCTTGAGTAATACTATTGAGTTCTTGGTAGAGGGGACCTTTTATGGGATGCGACCCAGATACTGTCGATCCTTACCATGATCCGTCTCTTGCGAAGGACGAACAATGAGAGTGGAATTACAATAGAGTTCTTGGTAGAGGGGATTTGTATAGGACACGACCCATACACCGTCGATCTATACTATGACCTGTCTCTTGCGGAGGACGAGCAATGACTTGAGCAATACTATCGAGTTCTTGGTAGAGGGGACCTGTTATAGGATGCGACCCAGATACTGTCGATTGTTACCATGATCCGTCTCTTGCGGAGGACAAACAATGAGAGTGGAATTACTATAGAGTTCTTGGTAGAGGGGATCTGTATGGGATGTGACCCAGATACTGTCGAGTGGAATTACTATAGAGTTCTTGGTAGAGGGGATCTGTATAGGATGCGACCCAGATACTGTCGATCTTTACCATGACCCGTCTCTTGCGGAGGACGAACAATGAGAGTGGAATTACTATAGATTGAAGCCGTCTGCGATGCCGTTCCTGGCCCCAACTACAAAGCTATCTTCAGAACTTCCGAAAATACCGAGCTTCAGACCAAGCGAAGAGCTGCTCTCTGTCTTCAGAACAACCTTTGTCGCGTAAAGAGCCGCTATCTCCACCAAGCGTCGACACCGTCCTGGCAACCTTCGTCGATGCCGTACTCTACTATCTCCACCAAGCGTCGACACCGTCCTCGGAAACTTCGTCGACGCCGTACTCTACTAACGAAAGTAGAGCCGGTCGAAGCATTTCCGTCCCTGCCGGAACCTACAACAAGCGACGAGCCATCTTCGAAGCAATCATCAGAACATTCGTTGGTGCCGAGATGGAGTGTTTCGTCGACACCGAGCTCTCCGCCGAGCGAAGAGCCATCTTCGAAGCTGCCTGCGACTCCATTGGTCGGACCGTTCGTTGCCGAGCTCGGAACCAAGCAAACAGCCATGTTCGAAGCTGTTCAAGTTGACGTTCAGCAGTTGATTATGTGAACACCCAGAAACAATCAATATACTACGAAAGAACCAGGTCCAACTTGGTTCACTTCCTCAAGGCAGAGCAAAAGATGTAAAGCCCCCTACATCGAAGAAAGAAAAGCCGACTGAACGGATCAATTCCGGGATCAGTGGTTCGCAATAGAGGCATTGAAGGAAAGATCCGGTTCTGATCTCAGAGAGCCCATCGAGTCCTAGAACCAGCAAACAGAAGATGTAAAACCCCCATATCGAAGAAAGAAAAGCCGACTGAACGGATCAATTCCGGGATCAGCGGTTTGCAATAGAGGCAGTGCAGGAAAGATCTGGTTCTGATCTCAGGGGCCCTATCGAGTCCTAGAACCAGTGAACCCTGGCAGCTACATCATCCACAAACTCCCGTTCCGCAATAGCCTTTACAGCATGGTCCGAGAAGTAACTGCGATGCTACTGTTGAATGCCTGGTGATAAGGACCGAGCATTCCAAGTGGGATCGCCTGGACGAGTACAGCAGTGACGACGACGATGACCATGCTATTCTAACACACCACAAGAGGAACAGAACTACCAAAACAAACAAAAACAAAAAGTATAACAATGTCCTGTGTGTGATTCCCACCCATCACCCCAACCAACTGCCTATCATTGTCTATAACCTGATCCACCGGAAGGGCGTTGGGGTGCTCAACCTACAAAGGGTGATTCCAACTAGCGACGAAACCCCCAACACCCTCCTGGTGAGCCCACCGGACGAGTAGACAACGGTGTGACCACTGATCACGGTTAAATCCTCGCGTCGAAAAACCCGTTCTCTCTCTTTTCCAGCTGTTCCCTCACCTGTCCATATGACCATGGAAGCGATGAAGGGCGATTAGACAGAAATGGTGACTCCCTCTGCTTCCAAAACCCCGTATCCTATCCCGTCATTTCCCATATAGGTTGCACTAAGTCGAACTATTAGTAAGCTCCCGAGCTGAACGTACTAGATTCGAACTATTAGTAAGCCCCCAGCTGAACGTACTAGACGGATTGTTGATTCCTGTTCTCTTCGACCCTCCACTGACGGTGACGAGGTGCCGCCATTGACACTCATGGAAGACAAGTAGCCGGCCTATGACTCTCTCGTCAGGAGAGCCACTATCACTACTACTGCTTTGAAGAGGTGCCGCCATTGACACTCATGGAAGACAAGTAGCCGGCCTCGGAACGCGACGTAAATGAGTGGAATAAAAGGGATTCGACTGATCCGCGTTGCGATTTGCAAGTCAATTAAGCGATTACGTTTAAGCAGATCCAATCGGGTGCTCACCTTCGGCCATGTTTGGACATTCCTCATCGGTACCACATGAGTATCAGTCACGGAGAGAAACGTTATACGCCCCCCACGCAATTCTTGTTCACTTTTGCCGCTCCATTTCAATACAACAAGAGGGGATATAACGACGCTATACGCCCCCCACGCAATTCTTGTTCACTTCTACCGCTCTTTTTCGAATAACAAGAGGGGATATAACGTGGCAGGCGTCATCCAGTGCATGAGTGAGCAGTGTCCGTCTGTCCAGGCGCGTTGACCCCGACGTCAGGACAGACGTCACAGATGTTAGCAAGCGTCATCGACAGTTGGCTTGCCGCGTCGATGCTCGTGCCCCCTTGAAGACCTTCGCCAGGCGAAGGTCCTCTCTCTCTCGATCGAAACATGCAACAATCAAAGCTCACAATATCAACAATCCGCCATCGGCGACCATTACACTACATTCTGAATACCATCCACGGGAGACTACCGCGAATGGTTGCTAAATTGTTTTATTTCCATTTGGGGGTATTCCCACCAATGGCATTTGGTACGTCACATTATTTTAACTAGGATGTCCCAACCATTGCCGGCATGCCCTCAGCGTTACTGGGTCAACTTATGCCATTCATGGGATTCCCTTGGCATGGTTGGGGTTTTGTCTTTACTTATCAACGTAACGGTTGTTTTACGGTCAGACATCCCATGCCATCTGTTTTGATTGATTTTCAGAGCATGTGTCTAATCCAATCACATCGAAGCAGTGTATAGTTCATAAAAAGCACAACCGCCTAATTATGCTAATCATAGAAACGCTTGACTAAGAAAATAACGGCTGTGGTTACATAATAACGGCTGTGGTTACATATATTACGCTATTTTGTGGAACTAGTTATTTCTTCTACTTCACCACCTCATTAGTTTCACCAATGATGGGGCAGCTACCTCCTTAATAGTTTCTTCTTCTTGGATACTGCGGCCCAGGAGGAGCACCCCTACTACCTGTAGACTCGCAATACTGAAAGGAGATGTCGAAGCCCTTATAGAGATGGAAGGATGTGCCGGGGCACCTGGTCCACAAGAAAAACGCCAGCATGAAGTTACGAAGCTTGGGTTTATAATTTCAGATCGCTGACCCGTATTAGGACGCAGAGAACGAACAAAGCGAGAGTGAGACTTGTGTTGGTGCCACACTTGGTTGTCGAGGAAAGGTGCGCTTTCACTTACATGGTTGGATTTAGTCGAATCATTGATCGATAAGCACAGCTGGAACAATGTAGAGAGAGTGAGAGAGCGGGGAGTTGGTAAGTGTTGATCATGGTATTGATTGAGTGGACGAGTTGTTTGTTGTCCATCTGTTTCTGCCGACGGTTCCTTTTACCACAGCTATTCCCATGATCAACTTGCGTCTATCATAGCAAGCCTTTGCCCTCAAATACTATCCAGGCAATGCCATATCAACTCCATGATCCCCATGTGTTGGTAGCACACATCCATTACAACGTTTATACCTCCTGCTATACCTCGTTGCCATTACCTGTCGAAGCCCTTATAGAGATGGAAGGATGTGCCGGGGCACCTGGTCCGCAAGAAAAACGTCAGCATGAAGTTACGAAGCTTGGGTTTATAATTTCAGACTGCCGTCCAACGAACAAAGCGAGAGTGAGACTTGTGTTGGTGCCACACTTGGTTGTCGAGGAAAGGTGCGCTTTCACTTACATGGTTGGATTTAGTCGAATCATTGATCGATAAGCACAGCTGGAACAATGTAGAGAGAGTGAGAGAGCGGCGAGTTGGTAAGTGTTGATCATGGTATTGATTGAGTGGACGAGTTGTTTGTTGTCCATCTGTTTCTGCCGACGGTTCCTTTTACCGCAGCTATTCCCATGATCAACTTGCGTCTATCATAGCAAGCCTTTGCCCTCAGGAGGAGGAGGGGTAGCTTCGGTCACGTGGGTGAAAATATTCAACAATCCGGCCAGCAAAATCATGAAATCAGACTCGCACCGCTGCAAGGTTGTGCGCCCTTAACGTTGGATGGAATGAATGAAACAGCAGGAGCGTTAGCATACAGCAGTCAAAGAAGAAATAATCATACTCCAATTGAAACATGGCACCAAATGGCTCATCTCCATCATGTCCACACGATGACCAAACTGCGAACTTTCAGAAAAGTGAAGAATTTGCATCAGCTGAACTTTTGAAAAAAAAATGACATCCGTGTAGGCCTCTGTAGACTCATCTACAGAGATCATGGGCACGTACAGTAGTAGTAGGTGTACGTAAGTATAATTGCCTTGAGTTGAGTACTTGGGTTTTGCACCGCGTCAGAGTCTTCCAGCTCGGAAAGAAAATACTACTGACACTCTCTAGCAGCAGGTACTGTATAATAGGTAGGAAATAGGGTACCAGGTACCGGTACCAGATACAGCAGGCAGATGGTATCGAGCTAGAAAATTGCGCCAAAAACACCGTTGGATTGACTCCAATACAATTGAGCAGAGTAGACAAGAAGAACTGTTCCAAAAATAGATTTAGATTAAGAGCGCACGTTCCGGGGTAAAAAAACATAGGGAAAACAGGGTTGGCTTGCTTTTAATTTACAAATGATTCACACTAAAAATGCTTTACGAACTTATTGCCAGCAGCGAGCAGAGGCAACGAAGTAACCGTTGAAGGGCGTACGATGTGATTCGACGGAAAGGGCAGCAACACATGACGATGAGCGACGAGCGACGGGGACATCAGTCAACAGCGTACAAAAAAGGCGGATTGTTATATGACATGACTTGTGTAAGAGGGGCTGCTGGAAGGAGGATGGAGCAATGAACGTTTTGACTATTGCAAAAAAAAAATAGGGGAGGACTAGCGGAAAGAGAGTGAATGAAGGTGCGATGAGAATGGGAAGATGATGATGATGCGATGAGTGTGGACGCTGCCGCGCAAATTAATTGATGTAAGACCTCCTACCTATTTATTATACAGTACCAGTACTGTGTACAACCGCTCGGTATGTGCACGTACTTGCCTCACGTCCAAAAGAAAGCTAAAAAAGGCCTGGATGTATGATTTTTAGTCGTATCGTATATCGTATTCTAGTGCAGTCCGGTACTGGTACAGTGTACAGTAGAATTGAAGCCAATGTACGACACTGATCATCGAAAGCAAGCCGATGGATCAGTTGGGTCTGTCCGTCACTAGTCAACGTCTCTAAATAGAAATATGTACGACACAAACGAAAATGTTTACTTATGGACAAGAAGGAAGGATAAAAAGGTGGGGCGGCCGGAGTAGGCAGAATCGCCAACAAACGATTCGGGGGGATGCCTACCAATGGTGACCATTGGCGGGAATCAGAAAATATTGAAACCATCCGCGGGAAAGGCCAAAACCATCCGTGGGAATTCCTATGGATGGTATCCATAATGTAGTGTATTAGCCTGCAGCAGTATTGCGTAAGCTGGCATGTCAGCTTCTTCTTCCTGCAACATCAGTGTACCCTCCTGCTCTGAAATCCTAGAAGAAACTCTAGAGTTGCTTGGTTTGTTCAGTAATGCTTCATCGAACCTCGAAAGGCTTCGTATTCTCCTCCGCACCCACTTTGGAGAGGACATAAAAGGAATGAATTTCCGTTCTTTTTGCTGCTTCGGTAGAGAGGGGGAAATCGTCTCATTGGAGTTATTCAATAGGCTATGCATTCTCCCAAAAACGGGCTGGGGCATTCAATTATCCGACCAGGGGTCGTCCATTGTCCCATCGGCTCTTACCCCAGAAGAAACCCATCAGTACACATCGCAATTCGCCACCACAGTTGGTGATATTTTGCGTGACATTCTATTTGGCATCATCAATTCGCATTCTATGAAAGAAACGATCATATTGTGCATACCCATCCGTGGCGGGATTCCCTTCTCCTGGTTCCAATCAATCATTGGACCAGAGTACAAGGACTCTCACTTCACTCTAGCCCCTTTGACAACTCTCCGTGACCGCATCTCACGTTGTCTTGATCATGCGCTGCAGCAAAGGATCTCCTCACCTACCACACGTTTTTTTCTTCGGCAAGTGGTGCATATTGGAAAGAAGCAGAGGAGCCTTTCGATCCGAAACCATTCTATTTGCAGTGCTGTTCTGAGTTTCCAGCTCACTTGAACCGAGTACTTCAAGCGAAAAATACCACTTTGGATAAGCTTGCAGGATCACCTGTCCCGTATACTCGTCACTATGGTGTGGAGGCCATGGTTCAAGATGCATATGATAAAGGAGCCACGAAATGCGGAATGGAGTCGCATGACCTTCCTCTCCCTGACAAGACATTGGGGGGCACAGTCTTTGCAATGCACAATGGCATGCTTTCTGCACAACGGATTGCCTCCTATCTAGTTGATACGGATAACAACTTTTTCATGAAGGACGTGAGGGCAAAGCTCTTGAATGAGAAGGAGCGGATGTTGCGGGTTTTTTCGATTGATCATATCCATGATAAACCGTCTTGGATGCAATTCGGCGAGAAGAAGAAAATTTTCTTGTATCTCTCGCAGAGGGCCTCTGCTGCAGAAGAGGGGTGGCTGAAGATCGCCAACTATGTGATCAACCTCTTGATTGAGTACATCAACAATAAGTTGGCAACTGATAAGAAAGGGAAAGATTATAGGTTGGAGCCCGTTGGATACACAGTTGGAGTGTCATCAATTGCCAATCCCTCACTTGGGCTTTTCGGGCTTCATTCTGACTCCAAACCAGGCATTGTTGATTCTGGTGTCCTTAGCTACAGTAAATTCATGCTGATGGTGCCTACCCTTGCAATACAAAATCACTGGGCTGAAACATGTGAGATCTCTTGGGTGGGAAAAGACGATATATCGGGTCTCAAATTGTGCAGTATTAGGCATGACTTTGTCATTGCGCATTGGCAGTTATTGAATGTCAACGCTAGTTTTTTGCATCAGGTGAGATTCGTTGATGAAAAGAATCGTCTTTTTTGTACCCTTTCTACCCCCCCCCCTTTCTAACAACACATCTTTTCCCAACTAGGTTACAACCAATCTGAAAGGAGCCATTCCAGAGGACAAGTTTTTAAGATTCGAACTAGTAAGAAAAGAGGTAGAATGTCCTGAAATGCATTTTGCCTCCGCTACGTTAGTTCATCCTCCCTGTAGTCCTCCCTGCAGTGCAGATCAGGAGGAGGTGTGGTCTTTGAAGTATGAGAAAAGAAACCAGGGGTTGCTGAGATCTCTATAGCAACTGGTGATAACCCACCAAAACCAGTATCTATTATACCCGGCCGGCCTAACTTTTGTTTTACTCCCGTTTGAAATTATTGTGGCGGGAATCAATGAATTTTTGCCAAAATTACAATCATGGCTAATCCCGTGTGGAATGGCGAAACACGCGCCCACTTCTCCAGGCTCAAAAAAGAAACAACTGACAGACGGGGGATGGGCAATGACGCTAATAGTAATGTACTGCGTGCTACTGAGAATCTACGACAGGAGGTCTCATTTAGGATTGGGAGCCCGAAAAATCGTCCAAAAATTCCTCACAATTTTCGAAATCTTGCACTAATATTGGGAATCGCATCAAAGCAATGATGCGTCAGGTAAATAGCCATCTGGAACCGCAGGGGACAACAAGACGGATCAAGGTATGAGTGTGTGCGTGTGAAGACTGAAGTGTAGTATACTGTATTGCCGATTTTCCCCAAGCACCTAGCTAACACATCCTATTAACCCATCAGTCCCCGAATATATGGAATAGAGACAGATTCCCGCCAAGTGGTAAAATGACTAGGAGCATGATAGGTGGAAGTCTCCCACTTGCACCAAGTGACGACTCCTTAGCTCTTAGGAAGCAGACAATGACGAAGGAACGAGAAGATGTTGTAAGTATTGTCAAAGTAGAGATCGAAAGGTTGTTAAGCTGGGGGGCAGAAACCTGTGGAATGACTTTCGTTGACTACACCGCCAATTCCAGGAGACCATGTCTAAAACCAAAGAACATGAGGAAAAGCTACGATGACTGACAATGGTGGTTTGGTTGATAGAAAAGGATGGAGGAGAAAGTTGGTCGTTGCGAGAAAAAGTAAAGTTGAGGCATGAACGTCCAACCATCTTGTAAGTTCGCTAATTCTCCAGTTTGTTGCTCGATTCCCATCTCAATCTCACCTGTTGATATCATTCTTACTTCTCAGGATACATTGAGCTTCCTTTTGAATCGGCTCGTTCAGCATCTCCTGCTTCTTCTTGTTCAGGCGTAGTTGATTCAATTAATACCCAATTGTGGTTGGAGATAACATCC
>OFKV01000030.1_pt1 | contig 9202 bp, 2 predicted proteins | sample 1540631 | NCBI WGS metagenome assembly OFKV01 (sample SAMEA104347425, study PRJEB22522) | marine metagenome | biome: marine biome; feature: marine water body; material: sea ice | collected 2015-09-16T00:00:00Z | depth 1.5 m | reverse complement strand
TTGCAGAACTTATTGTGTTACACACAGATAGTTTGGTGTGCTGCTGGACTAGCATCGCTGTTGGTTATTTATTCAATCATACAAGTCAATAGTTCGTTACATACTTTATCCGTTTTGTCAGTTCCAAGACCTCTATGTGTGTCTAGGAATCTGAATGTTACTGTTTTATATGTTATATATACACCTATGAGTTACTAATGGAGTTACCAGTAAGTATGATTATCTATCGGTTCTAAGATGATCATAACTAAGCAAGATCGGTTTGAAGACGAATCAACGAGAATCATCTCTAACGGTATCGCTAATGGAGCGATATTCACGATCAGATTAGCAAATAGTAAAACTGTAACTTAGCTCACAACTTACCAAAAACAACCTCTTCAAGTTTATCACGACCCATATTGCTGGAGACCAGCTAAGCTACAGAGTTTGTACTTTCGTATTTGTCACCTACAAAACAATACCAGAACCCGCCCAAGTCTCTGACGAACAGAACCCGGTGCCCCAGACTAACACATTGTGAGCAAATTAGCCGTTGAGATCAAAACCTGAGCCTCCCGCTACTTTCCCACGTGTTTTCCCGTACCCAGTCCACTATTGACTACGGTATTACCTGTTTTTCGTGTGTATACGTGCTCGAATCTCACAAGTGACAACGGTATTCATTGATATATTTGAATATTAACCCCTCGTTTGTTTGAATCTAACCCACGAATCGCCTACTGGTTAAAGCTGCGACGGATTAAACACTTCTGGATCAGTACGGATCACTATTTGTGAATACCGATCCTTAAGTAACCCAAACGTCCACGATTCAGTGTACGATTCTACGAGCGTCGGCTACGTTGAGGTCATTTTGCAGGCATATTTGAGGTTATCGTTAAGTGTCCCAAGGTGCGGTCCGGTGAGACTAGGAATTGAGCAAAGTCCGCCAGGTTTTCGCTTCTAAGTAAGAGAAAAGAGTACGGTTTACCCTGAGGCTTAACAACCTGCACACCGCTCTAAGTATCCGAAAAGTCGCCCGAATCGCAGCACGGTACTACACTCCTACGTCGAAACTGAGCTTAACGATATCCTCTGTGCAGCCGTCGAACGTAGTACAGAAACCTACCGACGTTAAACAGTGGCGAACATTTTGGTTCGTCCATCCTACGAAAATTCTACGTGTCCGACTACTCTACGTCACAGTTCTAAGTAAGAAATCACTCTGCTTTTGATCTGTTGATTGTCTTGTAAAGCGTCATCAGCGCAGTCACACGTTACTGATCGACACACTTTACCAGTGTATAAACAGGCAACGAGAGCGTTTTCCTCGTAGGGTTCCTAGCTAAGAGCAGCGCTATTACAGCGTAGGACATTGTATACCCTTACAAACACAGCGTGAATTCGGAGAGACACGGGTACACGAGTACAGTCGCTACGTCACATTGATTTCGAACACGAGTTCAATCTTGTGCAGGGTAGTTCTACGTCCTGGACGGTTTTTCTAACGGGCAAGATTCGAATTCGGTTATTTTCAAATTTCTACACGATTCTACACTCCCGTTATTTTGCTAACGGTTATTCGCAAACAACCGTTACGCATTTCACCTCGAAATACGTGATCACATCGGTGGTGGCATTTCGGATTTCAACTTTCTACTTGAACCGACCGTTAAACAGCCGTTACGCCTGTCGCACTTCTGCACGCCAGCCAGATTTTTGCGAGCCGACCGACCACTTTTTCCGACCGACGACAGACCGACTTCCGGGTTACCCCAAATTTTCCCATTGTCATGTCGTCCCAATTGACACCACTGCGCCAAGGCTCCCAGTCACCCTTTCGACGTCGTGCTGCCATAGCCACCCCTTCCACCGATGGCTTGAGACCAGGATCCCAGGTGACACCTGCTGCCAGGAGACGCCTCATCAATCCAGAGGCAAATTTGTTGACTCCTCAGCGCCTCTCAAACCGTCCACCATGGAGCACCATTGCCTCTATCACCAAAGGCAGTGTTCACACTGAACCACTCCCTCGAAAGAAGCGCAGGATGGCCCCATCTGTACCACCTTACAGTGTGCCATTGTCCTCAGGCCCTCTAGCCATGCCTGACAAGACATACCCACCCTTGTTGGATGTGCATGTCCCGGCAGACACCGAAGTGCATTCCGTCCTCTCATGTGACAACCCAGAGACTGTACACTCTGAACAGCCCAAATCTGTGGCTTCCCAGCGCTCTTCGACCTCCAGACGCTCTGTTGCATCCTTCAGATCTGTGGATGTTCTCTCTATCAAGCCTTGTACCAACTACTCTAGGTATAGTTCATGGATCTATGGCCAGTTCGCCACTTTCTTGCCAAGGGGGGTTCAACACCTAGTGGGTACTATCTTGAAGATTAATTCTGTCCTCCAAGAATCCACCTACCGCCTCATGCCTCCTGAAGGTTTTATTGATGTTTTGGGCCCCACACTACATGATGCGAACAGGGCAGAATTAACTGAACTAAGCATGATTTGGACCTTCCTAAATGAACATGTACTTCCATGTCCCTTTACAGCATACTTGGTATTTAGGACCAACAACTATGAAGTATATGGTGAAGAATTCATCCACAGTGATTTTTTTGTCACTGACAACCCTACCCCAGATGATAATGTCAAGGAAGAGCGCTCTGTCCACACCCAAGGCACTTTTGCATCCTCAAAGAAGCCCCAGGATGACAACACTGTGGAATCCAAAAGAACGGTTTCCTCCAAGAAATCAAAGGCTTCTTCAGTCCATACAAAGAAATCAAAGACTCCTTCAGTCCACACGCCGGATACTGCTGCCTCTTCTAAGAAGTCCAAATCTTCCTATAGGAAGTCCAAGGCTCCTTCCCAGAAGGATGACTCTGACACCATTGACAGTCAACCACCTCCTTACAAGAACAATAGTTCGGTCACGAGTGAGCCAAGCCACCACCGAAACCGTGGACAGCGTAAGAAGATGATGTCATACAATGATTCTCAAAGGGCAGAATACCACAATGGTGAACCTGGTGTCTTCACTGACAGGTCTGTCACTTCCTCTCAAAAAGCACGTTTTGCTGCCGATGACTTGGATACAGATGCATACCCAGAATTGCTAAATCCTCAACCCTCTGGCAGGAAACCACCCACCTCTGGTAGGGGACTTTTTGATCACTTGGATAGTGCCAGTCTCACCTCCACCCGTCATGAACGTCTCAACCGAGTCAAGGCTGCCCGGAACCGGTCAAAGCTTGGTGATAAGGTCAAATGGGATGGTATGAGGGCAACTTTCCAGCAGTACTCCACCTCTATTGAGGGACATCTTCTTCAAGTTGGAGCAGGTTACCTTGTGAATGAACACTTCCTCAACCAGTACAAGGAAGAAGGACCAGGCTACTTCAACAGTGGAAGTTTTTGGGAACGTTTTCAGCAATCCCCAGCCCAAGTTCTTAGTGATCAGCAGTACTTGTATGGAATGTTACTCAGTTCCAATAGTAACCCCCATCACAAAATCTTGTTACAATATGCCAACTCCCAGGATGGTATTCTTGCCTGGGCCACTTTCAAAGCTGAGTGTGCCTATGATGGTTCCAAAGAACTGCGCATTGAAAACCTTGAAGTTCTGATTGCCCAGACTTTTGATCTGGAATCTCTGGGGGGTTTAGCTGGTTACCTTGATCGATTTCAATCCCACATTGCTGAATTGGAAGTCCTTGCCAATGAAGACTACTCTGACAGTAGAAAGAAACGCCTTCTGTTGAAGAACATTCGGGACACAGACAGCTTGCTGCATCTTATCCAGCCCTGTCACGACGACAAATCCCGAACCTATGCTGCCACGGCAACCTATCTCAGGGAAAATGCTGCCATGTTTGACCATGCATCCAATCTGAGTAGCCCTACCAAAGTCCAACAGGTTTCTAGCACCAAAGCCCAAAAGGTCTCTACTATGGACATGGCCGAAGCCACGAAAATTTTCATGGCCGTTGCAGCTGAACAAGGCCCAAGGCGGGCATACCAGACTTTCCAGTCCTCAACTGTTAGGGAAAGCTTGAGCATTCCTAATGCTATCTGGAGCCAACTTGAACCCATGATCAGGGACAAGATTATTGAAATCAGGAAAGCCATTCAAATCAAGAACAAGGCTGAGAGACAGGCAGCCCCAGCCCCGGCTATCCCCACTTCTACTCCAGCTGCCATCTCAGCCCAGTATCCTGCCATGGTCAATGCAGCTACCTCTCACAATGTGGCTGTCAATATTTGCAATGCCATGGCAAACATGGATATTTCTGATGATGAAGATGATGACACTGATGATGAAGCATTAAGCACATTCCACCTCAACATGATCACTGTCCGTGCCCATCTTGAGTATGCAGAACACCCTTGGAGCCCCAAAAAGATATATGCCATATCTGACTGTGGTGCTGATTCCACCATTTTGGGCAAGCACGCGAAGGTCTTGCATCACACCAACCGGTTTGCTAACCTTGTTGGCTATGATCCCCAAACCACTCGCACTGAGAAAGTCCCCATTGTGTGTGCCCTCATCAAGGCCAGATCCAACACTGAGGGGAGTATCCCAGTACTTCTTCGAATCAATGAAGCCCCTTTGCTTAAGGACAGTCCTATCACCCTGATTTCTGAATATCAAGTGCGTGAATATGGACTTATCATTGACTCTGTTGCCAAGAAACATCGATCTGGCAATGATACCTTCGGACAACAGTGCCTACAGTTGAGTGAGAACCTTGCCATTCCTTTTGAGGACAGGGGGGGTCTCATGGGTTTCGAAATTCTTCCCATTGAAGATGGTGATGAAGACATTTATGATATCATCCCTATCACTGGTCAAGCACAATGGACCCCCAGGCAGTTCATGGACAAAGAGTCACCCACCACCGCCCACACTGTTGCTGTGGATGAGGACTCAGACGTTTTTTTTGATGCAGTGGCTGAAGACCTGGATGATTTTCTGGATGCTGACTACAAATTCCATGACCCTTCTGACCTTGACAAGCCTATTATTGGGAAAGCAGTCCACCTTACTATGTCAAATCCAGGTCCAGATGCTCACTATGAACATGCACCATATGACAATGCTGACTCTCTCTTGGACACCATGTCCTATGCTGAACTCCTCAGTGGAGATAAATATCATGATGCACATGTTTTTAGAGCTGCCTCCGGGACACCCCATGAACAACCTTTCATTGAAGAGTATGATGTTCTTTATGGTGATGGTGCCTCTGGGGATTACATGGATTACCATGCATATGCTACTACCAAGTGGCACCGGGTCATCCATGAGAAAATCGATCCTGTGAAGCTGCAACCTTACTTGGGGGGCAGACCTCTTCACATTGTCAAGAAAACCCTCAGCCGTACCACTCAGCTGGCCCGCATGATCATTCGCCAACCTCTCCGACGCCACCTCAAATCCAGGCTCCCACACATGAATGTTACCCGCCTTGATGAGGTCGTCTCCACTGATCCCATGTTTGCCAACTGTCGTAGCCTTTATCACGGACACGCCGGTGCACAAATCTTCTATGGCACCAAATCCCATTGCATCAATGTATATGGTTTCAGACGCCTCACTTCTTTTCCTAGCATGTACAAGGACTTCATCCGCCAACATGGTGCTCCCTCTGCACTCAAAAGGGACAATGCCAAGAACCAACAGAGCAATGCTGTTGATGAAATCCATCGTGACATGTACATCAAAGACCAGTTCAGTGAACCCTATAACCAGCAACAAAACCAAGTTGAGTCCAGAGCTATTGCATACCTCAAGGAACAAAGTCACAAAATCCTCGATTTTTCTGGTGCACCTGACTCTGTCTGGTTCTTTGCTATCCTCCATGCTGCTGCCATCCATAACATTACCTCGGATCCCACCCTGCCAGATGGAATGCCCCCTGAACAATACAGGACCGGAGTTGTCCTTGACATCTCTGCTTACCTTCAGTTCTACTTCTGGCAACGCGTGTTGTACCTCGACAATGAAGGCTCATGGCCCTCTTCAAAAGAACGCTCTGCTCATTGGGTTGGTGTCTGCTTTAACATTGGAGATCTTCTTACCTTCTGGCTCATTGATGATCAATCTAAACAACTGATTGCTCGCAGCGTTGTTCGCCCTTTTTCGAACAACCAGCGTGTCAAATGGGACCCCCTTCTGGATACAAACCGAAACACCCACACTGCCCACAATGGGGGGGATGTGAAGCCTGCCGCTAATCTTGTGGCCAGTCCTGTCATGGACAAGTATGATGAAGAGGAACCTGAACCAGAAGCTGTCTTTTTCGATGCACAGAGTGAAACCCTTCCCATTGTTGCACCAACTGTGAAGCCTGTCCCCAAAAAGACATTGCAAACTGAACCCTTGGATACAAGCCTTGATCCTGTGGTAACAGTAACCAAGAAAGATGCATACCCAGGTGAATCTCTCCTTCGCTTAACCAATGATGAGCAACCCATCGATCCAAACATCCATGTGTTTCCCAGAAAGAAAACGATTCCATACAACCAAGTCACCTATTCTGAGGCATACAACCCTCCGGAAACCGAACCAACTCCTGTGGAAGAAATAGAGCCAGTCAATGTCCCTGTTCCTAGTGTACCAAACATTGATCCCCCAAAGCCAGAGGTAACCCCACCACCTCGCCGTTCAAAGCGCCTTGACACCCCAAAGTCGATCACTGAAACTGTCCCTAGTGTTCCAAACATTGTTCCCCCAAAGCCCAAGGCAACAACACCACCTCGCCGTTCAAAGCGCCTGGACACAACTTGGGGACCAGCTACCATAGTTAAAGCCCTTCTAACTACTGCCCTCGTAGGTGCTACTCTTCTACCCAATTCTATCATTGCTGAACCTGTGAATGCCCTAAAAGATACTGGAAATGCACACCTGCACCCAGACCCTATCTTCATGAAGCCCCTATCTAAAGAAGAAAGGCACAACAACCTAAGAGCCTACCATGCTAGACTCGATCTGATGAATGAAGTCATGGACCCTGACCCCACAAATCGCGATTGGCAAGCTCAAAGTATTGATAGTTTCGTGGTACGAGGAGAAGGAGAAAGCACTCGAATCCTTCTCAAGGTTACATGGTTTGGAGGAGACAAGCAATGGGTTCAAATGGATGACATGCGCCTGCATGACCCTTTCCTTGTATTGCGATATGGTATCAGAAACAATTACCTTAACCAGCCAGGATGGGAATGGGCAAAACATTTCATGTCAAAGGATCCCCAGCTACTCTCCATAGCGCGATGTTTCCGTGTTGCTCAGGATTTACCCAACATTAAATTTGGTATAGAAGTCCCTAAAAACACTAAACATGCTAATGAAATCGATAGACTTGCAACCAGTGACAAGTGGAAACAGTCCAATGTAGTTGAGATGAAGCAGATCAATGACTATAAGACCTTCATCACACTTGAAGATGGTGAACCAATGCCTCCAGGATACAAACGAATCCCTTACCATTGCATCTATGATGTCAAGTTTGATGGGAGATACAAGTGCCGCTTGGTAGCAGGAGGACATCGTACAGATCCACCAAAAGAAGATGTATTTTCTGGAGTTGTTTCCATGGAAGCAGTGAGACTCGGCTTCATTCTGTCACGCCTCAATGGACTCCAAGTCTGTGCTGGAGACGTGGGAAATGCCTTCCTATATGGTAAAACAAACGAAAAAGTTTTCATTGTTGCAGGACCAGAGTTTGGACCAGAAGTTGAAGGCAAACGCCTGATCATTGACAAGTCCCTCTATGGCCTCAAGTCCAGTGCTGCTCGCTTCCATGAACATCTCTCTGTCACCCTCAAGAAGATGGGCTACAGACCAACAAAGGCTGATCCAGACCTGTGGTATACCAAAGTAGATGACCACTATGAATATATAGCCAGATTTGTTGATGATGTCATTTCGTTTTCAAAGGATCCCATGAAGGTCATGGAAGAGCTGAAAACACACTATGTTATGAAAGGAGTAGGAAAACCGCAATACTACCTCGGAGGAGATGTCATCGAGCTAGGGGAGGAATGGGAAAAACAGGATATCGGTTCAGCATTTTCGGCCGAAACTTATATTGCAAACTGTCTCCCTAAACAGGCAGCCATGTGTGGCTTAACACAGTTCACCAAAGCACATGTCCCTTTCTCTGACACTTACTATCCTGAACTGGATGAATCACCTCTGTGTTCACCATTGGATATCACTAAGTACAAATCCCTTCTTGGCAGTGGAAATTGGATAATCACTTTAGGACGTTTTGATATTGCTTTTTCGATTTCATCACTGTCTCGTTACTCCATGGCCCCACGGTATGGACATTTGGAAGCCCTTAAACAAGTCTTTGGCTACCTCCGTCGGATGCCTGATGGTCGTATTCTTATAGACACAAGCCAGCCACCTGTCCGCAAGACTGCAGTGGTAACGAAGGGACAGAATTGGGTTGAATTCTACCCAGACGCTTGTGAAGATTTACCCCATGACATGCTAAAGCCTAAAGGAGGTCTAAGCACCTTAACCTGCTATGTTGATGCAGACCATGCCAGAGACAAACTGACAAGACGCTCAGTTACTGGTATTGTTCTTCTTCTCAACAATACCCCTATTGTGTGGCTATCCAAAAGGCAGAAAACGGTCGAAACTTCTACCTATGGATCAGAGCTCATCGCCTCCCGTATCGCAGTTGATCTAATCTTATCCATGCGCTACAAACTCAGAATGCTTGGACTCACTCTGGAACACTCTTCCATGATGGTTGGAGACAACATGTCTGTGGTCTTGAACACAACTATTCCTTCATCTTCCTTAAAGAAGAAACACTTGGCCTGTAATTATCACCGTGTCCGTGAAGCCGTAGCAGCCCGTATCATCGATTATGGTCACATTCCCAGTGAAGCAAATTTGGCTGACATTGCTACTAAGCCATTGCCAAGGCCTGTTTTCGAACGCCTGACATCCATGTACCTTTTTCGTAGACCCCTTACCGTCACAGATGTTCCTTCAACCTCAGCCACCCATTGTGTAAATCCTACTTATGAATAACTTTTGGCATGATATGATTGAAGGGGAGTTGCAGAACTTATTGTGTTACACACAGATAGTTTGGTGTGCTGCTGGACTAGCATCGCTGTTGGTTATTTATTCAATCATACAAGTCAATAGTTCGTTACATACTTTATCCGTTTTGTCAGTTCCAA
>OFKV01000029.1_pt1 | contig 9342 bp, 4 predicted proteins | sample 1540631 | NCBI WGS metagenome assembly OFKV01 (sample SAMEA104347425, study PRJEB22522) | marine metagenome | biome: marine biome; feature: marine water body; material: sea ice | collected 2015-09-16T00:00:00Z | depth 1.5 m | reverse complement strand
GACCACGCGAGTGCGTAGTTGTCGGATGCTTGCCCTGTTGCGAACTTCGTACCGGTAGACAATGCCATCATCAACCACTAGGCGCTCTTGTTTCCATTCCTCAAAATACGCCTTCTCCACTAGTTCAGCTTTGGTTAGGGAGTTCAGGGGGCCGTCCTGTAGGGCTTGAGCAATTCGGCTGAGGTCATGGTCTGTCGCGACGGCTTGGCGCCAATCCTCGTCTGTTGGGAGGGGAATGGTGGTAGCTTGGTTTAATACAACGGCTGCTTGCATTGCTGAGATCATGGTTGGCCCTGCATATGGCTGCACTTCCTTCATTGTTGCTTGCTGTTCTGCTCCACTCAGGCTGTCAAACAACGCCGCCAGACCCTCATGTCCTGGTACTGCTCGGAGGCGGTGTAGGGCAGTTGGCCAAGGGGCTTGAAGTAGTTGATGGGTTTTGGTGTCTGACAGACCGAGAAGGAGTGGGATTTCGTGAGGGAGTATCGGGCGGCATGTGTCGCTCTGTTGATCATCGTGGGGTAGCCAAATGCCGAAAGGGCCATCAAAGAAATCTTCTTGGGAAGGCTTGGCATCTGCGATCGAGGGTGCGGGGCCAGAAGGGTCGTACACTGGAAATCCATTCGTTGGGCCTGCTTTGTGACGGAGCCGTACCCGTTTGATCACTCTGCTGGAAAACTTGTCCCCTGCAGTGCTCGATAGTGCCGCGTTTGTTGTGCTGCTCAGTTGGAGCATCTGAGGGATCATGGCACGTTGGCGGTGGTGACCAATGATATGTTCCATCCCAGTAGCTGTCTCCACAGTAGCTTGTGGCTGCTCCCATTGTTCTGTGACTCCTGGGCGGGTGAGGCACAGGACTTGGTGTTTGGTTTCCATGGCCCCCCCATGGGAGGTGTTGCAGAGAGTGGAGGTGGTGCGCTTCCAATCCGGCCAGGCTTCCCAAAGAAGGCTTTCAGCTCTGAGTGCGCGTGCAGTGTCAGGGATTCGTAGTGGGCCAATGAGGATGACGGCTTGGAGGTTGCAGGGCTCTCTGATGGTAGCAGCAGTTTGGAGGATGCGTCGGTACCAGTCCATCAGTTGGGAATCCTTGCTGCCACTGGCTGGTGACGTCTTTGGGTACATTGCCACCAGCCAATGGAACTGCGGTTGGTCCTTGGGTGATAGGATGGGCAAGTTCGTCATGAAGACATCCAGGGCTTGGGTAGGCCATTCATGTTGCAAAAGTGTGCTGATGCTGGTAGCAGTGGAGTCGGTTTCGAGCTCGGTGATGTGGAAGGATGTCAGCTGGGTGAGGTTGAGTGCCTCTGCCAGCGGGCAGCCGATGCTGTCGATTGCTAGAATCTGGCGGTGTTGTTCCCACAGAGTTGCTAGTGGGGACCATTCAGAGACGTTCTGGTGGTTGTGGGGCCCAACAAGGTGGATGGGAGTGTTGGAAAATGGCAGGCCTGCGTCTGTCTCTGGGGTCGTCAACCAGACCGTGGACACCTGTGCTGTTGCCACGGCAGCGTCCGTTGCCATTGTGGCTGCTTGGGCTCGTTGATCGGTATTGTGCTCCTCTCGTCGCTTGTCCCAGCTCATGTTGTACCTGGACAGGAAATCGCATTCGACAATCCATCTGGCATTGCGGTGGTAGATGGTGAAGTGGTATTGGAGTAGTTCGGCCCGCCATCGGTTGATGTATCTATCCCGATGCTCATCACTTTCAAAGAATTGGCGCAGGCCACTGCAGTCGGAGATCCATGTGAACTCTTTCCAGGATAGGAACTTGCGGTTCTTGTTGATTGCCCATCGTCCCGTGGCGGCTTCTCCTTTGTACGAGTGGTAGTCCGCTTTACGGGCCGTGCACAGCCGGGCCATGAATAGGATGGGAATGAGGCGTGGTCCAGTCTTGGCTCGGTCAAACAGGCAGGGGCTGCCGGCGCCTTCTGCCTGCTCAGCTGCAACTGATTCAGGGCAGTTGGGATCCGCTTGGCATAGAACTGCTGCCATGCCGTGTTTGCTCCAATCAGTCTTCAGGTAGAATCGGCGGTTGTAGTCGGGGCGTGCGAGGACGAGGCCATTGATTACTTCCTCCTTTAGTTGATCCAGGAGGTTCAAGTCTTGTGGTTCCCACAGAGCGGCCACCAGTTCGCGTTCTTCCGCTGGTGTTGCCGATCCAGGAGCTGGCTGCTGCTTGAGGATCCACCGCCAATGTTCAATGCGGATCTCATAGTTGGGTAGCCAGCGGGAGTACAAACCGAACATCCCTATAAGCATGCGGAGGTCCGCAAAAGTATGGGGCCGGGAGATTGCCCAGAATGCCGCGTGCTTGTCTTTGGTTGGGAGGTTGCCGTTGCCGCACACATCCACGCCGACAAAACAGAGGCGGCTGTGAAACCATTTGCACTTCTTGAATTTCACCGTTGCGCTGTAGTGTTGAAGTGTTGTGAGGACGCAGCGCAGGTAGGTCAGTAGGATGGGGATGGTGGTGCCATAGGCTAGGATGTCGTCGACGATGACTTTGGCTCCGGCTTTATCCACGTTGAGTCCTTTCTTGGCGGCGTCTTTGTTCCATTCTAGCTTCATGGTGTTGGATGCACTCACGAAAACGGGGGCTGCGTTGAGGGCACCCATTGGCATACGTTTGAAAGTGTAGAGGCCCTCGGGCGTGTAGAAAGCCAGTTTGTGTTGGGTGGCGGTGGAAGCGATGATTTGCCAGTAGCCGGTCGCGAGATCAAATGAAACAAAGAACATCATGCCAGGAGGGATCTCATCCACTGCATCATCGCACCGTGGCATCGGGTTTGCGTAGGGGCAGGTGACTTGGTTGAGGCGGCGGTAGGATACGCACAGGCGCCAGATGTATTCGTGCCATGGGATGGCTTCCTGGTTCGCTTTTGGTGCCAGGACTACCAAGGCTGCCCACGCGCTGATGCATTTCTCGACGATGTCGTTGGCCGCCATGGCATGGACGAGGGTCATGATGACTTGGGATTCATGGGGTCCATAGCGGGGGATTTTGCATGCTATGGGGGCGGCTGTGCCTGTGTCAACAACGAATTCAAAACCTCTAATCGGGAGACTGAGTCCATCTTGAGTGAAGCAATCCCAGAATTCGGTGCATAGGTCTCGCACAGCGGCCTGATTCTCTGGTGGGCACTGGTCCAAGCGTAGGTTCTTCTCGAGTTCTTGTGCATACCCTGGTTTGTCGCTGAACTGGATGATGTTGTCGCGGGGAGGAAGGGGGTCTTTGGTGTGCCGAAGGGCCTTCCCATGCTCCTTGTAGAGCCAATCGTGGCCGTCAAGTAGGTCATCATCCAGTGCCGGTCCTGTGTATAGGTTCGGGAGGGGTGGCCGGTATGTTTTCCGTCCAGTGCGGATGAAACCTTGCTCCACCGCTGCTTCATCGTCAAGCCAGTCCTCTATTTTGTCGCTTGCTGGGGGGGGCTTCAGTTGGGCAGCATCGTTGTTGTCGCCAGCAACGTCATTATTGGCTGCCTTGGTGGCACAATGGGGTGCGTCAGGTGCAGCGTCAGTTGTCTTGTGTCGTTGGGCGTCTGGGGTTGAGGAGACAGCTTCAACGGCTTTGCGTTTCTTGTCGGCAGCATCGTCTTTGTCACTTGTTGTGTGTGATGGGACGGCAACGTCATTATTCCCTGCTTTGGTAGGAGGATGGGATTCATCGGTTGCCGTGAAGACAGTTGGTTCGGCCTGCTGCGTTGCTGCGGCCAGGTCTACCGGGTGTATCTCTGCTGACGCCATCGTTACTATGCGGTCTGCCTTGGTTTGAGTGAGGCCAACGAACATATGGTGAAGGTCAGGGAGCAGGGATAGGTAGTCAGAAGAGAGGTCACTGGTGAACAGGGCGCCGGCCTGTATGTCCCCGGTGTCATCCGTGTCTGTCACCGGTTGGAGACCATGTCATTTCTGCTCTGGTTGTTGAGCGGCTCTGAATCTAGCCATGAACGATTGGGGGTTGCCGCCCCCGCTTGATGGAGCTGCTTCGGACTTCATCGGAATGTGATCAAACATGGTGAGCCTTGCCCCAATCTTGTTCAGCATGACGGCATTGTGTTCGTAATCAATGTGGGCCTGCATGGTGCGAAGGAAGGGGTGACTGAGGATTGTATTGGTTGCCGTTCCTTCGGCCAGTCCAATAGAGATGGTGGCTGGGCGTCCATTGACTTCATATGGGAGGTAGTAGGTGATGATCGCAGTTAAGCTTAGGCCTCCCTGACTTTGGCCGTCAACGCCTCCAATGGTGATGGGATCGAAGCCTTCCTCAGCAAAGGTGAAGTATGATTCAACGAGGCTTGGAGCAATCTTGTAGCAACTCGCATGGTACTGGAGATTACCTAGGTTGAGACCCGCTCCTGTGTCGCACATTGCCATTAACTGGCCGCCTTTGTCGTCTGGTGTCTCCGCAATGGGGCCTATTGGAAGATGGACATGCGGCAGATTCTGGGAGATGGCGATGTAGTTGTGGATCCCGCCGCTGAGGCCTTTTTCACGGGCGACAAGGTTGAATGCATTCACCCCCCACTCTTGTGCCCACAAGGAGAACATGTGGTAGTTGCTGTCCTGGCGGGAGCGCTTATTGGACTCGGGAAGGGTCAGGTGGGCCGGGACTGGGGTCTCTTGCACTACCTGGGCTGGCCAATTCACATGTGGGTCTTTGGTTTTAGGAGGGGCCAAAGAGTGGACAAGCGCCATCAAACAACCGTTCCTTGCGGTGGGGGGTGTTGCGGCGTTGGCAATGGTGGTGACTAGGTTGGCCGCTTCAGCTGATGGGAAGCCCTGAGTCTGCCATTGTGCCGTGTTGACCATTATGTTGCTGCCCGTTGTTGCCCCGGGGGTGAATGATTTAGACGTGTCACCTGACTGGCGCCGTTGGCGCATGAAATCCTTGTATTCCTGGAGGTGGCGGTAAAAATTTGACTTCACGTCTTCTCGAGTCTTGTGAGGGCAATCTTTGAAAAGATGAAGGCGGTGTTCGTGGAGGTCCTGGATGCCATGACATCCCCAGCATTCTGGTGGTGTGGATGCCCTGGTGGCTCGGCGGATGGCTGATTCGGCGACACTGAGGAAAATGGCAGCGTCTAGCATGGCTTCTTGTTCCGTCCTGGTTTCTGGGTTGTAGCTTGCAGTAGCATGGAATATGGCTGCAAGGTCCATGTTTCCGTGCTGGCTGGGGTGGCTGTTCATGGCTTGGTAGCTTGGTGGCCAGCTGTGCACTGATTGACCAGCCGGCGGGTGATGGCCGTTCCTCGTTCCTGGGTGAAAATGAAACACCGCTGGGTTGTCTGTTACCGGCTCGCCGCTCCTGGATGCACTAGGATCGAAATGGAACTGAGGTTGATAGTGCTGTGAGGGTGTGAAAGGAGCCGCCATGTTCACCATTGGGGGCAATGTCATATGCGTGCGGGGTCTGTGGCTCCCAGTCATGGCTTGAATCTGGCCATCAATGACCTGCACCTTCCCTTCTGCAGCAACCAACAAGTCTTTGATGGTGTTCAACCGGCGGAGGGCAGCTGAGACGCGTTCATGGAGGGGTGCGACTGGCAGAGTCACCGAGTCACTGTGGATCATGGCAATCAGGTTGGGGTTGGCGCCGCCAAAGAATAGTTCTCCAATGTCAAATGGGAACGGTTTGGTTTCGTCGTAAGGGGATCCAGTGATAATGGAGGTGAACGCTTCATAATATTCAGTGACAGTTCGGTTGACTGTGCGGCGGAGGGCTGCGTCAAAAATGGTTTGTTTGCACCCCGTGAGGTCCTGTTGGACCGTAGTGTCGGGGACATCTCCCACGAACGATTCCTGGATGCGTTTGGACAGGATAGCAAAGACGCAGCGTAGGTAGTACTCATGGATTCGTGCTGTCCAGCCCTCTGGTAAACATTCCAGCCATGTAGATCCGGCCTCGGGTGGCTTGATGGTTCCAACAATTGGGTTGGCTCCCGTGAAATTTCGGATTGCCACTAGGAGGTTCTTCACGTTGAGGAGTTCACTGACATTCCTCATTGGTGGGGCCACAGCATTGGTTCTGACTATGTCGGGGATAGCCACGCCTGATTTGAGGGCGAATCGTGCCTCAAGGCATTCTCCATAGACGGTCGTTGGGTCAATGGTTAGGTCAAACCGCAGGAACGCACAGGCAGGGAGTTGGCGGAGCGATGCTGTTGCTGTGGCGTCCGGGACAATGCGCTTTCCATCCTCGTTCATCAAGATCGGATTGGTGATCTGGTATGCCGTGCTGTTCCAAATAGGAGTGCGGCTGGCTTCGTCGTACATTGGGGCTAGGTGGCCATGTGCTTCCCGCAGTAGGATCTCACCAGTTTCGAATCTGGAGGCCAGGGCCCCAACCTTGCTGGCGTATGAACCATCGGCGCTCTGGATCTTCTTCAGGGTGGAGAAAAAGAAATGGCGCTTCTCAAGGGGGCCGGCACTGCTCGAGACGCGATAGGGCAGGTTGAATGTTGAGCTGCCCCATGGAACCGCTTCCCTGCTGGACTGACTTCGAGGTGGGGGAGGCTGCTCGCCTCGGTTGCGAGAGTTGTAGGCATACATCGACATGATTGCCTGGGTGCCTAACCTAGCTGGAGTTGCTTCGTCTGCAGGTGACTCGACGTAGGTAGGTGCCTGGCCTGGTTGGAGTTGCTTCGTCTGCAGGTGACTCGAAGCAAGTGAGGCTGGAAGGAGGTTTGGTGACTCGACGTGAGCTGCTCGTTGTGCGTTGGCTGGCCGTAGAGGGGCTCGTAGACTCTCCTGGTAAAAGCAACCACCTGGGGAAGAGGCAAAGAGAACGAAAGGCTGGGGCCAACTTCTTTAAATTGACTTTAATAGCCGAAGTTGGTGGTTTGGAACTTGATTTGTTTGAATGCCGCCGATGGAAACGTGAACTGGATGCCCGGCGAGAGAGAAATGTGGTCAAGGCGCGACTGATAGTGTTCCCTTGGTTGGGGGCACCGAACAATCGAATCTGGCTAGAGGTAGGTACCAACAGTACTGGGCTCTGCCAATCGAGACTGCAATTGGTAGGACCTGAAAACGAAATTGGAAGACTGAATATGGGAGGGTTGGACTTTCTTCGTACTCGCGCAAGGTTTATGCTGGATCTCTCTGATTGGCCCGAACGACTTTGTGGATTTTGGTCAGTTGGGAATATAGAGGGGCAAGGTCCTGGTTTTCGGGTTTAGGTCGTACTCTCTTGATCAGTTGTCAAAGATCGGATCTGGAACTGCAAGAGGAACTCAAAGAAGCAAATGGTTAGCAAAGTCGAAGGAAGTAAGTTGACCTTCTCACACCGGCAAAGGACAGACGCTGGAAAGGGACTTGAGTGATGCGGTTGAAGTAAATGGGGCCAAATAGGAGCACGCGAACAACTCAAGAGGATGGGTTCGAAAAATGGGCTACTAGTTTTGGGACTAGAATGAGTCGTGGATCGGAAACTGGTTCGAAGAAATGGGACTGGAAAGACTCGCGGATCGAGAAGTGGGACTGGAAAGACTCGCGGATCGAAAGCGGGTTCGGAGGATGGGACTGGAATGACTCGTGGATCGAGATAGATGACGTGGCAAGATCACGTGGATTGGAATCGGGAATTGGGCTTGTTGAATTCCTAATTCCAGTTTTTTTTTATTTTTTTTAAATATTTCCGAGGTGGTTGAATTCCAAATTCCACTGTTGGACGTGGCAGTGACGTGGAGAAAGTCGGGATCGGTGGAAGCTGAGAACCGGTTGGGCCGGGAGTAGTCCGCGGGTGACGATGGCGAGAGGGACGGAGGCGTTTTCGGGGTTTTCGGGTGCTTCTTCCTCCCAAACTCCAATAGAAATTAGTTTTCGATTGCTGATGTGAGCCGTTGTGTAATGAGATGCGAAAGCGTTTGAGCTGTTTCCGCGGCAGTAGAGGAGGAAAAATACAAGGAAGTCGAACCACGAGGGAGCTGGAGTGTTTTTTGAGAGTAGCGTTCGCTAGAGGGGCCAAATCGCAACAGAACCAATTAACCAAATGTTTTGTAGGTTTATGTGGAGAGGTCGGCAATGAGAAGCAAATGGCTGCGGGCTTGTCTTTCGATAGTAGAAAGGACAATGGCGAAGATAAAATATTGATATATTCCAAGCGGAAGGCGCCGGATAGCGGGTCGGAAGGCCGGGACCGGAGAGACGCTTGGAGGGCTGATGTGCGTGGGACCGGCGAGAGATGGGGTGGCTCACGTGTGGGTGCGTAGACCGCGGGGCCTAAAAACGGTCTGGTCGTCGGCCGTGACGAATATGTGGCTAGAAACAGGTATTCAAACCGTGGGCAGGACTCCATATAACGTGGGGATTGCCCGACGTGTAGTTGCAGATAGTCGAATGGTGGCTCCGAACTGCTGATTGTAGAATAAGTGAGACGTTGTGGTCTCGGATGAATGAGATCTGGCGTGTGCGAACGCCAGAACACTGCTGACGCATGTCACGGATGGTCGGACGGACCGGCACTGCTCAGTCACGCACTGTGATGACTCCTGCCACGTTATATCCCCTCTTGTTATAAATGAGATGACAAGGTTTTGAGAGAAAAATGAACAAGACTTGCGTTCGGGGAGTCCAACGTGTCCCTCCGTGGCTGATACTCTTGTGCTCCCAATGAGGAATGTCCAAACATGGCAGACGGTGAGCACCCGATTGGATTTGCTTAATTTCTTAATCGACATGCAAATCGCAACACGGATCAGCCGCATCCCTTTTGTTCCACTGATAGTGGCCACTGTCGAGTGAGTCATAGGCCGGCTACGCATCAACCTGGAGGTTGAATACTGGCGGCACCTCGTCACTGTCAGTGGGAGGGTCGAAGAGAGCAGGTCTCTACAATCAGTCTAGTACGTTCAGCCAGGGGGGCTTACTAACAGTTCGAATAGTGCTTGGCTATAAAGAGAAACGATGGGATAGGATACGGGGGTTTCGAAGCATGGGAAGTCACTCTCTCAGTCTAATTGCCCTTCATCACTTCCATAGTCGTGTGGGGTGGGTTAGGTAACAGCTGGGGAGGAAAGAGAGCGGGTTTTGGAAGCAAAGGGAATTACCCACTCAGTCTAATCGCCCGTTGGGCGCACCAGAGAGGGGTCGGGGTTTTGGAAGCAAAGGGAATTACCCACTCAGTCTGATCGCCCTTCTTCCTCCTAGTGGGTGAGGTGGTAGACAAGTGTAGATTGAGAGTGGGCTATGAAGGGGTGGTTTACTTTTTTTTTTTTTTTTTTTTTTTTTTTTTTTTTTTTTTTTTTTTTTTTTTTTTTTTGTTGGGGGGGCTGGTGGTTTTTCGGGGTGTGTTATTTTTGTTGTCCTGGTCTGGGTGGGTGGGTTTTTTTTTTTTTTTTTTTTTTT
>OFKV01000028.1_pt1 | contig 9401 bp, 3 predicted proteins | sample 1540631 | NCBI WGS metagenome assembly OFKV01 (sample SAMEA104347425, study PRJEB22522) | marine metagenome | biome: marine biome; feature: marine water body; material: sea ice | collected 2015-09-16T00:00:00Z | depth 1.5 m | reverse complement strand
AGCCTACGGATTTGGGGACCAGGAGGCCTTCATCGCTGCCCTGTTGTATCGCCTTTTCGTACTGCTGTTGGTATCCCTTGATCAGTGTGTCCTTTCCTTCTTTTGATTCGGCTGGGTTTTGAGCTTTGAACTTGTTACCAAGACCTTCCTATTTCCTCCATCCACCGTCTCTGGTTCCCTACTTCTTTTGGTGGACTGTGTTCGTAGTTGGTTAGTTCGCATCTGTCCCGAAGGTGCCTGCGGCGGACAAGTTCTCTGACTGGGCCTCTTATCTTGCGAAGGAGTGAGATATTACAATCTTTAAGAGACGTCCGACGAGTCTACGGATTTGGGGACCAGGAGGCCTTCATCGCTGCGCTGTTGTAGTTATCCCTTGATCAGTGTGTCCTCTTCCTCCTTAGGTCTGTCCTTGGTTTATTGGTTACTAGAACAATTTCGATAGTATTTATCTCAACAGGTTGCGAGGTAGAAGATGGATGGATCTGTGGCTCCTTCCGCTACTGCTGGCTCGATCAACTCGCTCATCCAAGCAGCTCAAGCTTCTAATAACCAATCTGTGGAAGGTACTACTCCTGGAACTGGTCAATTAAATTCAGGAAACAATGCTGTATCCACACAAGGCACTTCGGATCTGGGCCCCACCTCCTCCACCCCAACTGGTCCTGGTCTAACTACTGGAAGTACAATTGATAACTTGCCTACATCGACTCCGTCTGGTACTCCATTACCTACACCGACCACGCCCTTGAAGACGACTGAACCGGAAACAATTGATATTGCTGACACCCCTATTAAAAACAAACCTCCCTGGATGCTCACCATTGAAGATTCGCCTACCGGTAATACATCAATGCAAGTGGATGAGCCAACTTGGTTTTCGGATTCTTTACCTGCAACCTACTCTGAGCCCAGTAAAAGAGTATTATCCATAAGGACGGTGGAACAACGAATTCAGAAAAGGTTCACCCGGTGTCAGCCCATGGTTTCGGAAATGGTGGAGTTTTTGGCCCAGACGTGTTGTCCCTATGATGATTCCCCGGTATTCCACCAGGAAAATTTGTTGGGCAATCAATATGCCACAGCCCTTCCTCTGGTTTATTTCTCGAATCTTATATTCTCAAAAGCGCTACTAATGGGTATAGCGGGTCGCTCCTTCAAGACAGGAAGACCAAAAAACAAGCCAATACATGATCCCCTTAAACTGTGGGGAATGAATGTTCCCCCTTGTGAGGATCCACAATATACTTACCAATTTTGGGTTATTCATTTGAAAGGACAGAACGGATCGTCGTTCTTCAAGGACAATTCGGCCAACGATCGGTCCAAATTTCACAAGTTTGAATCCTCTCTTGTTAACTTTTTCAATCTTCAATTTGACGTCATGAGAGAAGAAGAGAAACAAAACATTCGGGAAGGTCTGCTGAAGGATTGCGAAACCCTTTATGTTGTTGCGTTTAATTTGATGAAACCGAACACTATTACAATAGTTGCGGCTGTCCAATATTGTACGACCCCAGAAGGTGCATGGATAAACTGGCTTGGAATATCTGCTGACGTATGCAACAGTGGGGGTATGCCAATGACGAATTCAGTAGGGGTATTCCGACGGCTGGGGTTTGGAACCTTTCTCCAGAGTCTTATACAGTTCCAACAGCTTGCGAAGGGTTGGTTACCACGCCTCTTCCTGCAGACCTTGCTGAATGGTGATGCCTGTCAGTACTACATCAACCGTGGATACATCAAGGCTCCACGCAATGTCATTAATTCTGTTCCCGATATTCTGATTAATCCCTTCCTTGGAAAGCACCAGTATTTTGTGCCTGATGAAATGCAGGCGGCGGAGGGAGAGGATCGAAAGTCGTACCTCGCTTTATTCTATCGTGACGGTTTTGTGGTGACGACCTACCTGGACGACGACCATGCCTTCTTCTTTCTAGAAGGCGCCAAGATGAAATGTATACCAGAAGACAAATCCGAATTTTTGTTTCGATTTCCCTACAATACTTCGGGTTCAGAGTTGGAAGACAATCTTGGTGATGGTGCCCTTAGGCTATTTTATCACCAACGGCAGGGAGAAGGATTGGAGGAGTATGTGTTACCTGAAAATACACCCAAATCCGGATTTTTCAAGGCCGCCATCAGGGAAATTAATCAGTTTGAAAGACACTTCGACAGCGCGGATATTAATGTGGACGAGTATTTGGATATGAAGAACGATCCCGAGATATACTTAAAAGACCAAACGATGGCTTTTTGGGGGCGATGGCTACTTCGTAATCCTAATTCGGTTGCTTCGCAGGATTCAGCCATTATCCCACCATATATCACGAAGGAGGTCGTCAACTTGTTCGACAAATTGAAAAATCCGGGGACGTACGGCTATGACTTCAATAAGAATCTGGTTTCCACCTTGGACAAGGTGGACAAGTATCTATATGGACACCCGGACTTGGTACAGAAACGTCTCGTATTCTTTGTTGTCAACCAGGAGATGCATCACTGGTATGGCTTTTGTGCTGTCAATCCGTGGAAGGCAATTGTAATGGCTCTAAGAAAACGGAATGCCAAGGGTTTGCACTCGGAGTTCACAAACAAGAGGGTACTGGATTACAGGGCAGGCATTCTCCATAGCGATTCCCAAAACAGTTCCTTTAAGCCTCCCTATTTTGATTGGATACGTCCCTTCCTCTGGATGTTGAACATGATGAGCCATTACCGTGATCTGAACGTGTCTGGAAACCGAGACAAAATTAACTTTGTCAAAATGCACCAGGAAGAGCAAAGCACCGGTCTACACATGTATTTGATGGGTATGGATGGTCCTTATGGAAACTTGTTTTCCACAAACTTTGAAGATATGCCCTTTCCCTTACTGGAGAGACCCCAAAGAGTTGTCTTTAAACAACCTAATAACTACGATTGCGGTCTGTGTTGGGGACTGTTCGTGTATGACACTCTCCTCGCCTTCGAACACCGACCCTTCCTGGACAAAGAAACGTGCGTGGATGATGCTAAGAACTTCCTTGGGCATTTCGTCCACTCCCAGAGTTTTTTGAAGAAGGGGGGCAGTTATTCCCAAGAAACGAAAAATGTACTGGTACCCCTATGTCGGTTATGGAGACATGAATGCCTCCTGATTATCGAGCGGATCCGTTACCTATATCTGGCCGCCAAGCATTGTGACATCACCCGGCCCAATGAGTGGGGCGGAATGACTGAGGAACACAAGTCACTGGTGAATTCTAAAACATATGATACTCATCTGAAACCCATCCTGGATATGCGTGATCACCAACCACGGGCTCCATTTCACAAGTTGTATTTGAAAGAAAAATACTTTCGAATCCGCATGGGAGATAAAGAAAAGGTACCAACGTTGACCACCAACCCTGGGATGTTGCTGGACTTTCAGAAGTTCGCGCAGTTCATCCGCCCGCGTCTTCTACCGGATGGAACACTAGGAAAAAAGGTTTGGGAAGATGCTGCTTTGATAGATGTGAAGGCGAGATTGATCCATGCACGTTTCTGGTGTGATCTTATCCTATCATCAAAGCGAAGCTGGTACAACCTGATTCATCCGGAAGAGGGTTCTAACCCAACCTTCCCAGATGAAGTTAAGCGTTTAACTTCAATGGGTATACCAGGGGACCTTATTGATGTGGTTGGTGACGGTAACTGCCTGTACTACTGTATGCTTCATTTTCTGTATGTCCGGGGCGCTACACCAATGGGGTTGAATTATACAATGTTGGCGAAAAAGCTGTCATTGACATACGACTATCCCTTGGTGGGGATGCGGAAGTTGATACGAGAGGAAGGTTGCAAGTTATCAGAGACTTATTGGACTACCCTTGCCAGTTTCACCAAGGATGAACGCCTGGATTTTATCTACAATCCAATCACGTACTTTATGGATGACACCTTCACTAGGAACACTGATAACGTGGATTATCAAGGTGACCAATTTGATGCCATCATTTTTGCAGCTGCATTCAAAATCAGAGTGGTAGTGTTCTGTCGAACCAAATCTGCCTTTACAATGCTCATGGATGGTAGAACGTACAACGAAACAACCCAGACTGGTCTCTTGTTCTGTTCGATTCCCGGTATCCACCCTGAATCCGTTCCATCGGGCCCGGATGTACTTCAACTGGTTCTTTACAAAACGGACGATACAGATTTGGGAGTGGAGATGGGACCGGAACACTGGGTGTTGGTACGAAATAAAGACGAACATTACGAACCAGAGAGTTACCCAGTCATGCAGGATCATGGTCTTGTTGATCCTCCACCACCACCAATCAGAGACCAGCCACCACCAACCGAGGATCATGGTCTTGATGATCCACCAACCGACCCGCTTCCTCCAACGCCACCAATTCTAGACGAAGCCACCAAAAAAGCAAATAAGGATAAGAAAAAAAGGGAATTGGCTCAAGCCAGTCAAACTGCTATTGCCAAACGGTTGAGGGATAGAGAGGATAGTACAAACGAAAACCCACAGAAAAAGAGAGCAGCGGTTAAAAGAGCAACTGGGCAACGAAAGGGATACGTGCCAAGAGCTACAAAAGCATTTGGTGAGGATGGAATAAAAGGAGATGCCCAAAACTGGATTAAGGAAAAACCACCAAGTGAAACACCCCTAACGTTTCTGGCGGATGAAGTGGCATCAGCTTGTAAATGGCCAGTGAATTCAGTCACCTATGCAGAAAACCAATTGAACTTTAAACTTGCCCACGAGATAATGAAGCACAACCTGGACGTGAATTCACGTGTCGTAGGTCCTGTTGGCATCGACGAGCAAGGGCGCGTAAGAAAGGGTCATATAGTAAATGAAACCGCCCATCTCGAAGCTGAAATGATGATTGTGAAAAACGTTTATCAGATTGCGTGGGTACCCGCTGCAAAGGGAAGAAAGGGTCCAGCCGCATCCGCCACAACTTTGAGAGGTCATTTTCGAGTGAAGGTAAAAACGGATGGGCAGCGAAAGGGTAGTGGTAGTACTACTACCAATGCTTCAATAGAGTGGGTGGAGAAGCACTTCAAGCATACGGCTCTTGGTCAAGCCCAAAGGGTATCTTATGAGGTTAGGGAGGAGCTTAATTTTGCTGACAAGAATATACCTCAATCCAGAAGATATGGATACCTGAAGGTGGAGGCAGAAGGAATCACATGTTCAGCTGTGGACCCACGGGTTATTAACCGGTTGAAGTACATTCCCTTGATGACAATTAGTACTGGTCCGGTGTACAAACTCGACAAGAAAGGAAAGCGTGCTCGAATAGTACGGCCCACGAAAACACGAGAAGCTAGGTGGGTGGGTTACTGCAACGAGACAAGAGAGATGGTTGAATTGGAAGAGCCATGGGTCAGACAGAACTTTGACGAAAACTATTTAGCGCAGGTGATGAGTAGCACAAAATCGACCACTGCATTCATACACGTTCCACCAGGCGATCGTCGAAAACACCAAAACGTTGGCCCAATGATGGGCCCCACCATGAAATACGAGCAGATGGATGGTGAACAAACGTGCATGCTGTATTCAATGGCAAGTGCGATGCACTATTTTGATCAGAAGAGTGTCGGATCGTGGATATACAACGGGAGAAAACGATTCCTGCATCAAACAAACGGGTTTACCTTTTTTATAAATCAGTTGAAGTCCGCACATACTGTGCTGAATCAGGTGAGAGTGATGAAGGATAAGCTACCTTCCTTCCTTGGCACCGATTTAAAAGGATTGTATTTGGCCCGAGTCCGGGGTTCTGATGGAAAGGAAGAACATTGTGTGGCAATCTCCAACAAATGGATTTTCGATTCCAACTTTCCATGTGCATTGCCAAGGAGTCAAGAGTCGTTGGATCTGTGTTGCTCCACTGACACTGTCACAAGCAAATTCACATGCTTTCCACAGATCGCACATTTCCCAAAGGTAAAAGCAACAAATTAAACCAGTACTATATAATATATAAGGCATCCATTAATGTTTAGTATGTATTCGATGGCCAATGATACTGATTAATAAGTGACAAAACTATCCGGCCATACAGATTGGTCCACCACCCCAATCATAAATTTGCTGTGATCATGGTAGGGTATCATGAGAATATGTGATTCCAGGTTACACAGATCAATAACAGTTAACCGTGGTCTGGAATCAAGGGAATGTTTGTCCTGGTCGAGCACCCAGGAGCCTTCTCGACGATCAAAATGTTGGGGGGAATTGACAATGTCAGGTGGATCATCTAAATACTCCATTCTGTACATGTGGGATAATACCGAATATTTAGGATGATGACCATAAGCTGGGTGAACAATCCCAAAGCATTGCTTAGGTGAATCTGGAAAAAAAAAGATGAAACGGAGGTTACCAGCGATGGTGGAAGCAACTCCATTGGGACCTGGCTCTTGGTTCAGCACGATATTGTCAAACCAACAACCGTCTTTCTCCGTCATATTTGCACGTAAATGATGTCCGTTGATGGCCAGTTCCGTAACACAACGAATACGTTGGACACCATCAACAATTGTGGCCTGGTTGCGTTGTGAACAATAATCAAAAAGAAGTTTCATAATATCCATGGAAGGCAAATACTTTCCATGCCTTTTAGGAGTGTCCATGTCCAGGTGTTGTGCCCCGTTACTGTCAGTCCATAGCAACATGTCAAACACAGCAGAGTTGTGTGGTATGAAAGTAGAGGAGCTTGTAACGGGGGTCTCTAGGGGTTCCTCTTCTTCCGACATAGTGAAACTAGCAAGGTCCACCACAAATTTGTCAATAAGCCGGTTGGCTACCTGCATATCAAAAACATTAGCCCGCATTTGGGTACGAGCAGCGGGTTCTTTCGAAAGGGTTATATGATTGTGTTCAGTTACACCTGTGTGAAGATTCCGATGAGCCCCAAACATCTGTATGTAGAAAGGTACATGGAGTTGTTCATGAATCTTGGGGATGTTCCATCCATTCCCTTTGAAACGTGGTATACAAGTAATAAGTTCATGTAGCATGGTCGACACTGCATCCTTCACGGCTTCAAGTTGATCAACAGAATCAAGTTGCCAATATTTGTCTTTCTTCAGCCAAGCCCAGTAGCATAATAGCATTTCGAGTGCATACGTGATTTCAACAGACTCAGTGTCTTCAAGTCGTGCAAAAGCGGATTGACCATCCCGGGTTAAACTGGAAATGGTCAGGGCGAACACCATCCCTGCGCGATCGCAACCTGGAGTATTAGACAAGCTACTGATCCCATCCTTGAACATCAGACGGGGCGCTTCCGAAAAGTTAGCAGACCGAAATAACCTTTGTCTTGGTTTACCAACCCAGGACTGGACGACTCGATCCAATATTGCAATCTGTTGAGGCTTGAGATAAACCCCCAGGATTTCTCCTAACAAATGTTTGAAAACACCCTGTTCCAGTGCGTGTAACCCTTCAGGGGGGCACGCCGCAAGGAATATACCGTACGGATTGGCCCCATAGTCAACTTCAAAAAACGGATTCCAGAAAGGAGCCTGGTAAAGAGAATCCAACTGGACCCACTCTTCATTGTTAACCAACTGGATGATAGAATCCATGTGAAGAAAAGAACAGGAATCTTTTGTTACATCCGCATAATTGTCAGGAGTGGCATCGCAGGACCTAGAGATGCGCCGTGCGGTTATGCCGTAATGGCATGTTCTACCCGATATGTTGTCACCCCCTTGATTATCTCCAATTATAAATGCAAGTGGAATCATGAGGTTAACATACTTGGCCCTATCACCAAGAACAAGATAGCTGTTGTCCAAAGCACCCGGTTGTTGGGCCGCAATAAATGATTTCAATGCCACGCTGAACAGCTTGAATAAACGAATAAGCTTTACCTGGGCAGGTGTGTTATTTCGTTGGATCTGCGAATAGTGAATATCAGGGTCCGGGATATACGCTAAGGGCCTCCAGGCTAATGCGGTATTGCGGGTCTACAACAATTTGGGCAAAAGGTGAGTTCACGGAAGGGCGAGGAACAGTGTCAATAGCCACACATACCTCACGATTATATATGGATGTAGTAAAAAGGATGACGTAAACGCTCAAGTGGCTAGCTTCTGATATAACAGTCTTATCCATGGTAAATATGATGGGTGCCAGAAACTCTTTATCAGGATCTTTGATGACTTGATCATAGGTATCTTGGTACCATTGGGCTGAGTTTACTTCACCAGCAGCACCATCTGAGGATCGAAACCTCCCAAATCTATTCAGGGGATTGACAACAAGATTTTCTGCCTTATTCAACTTCGGGCAGTTGAATAAGGAAGACAGCATAGTTGCAAAGGGAAACACAATTACATCAAGGGTAAGGCCGTCTGGTTCAAGGGTAACTGGAACAGCCGTAGGGCGACATCCTTTCATACCAACAAGTTCTGTCAAGTTGCTGATTTGACTCTCGAAGCGCTGGGGCTGGGGTTGAAAATGGTAGTCGTCCATTCGAGACTGACGACCCCATTCCATGAATGATTGAAAGGCATAGTTGGGTGCACCTATGTCAAGTAAAAGCTTTAGAAGCTTCACCTCATGACGAGCTGAGTTCGTGTAGGCAGTAGGAAAGGTAACAACTTCTAAAAGATTGGACTCTACCAGAGCCTCCTCGTTGTGGGAAACATGTGACTCTGCATTGGAACCAACAGTGGTGCATGTATCGTCATCATACTCGTTTGGTGGGGCAACTGAGGAATCATCATCGTCCTTTAAGTCCATTGGAACGTTCGGTTCTGGGGCAACAGCAGCAACTACTCCATTATGATCACGGCCACGGGAGGCATTGACAACTCGTTTACACTCGATACTGCGGGTAAGATGCTGGGAAAGACTCCTTCCTTCCATGAAGCCATGATCGCAACCTGGACAGGTGATTAAACGATTTTTCGACATGGTGCCAATGGAATGAGATCCGACTACTAAGGAGAAGAAAATTAGTGGCCAGGAAGCACTGAATTCAGCATACATTAACTATATTAATTTAGGGTAATCAACAAACCAGTTGGACTATTGCATAATTCTCCAAACATCCACATAATTACGAAACTATGGTTACATACTTATGTAAGGCCTGGAAAAAAACTTAGATGAACCATAATTAGTCATAAACCATCCCTAATTAGGTTAAGTGAGCGGTGAAATTATGGAACCCTCGGAATATTTAAAGGAGTGGTTAGGAAGAATTAAGCTGAAACTCGAAGAATTTGACAACAATCCTACATAATTCTGTAGGTATTTCTACCTGGGGCATCGTAACCTGAATAATGGGACTCTCTGATGAACCTTCAAGCAAACAGAGACATAATGATGCGGAAGGGGAAGAAATGGATGCGATCTGTGAACAGGCAAGACAAAGAGATTGATTCAGATCTTGCAC
>OFKV01000027.1_pt1 | contig 9487 bp, 6 predicted proteins | sample 1540631 | NCBI WGS metagenome assembly OFKV01 (sample SAMEA104347425, study PRJEB22522) | marine metagenome | biome: marine biome; feature: marine water body; material: sea ice | collected 2015-09-16T00:00:00Z | depth 1.5 m | reverse complement strand
GCTCCATAAAGTGGCAGTGACGCATCCCCTTCCATAAATCGTAGCAATGAGTGTTGATCTATCTTCGGATGATGTATCATGTGCCTCCTCTAGTACTACAGAGGTGGCTACTAGTGACGATATTCCGGAGAAGGTGAATGTCCTGGAGGGGGGACCCGCAGTACCGAAATCTGGTACTAGTCAAATGGAATTTGAGTGGGATGGAAATATAGCAGACCCCATTCAGCTATTCATTGACGAACACTTAGCGAAAGTGGTCAGTAAATTCCCCATTCGAAACAAATCCAACAGGAAGTCGATAGCTCTCAAACCAACCCTGCGTGTTTTGTGCACATCCCTTGATCTGGTAAAAGAAGGTAAAAAGGAGATGCTTGTTCAGCGTATTGTCGTCTACTTCCTTTCGAACCCTTCAGAATTGGATGCGTACCCACACTTCAAGGATTTCACTGTGTTTAAGGACACTTCCCAGAAATGGAAGACGGCCAAGTCTCATTATGAACTTGAGTCCCAATTTCATAAGGAACTCCTTCAAGAGGAAGGATTCGATCCCACTGTGTATTTCGATAGTTCGAAGACACTGCGAGTGTCCTTCCTCAAGTTGTGTTTACTTGGAAAGGAACGACAGAAATTCTCGCCATGCTTCCCTGATGGAAAAGCGGCCTACATAAACTGTTTCGGTGTCAAGTACGATGTTGCCCACATTGAAAGACACTTGAAAGAAACGACTGATTCTCAATTATCGAGATGGACCGTTGCTGATGGCGGGAAGAAGACATCGAGGGACATCAATGTGAGAACTCCAGATTGTTTGTTCCGGTTGATCAACATATTAATGTTGGATGACGAAGTTTATGGTCGCCTACTTGCGGAGTCAAAATCACAGCCAACAAATAGACGAAGTCTGGACACGGGAAAGAAAGGAAATTCCTCTTTTTGGAACGACGTTTAGGAAATGTTTTCGGACGACGAATATGATATTGAAGATTTTTTTACAGGGCACGATTTTCTCACTATCTTTACTTCGTCAGATGGCGAGCTACCTGATATATCCAATTGTAAATCAAAATGGGTTACAGCTAACAAGTTGAAGGAATGGTGGAGTCGAGTTGTCGCGGATATACCATTACCTTTTCTTTCACATTGATGACATCGCCACGTGTGTTCTTCGATGATGGAGCTAACTGGGAATCTAAAAGCGTGCAAAGCTTGAAGAAGGCAGTTCTTGTCATTCGGTACTCTCTAGAAAACAATCCATCATCAACAGCCTCCTGCAATAGCCTATCTGGTTGTCGCCGAAACCTTCGCTTTTGACCGCTCTAGGTGTTTTTCTTACCTGCCTGGCTAATGGTAAATACTGTTGCCACAAAAGCTACGAAGTATGCTTGTCTCTTACGACGAAGGCGTTCTGATGACGAGCCATCGTCACTACTAGGTCCTACTCGACAACTCCTCGTCCTCCATAGTTGTTATGAAAATGTTAGTAAAGAGTTCGGGGACAGAAAGATCGTTATACGATGGGCGCGCTGGTTTTTCGCGGCGCGCTGGTTTTTCGATAGCTATCAAAGGAATCGGGAATGCTAAACTATATTTGGAATCATTACGCCGGTGAACACTAATTTCAGGGGAAAAAAAAACGATCCAGGCCTAAAAAACGAGGATATGCTGTAGACCAAAACGGGGCCTGGGTGGATGCGTTTTGGGACCCGGGCCTCTGTAGTAAGTATTCGACTATACTCAAGTTCAAGTTGTGTGCTAAAGTAATTACAAACTACTCGCATTGATAGCGACAGTGACGGTCGCTAACGGCAACTCCGATGATCGCCGTTGGTCGCTAACTAACAGTATAACGGCCAACCGACACAATGCATGACAATGCACACCACCAGAACATACCGAGTGAGCCGTGTCATAGTAGGTAGCTTCCTCCGTCATCGTATAGCGGGGCATCTACCTCCCGTAACGGTTCTTTACCGCCACTAGCAAAACACTCCTCTCAAGTAGATCATGTCGTCTGGACATGGGCAACTTGACAAGTCAAGTATTCATCGCATCATTCTCGGAAAGTTCACCCAACATGGCTACCTCTTTCCCATATAAAAATATAACATAAAACAGAGGTTCAGACTTGGTCGTAGCCCTAATCCCCCCCCCATAGAAGTACCTCAGGCCTCAACTGTCCCAGTACCTCCATCAAGCAACACGGGTCTCAGTTGTCCCGGTACTTCACACAAACAATTGCGCCAAACAACAATTTTTCAGGTGGTAGTCATCCACACAACAAAACAACAATTTTTCAGGTGGTAGCCATCCACACAACATAGTACAACAATTTTTCAGGTGGTAGCCATCCACACAACATAATACAAGCACCTCAAACCACATCTGGCCCGAATATATGATGCAGTATACTTCGCACAAAACCTTTTCGCTTCTCACCAGAAGGTAGTAGTTTCGTCAACAAGTCAGCCTCATTGTTGTGAGTGTTGACATAGGTTGTTCTCCATTCGTCCCGAGCAGCACCTTCCCGCACAAAATGATAGCATAGACTTTGATTCTTCTTCCGTAAGGTAGAGTCTGGGATGGTGGTGTTTGCTAGGACGGATTGGTTGTCGCCCTGGATATAGGCCGGTCCCTCGCACGGGATGCCCATCATTCGAAGTTTGTATCGTAGTCCCCGCAGATACTCACAGCATTGCTTCATTGCAACAAACTCGGAGCCAAAACTGCTAGACTCAACACTAGTTTGTTTCTTCGATGACCAGTATATCGGCGCACAATTCAAGTACACCAGGAAACCCGTTCGTGATCTTCTGGTGACGGTGTCGGCAGCATGGTCAGCGTCGACCTTTGCCCGCATGGTGAAGCCAACGCCTCGTGGTTCGGGCATATTCTTAGCACTAGGCAACTCCTCTTTTCCTTGTAAGTGTCCAAATTCACTCGAAGTCCAATCCTTCAATTCAAACGACGATTTATCGACAACCGGATCGCTTGGGTCAAAGACCATCTCCGTGTTATGGTACTTCTTCAAGTAACCAAAAATTTGGAACAACTGATACAAATGACCTTCCCGAGGCAAAGCCATGTGGGAAGACATCATAGAACACTCGAGACATATATCCACTCGTCCGAGCTCAACAATCCACCGTAATATACCAATCAATGACATGTAGTAGGCGGCCTCGATCGGCCCTAGTTCCGGTGATACATCAAGCTCTGGGCGATAGGATGTCCTCATTGGTGTATCTGCTTTTCGTGGCAGGTTCCACCTCTCGTCGTTCCTCGTTGCAAGATACTCCTCTACGTTCTTGACCGCTGCTTGAACATATTGAGAGGAGCTGAAGGCCCAGCACTCGAATCCGTTTTCGAGCTGCACCCTCCTGACCGATTCTCCAAGATAGATCTTGGGCGGTCCAATTGATTCTTCCTTCAGCGTGAAGTATCGACCAAGTTCCCTCCGTAAAACCTGTTCCGCATTTTCACTTAGAACAAGGCAGTCGTCACTATACAACAATATGTATTCATAGTAATCCGATCCATCGCTGCGCTTGGCAGGCCGCATCCATACGTCAGGATCGGCTGGACAGGATACAAAGTTGAGGTGTCGCATACAAGAGCGAAGGTGGTTTCGGAAATCCTTTCCGGCAGACTTTCCTCCATACAGTGCTCTCACTATCAATGCGACTCTTCCAACATTCTCAATTCCAAACTCAGGTCCACATATAATGTAATCCTTTTGTGAGCTGGGTGCTTGCAGGTAGGCGTTTCTGATGTCGGCCGCAAAAACGTCCAGACCGTTCAGAGCAGCGTAGGTGAACGCAATGCGTACACTCTCCCTTGATACAACTCCTGCATACGTCGATCCAATCGGATCGGGAGTTTTGTGGCCATCAAGGACCCAACGTGCCTTTCTTGTAAAGTCCATCTTCACATCCCATACGAGGTGACCAGTCACTTTTGAGGATCCTACGGGCGCTGCCACGCCTTCGTCAAGAACTTCGAAAGCTACTCCGACTTCAGTCATTTCTTTCGCTAGGGCATCCTTCCAGAAACTGTTCCCATTCTTCTTGTCGATTTCCAGGGAGTGCGGTTCACTGGTTGGCAATTCAATTCCATACTTGTGGGTAGTCTTCCTGATCCGTGCCTTGATTTTGGATAAAATAATGTCTCGCTTCCTCAGGGTATAGGGTACCCACCAAGCAAAGGCCGATTCGTCACAGAGGCCACGAGCTTTGGCGTACTCCGCTGTTTCGCAAGGATGCGACTCTTTTAAATCCTTCAAGGGAATCCAGGTTTCTGACTCATCAGTCCACTTTACCAGCAAGGACCATCCAGCGGTTGTTTTCCTGGGTCTACGTTGTCCTCCTGTCATAAACGCATGTTTCTCAGCTTTCGGAACGGCCACCTCCTCATCCTTACGGTGATCGATGATACCGTCAAGCATTGTCAACGAGAATCCGTCCTCGTCGACTTGTGTTAGCATGTTCTCCGCGATCATATTCGCAGCATACTCTTTCGTCTGACCATCAGGGAACTCCACCTCGTAGATCATTGAGTTGAGATACGGGTTTTCGTCGTAGCTTCCTGCTACGGTTCCATCGGGTCCAATGGCACGCTTCGTTACGCGCCCGACTGTCATCTCGTCTCCGAGTTGGAGAGACACTTCCGAATGTAGAATCCTATCATAAGCCGGCTGTTGGTTCAATAGTTTGCCATTTGCATCAACAGTGTCCTCAATATTGGGCACAATCCGGGCCGGCTCATCCTCGTCTTCGTACTCCTCAAACTCCTCGCTTGGATGTTTGATATCAGATTCTTCCGGGGGGTTTATGGACGTACCCCATCTCCTCTCAATTAAGCCATCGAAGATCTTACGCTTCTTGGTTTCCATGACTGAGTGAAGTTCAGCAACTGTCAATGGGCGGGATGTACGGCGTGGTACAACGTTACCGTTGCTGTTCATGATCCACTGTGACATTTCGTTGCCTGCACCCTTGGCTGGACCTAGTACCCTGCCAAGTAATTCCGGACTGAATGGGAAACTCTCCGTTTGGTTGCGATAATAGCACCAATCGTACCATTTGTATTGGCATAGGTTACTAATATCGCCTTCGTCTCCAGTCGTTGCTGTTTGTGCGTTAGATCCATGTAGCTGGAAGAGATCTTTCGCCGTCAGGTTGTTGATCCGCGCGCGTCTTTCGACACAGTAGTCCCACAAGACGAGCGGACAATCTGACTCCTTCATATCCTTTCGGACGGCTTCCTTGATCAGGCCGATGTACAATTCGGCCCTGTTGGCCCACGGTGTTCCTTCTTCGAGAACTCGCAACGTGGTCCCGATATCATGTAGAAACTTCCGAACATGTTTGGATGTCTGTTCGCCAGACATATCACAGATGATTGCATCAGGAGCTCCAATCTCCTTCGCAAACTGTTTTACTGCAGACAAGACCTCAATCTTTCTCTTCAAGGGAACGACATATACGAATCCCTTATCGGTAACGAAGAGCTGGCAGCATGTATTACCTCTTGTAGATTTTCCAAGCTTTTTCGTGGCAAAGAATGTATCCATGAAGAAATACTCATCTAAACGCTTATATCGAAGCATTCGATCGTTGGTTCCATAATTGCGGGACAAAGTAGGGTCATCAGTTCGATTGACTCTCTGGGAGGTAACATCGAGTGTACGCTCCGCGGTCTTGAGGTCAATTCTCCAGAGCTTCGAGAGGAGAACGGCATCTACCCCTTTCTGCTTTCCGGCAGTCGTCGAACTAATCATGATGTCGTCAAGATTGAACTCTCCCCTTTCGACGCTTTCAAAAAGGTTGTCAAGAGTTTCTTCATCAGCTTCTTCGTCCCCATCAACTGAGATCGAACCAGCGGAGTCGTCGTCATCGTTCGAATCGACCAAAAACTCGCTGCTCGATCCATATGTAGCACCAATGGCTACCTGAAACTTCCCTATCTCCGATCTCGCTTGAAGGCGTGCATGCAAAGCTTGGTCATTAAGCAATGGCGACACGTGGCCCAGTATGCTTGCAACCTCATCAGCAGCTCGGGGAATAGGTTTCCAACTTGGTTGGACGTTTGTCTCGTTTCGTTCCTGGCAAATCCCGTCTATCACCGTAGACTCGAAGGCCGAGACGACTGCGGATGATGCGAGAACAGTATCTTCACACACATCAGATAATAGTATCTGACTCCGATGTCGTTTCTCGATTATATTGCCTTCCCAGTCCAGCATAGCCTGCTCGTTCATGGCATACGCGTCGCAGTGAGGATTCCAGCGGCCTGGCGTCAATAAGTAGACGTCATCCGTTCCTTGCATAAACTCCTTTGTCGGTTTCCTAGTCGCAAAATAGGAGAAAGTTCCCCAAAGCGACAGAGGAATCCTGAAGTTCGTCTCAGGGAAACACATCGCGTGGTCCTCTGCAGTCGGATCCTCTACTTGGATCTTCGGTGTATCTCTTACTTGAATACCCGCTTCTCTTAATATAAAAGGAGGCATCAAGTTGTTCTTCATCGATGGGACATGTAGCGCGTTCCGTATAACCAGGATGTAACTGCCCCCATCGTAGGGACAGTCGTACTGCACGGCAGCATCCACGATTGGAACTTGCATTGCATCGTAGTCAGGCGTGAAGGCATTCACATCTGCTATGCGTCCCGTATCTGAGATGATGTAGGCATGGCGGCCCACAACTGGCATATTGGCGTGCGAATCGAGTTCCGTTCGGGACAACTCTTCTTCTTCCATGCTCTCGTCTCCTCTTCCAACATCAACATCGGCAACATCGGCAACCATCACCGTCGCGATCAATGAGTAAATGTGACTTGAAACTTGTATTTTTACGAGTTTGGTTCTCGTTGATGGATCTCCTGGATCCCAAGTTCGGTTGCTGTCCGGTTCCTCTACTTTCCTCCCCTTTGTCGATGGAGAGGTTGGTATCACCGGGGCCCGTCACTCCTGCTTCCTCTGATTCTTCGCCTTTTTCATAATGCTCTTCAAACTAGGAGGTTTGGCTGAAACAGCAGCCACCGTTGCTCCTCCTTTCGCCTCTGCGAATTTCTTGAATAGAGACATGATATAGGCCTCAGATTGAACGCCTTGGGTTTTCTCATCTTCAAGACCCTTAAGATGTTTCGCAACTCGTTTTTCAACGGCCGCCGCAATTGCCTGGTCATTAGACTGATTGTGGCCGTTAGAGTTCTTATTTTTCTTGGCACTGTTCGAGGCGCGCCACGTTTTCAATTCTTCTCTCTGTTCGCTTGAGAGTTTCATGTACTCTGAGGACTGGTGGTAGCGAAATTGCACTCCAGTCTTCCCTTTGCCCTTTTTGGCCCCAAAAGCGGAAATGTTCGCTTTCTCGCCAGTAGCGTCGGATATGTTTCCGATACCACGTTTGGAAGTCCTCTCGGCAGCCCTGTGTTTCAATACAGGATCATATGGCAGCAAGTGGGATGCTGCATCTTCAAAATTTGCACGCAATCCGTTCGTAGTGAGATCCGTTTGGATGCTCGCCATTGCTGCTTGAAGACCTGCATCGCTGTTCTGGATTGCTGACAGCAAGTATCCAACTCTGCTGTGCTCCGACGGCAGCTGGATCGTTACGTGCTCGGCCGCAGACTGCAACGTTACAAACGCAATGCGGTGTTGAGCAATGAATTTTTCCAAGGGGAAATTATGCTGTCCTTTCCAGACGCGGCTGTGCATTACTTGCTCATGCTTTTTAATCTCAGCCTCCCATTTATCCTTGCCACAATATTGCTTCGTGAGAGCAAACCATGCCGCTCTACCGTCTTTCTTCCTTGAATAACCAAATGGTTTTACGGAAGCATTGTAATTGGTACCTCTGGTGGCTTCCTCCAGAAAGTAGTATACCAGCTCATTGTCCTTCGTGAATGCTGAGCAGTTGTGAGAGGCTCTTACCCTGAGCTCCTCCTCAATAGTTTCATGTTCCGCTGAATGAGGTGTACCATGAGCCATAACGCCGATGGCTGGTACCGCTGATTCCTTGCGAATCACGTAGCTTAGCGGAAACTTGTTGTTTCCTATCATTCGGTGCAAGAAATCTTCAAAGGAATTCGTCCATTTAAAGATTGATAGCTCCTGAGTTATGACGGGTACCTTCATAGCATCCGCCTTCTTCTTCTTTTCAACCATGAATTCCCACTGAGCGTGGAAATCCTTGATCACTGGATCCCATAGGATGTTCGCAGCGGTGGTCGGACGGCCTACTAGGCCGTAGTATCGTAGTAGTTCCGCAGCTATCGTTAGCTTCTTCTGGCTCATCGCACTGAATACGAATGGTGGAAGGGCCAAAGTAGCTCCTGCAGCAGCGCCATCAGATGTATCGGCTACTCTCGTCGCTGGCTTTCGCAGGTTGGCAGCGATCTTGTCGATTGTATCAGGTTCGAAATCAGTGAGATCCTGCACATCGTTAATTCCCTCGTGTACGAGCTGAAGGACGGTTTCATGGGGTATTCCCATCTGATCGGGGCTTTCAAAGAAAGCTGTGATCATACCAGTCGTGAGTACCATTTTAGAGAATGTGTTTGTATTTGCCCTCGTGGGTCTGATAAACTGAATTAGTATTCGACTATACTCAAGTTCAGATTGTGTGCTAAAGTAATTACAGACTACTCAGCATGATAGTGATAGCCACGGTCGCTAACGGCAACAACCGATGATCGCCGTTGGTCGCTAACTAACAGGATAGCGTTCAACCGACAATGCACATGACAATGCATATCACCAGATGCTCCGAGTGAGCCGTGTCAGTGTAGGTAGCTCCTCCGTCCTCGTATAACGGGGTTCTACCTCCAATAACGGTTCTTTACCGCCACTACCAAAACACTCCTCTTTGCAACTCGATGAAGTGGACCCAGCGCCCTGGCTAATGAAAGCGGGGGAATTCCCGATCCAGTCACGAGCGGGGATGAACCCACACGTGACCCGACCAGTTTTTCCGGGAAAGAGGTGCATGCCCACGTTTCCCTCCTAACACAGCTAAACACGGGTACCGAACCGAATCGAACCCCGCTACCTCAAACGAGGATTACTTAGTCAACCAACTAAGCTAACTATGATAGTCAGATGACAACATCAAGATAGCTTCACTATCCATCCACCATCATTCCCTTGAGTAGTACTTCTATTCACATATGATTATGTTGTTTCCTCATTTGGATCGTCCTTCTATCCATTCCTCTTTGGTCCTTCCATCAGAAAGTCCTTCTATATATCCTTTCTTTCATCATCCGGAACTTTCTGCATTCGACAGCACTCTTTCATCAAGGTCCCTCCATCATTCCCATGCATCAGTATGCACACTACGGAATGGACCACACTATCCACTCTACCGCTCAAATCTGTGCTTTCGGCACTCAGGTTCATGACAGTCCTTGCAGTCAGGGTGGACAACAATACCTTATCACTTCTGAAGGTTATCACATCCCTCTTTCCTACCGTTGTGGCCTCCCTTATGGA
>OFKV01000026.1_pt1 | contig 9551 bp, 7 predicted proteins | sample 1540631 | NCBI WGS metagenome assembly OFKV01 (sample SAMEA104347425, study PRJEB22522) | marine metagenome | biome: marine biome; feature: marine water body; material: sea ice | collected 2015-09-16T00:00:00Z | depth 1.5 m | reverse complement strand
TCGTAAGACTTCAATTTTTACGACTTCAAGTCGTAAGACTTCAATTTTTACGACTTCAAGTCGTAAGACTTCAAGTCGTAAAAAGTCTTACATCGTGTCGCGGATGGTTTCTCAGCCGACACGCGCTCGCTGAGCCGACATGCGCTCGCTACCGACCGTCGACTTTTGGCGCGCTGTTTTTTTATTCGATTTCCACTTTCTCTTTTCTCTTTCCACACAACATCTTGAATATATGGATGGTCAAGGAAGAGTAGTGGGCCGTGGTCGTGCCACTGGTGGACGACGAGGAAGAGTAGTAATCATGGATCCTCGTGGAGGCGGTGGTAGTGGTCGAACTCCTGCTGGAGATGCTGCCGGCGGCCGCGGCGGAGCTGTGGTGGTCCGTGGCGGTCATCCCCGTGGTGGTCGAGGACCTGCTGGTCGAGGACGTGGTCGTCGAGGACCTGCTGGTCGTGCCGTCGCCGCTGGTCGACCTACTGCTGGAGATTCTGGCGGTGACCACGGCAGAGCGATTGTGGTCGTACGTGGAGGGCGTCCCCATCCCCATGGTGGTCGAGGACGAGGAAGAGGGGTGATCATCATTCCTCGAGGTGGCAATGGCCGTGGTGGAGCTGCTGCTGGAGATGCTGGCGGTGGCCGTGGTGGAGCTCAACCACCACCACCACCACTGGTTCAAGAAGACGAGATGCTACGCTTCGGGCTTACATATGCGGGGTTTACGCAGAGACGACAAAAAGTCGGAGCAAAATTGAACGACCGACGATTCCGGGAGCACTTCGGAGTTGGCGCCAAGGCCTGTGCGGCTCTTTTCAACAGCATTCTTGCCGCTGAGCCTACCTGTAAGCTGACAGTTAAGGATTTCCTTATGGGAATGAACTTAATGAAAGCTTATGATACAGAAGGGGTGATGGCCGGCGACTGGGACTACGACGAGAAGACTATCCGCCGGAAAGTTCGGAAAACGTCTCAGCTGATTGCTGGGCTCAAAGATCAGAAGATTGTCCTTGGCGGCTTTGAAGGGGACGAGATCTTTTGGATATCAATCGACGGTGTTCATTGTTGTATTTATGAACCTCGTCGAGACCCCTCCAGCAAGTGGTTCTCCCACAAGTCAAATGGTGCGGGTCTTACCTACGAACTGGGCATTGCAAGGTTTTCCTTTTCCTGGAACACCACGTTGAGTAGTATACTCGGCAATCAGGCGATACTCACTCGACTGACTCTCCCTTCTGGAGATCAAGTCGAAGAATAGGACCTTCAGGAAGTACCTGATCCGCTTATTCGACCCGCCAAGACTCCCAGTAAGTATTGCACCTCGAGAAGAACTCGTCCGGCAATACTACTTCGAGTATAACCCTTCGTTAGTCTGAATACTCAATCCTGAGAATTCGTTAGATTTGTGTCTTTGGGTCTATTTAGTCAGGGACTACAAAAAATAGTAACTCTTATCTTGCGCTAGCTAGCTTGAACGACACGAAGATAAGAAGTCTAAACTATTCTTCTTTCGTTTCTTCCACCGCCACTCGCTCGTGTTGCTGGCGCCCCTTTCTGTTCCGCTTGTGTTGCCAGAACACGCCAGCTTTTAAGCTGGTTCTCACCTTGTAAAAATGATTCCTAAAGATCGTAAGGTCAAACCTTTGATTTTCATCCTTGTTTTGGCCGTTGTAGAGATCCTTTGGCTTCAAACTCTCGAGTTCTTCGCTGCTGAGTCCCTCGTCTCCTAGTTCTTCTCGAAGAAGTCGCTGAGCTTCTGAGCGATCCCAAAACCTGTGGCCTCTTTCAGTCAGCTCGGGTCGTGGGAACGCTTGCTGTTCCTGCCGAAACGCCTCCGCGTCGAAGTCAATGGCAGTTCTCGTCCCTTCAATATTTTTACGAAGGGAACGGTAGTTCGATTTGAAGTTGGTTTTCTCGTAGGGGTGGAAGAGTCCCGGATCCAAATTGTAAACCGCCTCTGGTTTCAGGTTTTGTACGTAGATTGGATCGTTTCTGTCTTCCAGCCGGGTTGCAAGGTACCTCTTCGCACGACTGTGCTCCCAAGGTGATGGTGGATCCGTCTGGTTGATTTCTTCCGCCGCCGCCAGTTGTACCTCAGCGGGAACTTCATCAGGTACAATGACTCGACCAGCGGCGATCACTCGACCGGCTGCAACCCCACGACCACCATGGGGATCATTAGGTCGACCAGCGGCGACGGCACGACCAGCAGGTCCTCGACGACCACGTCCTCGACCAGCAGGTCCTCGACCACCACGGGGACGACCGCACGGACCACCACTGCTCCGCCACGGCCGCCGCCAGCATCTCCAGCAGGAGTTCGACCACCACCACCGCCTCCACGAGGATCAATGATCACTACTCTTCCTCGTCGTCCATCAGTGGCACGACCACGGCCCACTACTTTTCCTTGACCATCCATATATTCATCATGTTGTCTGTGGAAAGAGAAAAGAGAATGGGGAAATCGAATAAAAAACAGCGCGCCAAGTCGACGGTCGGTAGCGAGCGCATGTCGGCTCAGCGAGCGCGTGTCGGCTGAGAAACCATCGACGATCCGAGATAAGACTTTTTACGACTTCAAGTCGTAGGACTTCAATTTTTACGACTTGAAGTCGTAAGACTTTAATTTTTACGACTTCAAGTCGTAGGACTTCAATTTTTACGACTTCAAGTCGTAGGACTTCAATTTTTACGACTTCAAGTCGTAAAAATTGAAGTCTTAGGACATAAAGTCGTGAATATTTCTCTGTCCTACCCCCTTTACCTAGAGGGGGTGAGAAGGCAAAGGAACCGAAGCGTCTGACCAGCGTACGAATGCCCGGATGCTCCTGTCACGAAAGCGAGAAGAATCTGCAATGCTATGCGAGATCCTGCTTGCTCCTGTCGATAGTCTGACTGGTAAGGGGATTAGGAGAGTGTTCTTAGAAGTGTGTTGGAAGTAAAGGGAGTGGGGAATATAACCTGTGTACTAATAGCTATCTCGTAAGAGTACGGTGTAAGATTATATGAGACCTGTTGAGAGTTCAAACTGTCAACGGGAACGTCGCCACATTCGCCAACGGAGATAAGTCCCTATGTACCTAAGTGTACTGAACATATACCGAAGCCAATGTAGTGATACATCCACATCTACCTAACTGTAGTGTAGCATGTACCGTCAAACGAGTTCCATTGAGTTCCCACGACCCACTCACTTGGTCGCTGGATACAGTTGATTCGCCTTCTGCGAATCGACTCCCATGAATCACCTATCGTGATCCAGACTGCTCACCCCGGGAATCGTTGCCGATTCCCGACCAGTGACTGCACTATTTACTCGGTCCCTTCGAACGAAGTCACAACTGCGTACCGAGGTACGCCCAAGTTTGGCTCCTTTCGACTCTCTAAAATCGGATCATCCTGCTCATGGTAAACCCTCCTTGGGGTAGAAAACCACATACACCAGGCATGCCGTCATTTCTTCTCTCTAGTATGTGAACTTCCTCAAAAGCTCCTCTCGCTTTGGCGCCGCCATCGTCTTCGTGAAAATATCCGCCAAGTTGGTGAGGGTATCTTCCTTCGAAACTCTGACTGTTCCTGCGGCGACTGCTTCTCGGCTCCGGTGGTAAGCAATACTGTGATGCTTCTTCGACAGTGTCGATTCTGGCTTCGTCGTATTCTTGCAAACCGCTTCGTTGTCACAAAAGATATTGGTTGGTCCCTCGATTGGTACGCCAAACATCCGTAGTTTGTATCTCAACGCTTCAATCAACTCGACCGCGTTTTTCATCGCTGTGAACTCGGATCCGAACGTTGATGCTTCTACCGAATTCTGCCTCTTACTGAACCACAGGATCGGTGCACTGTTGCAAAACAATAATATCCCGGTCTGTGATCTCCTCGTCTCCGTGTCCCCGGCATGATTGGCATCAACAAAGCAATGCGTCGACATATCGTTGCCTCTGGGAACCGGTTTGTTCTCGGGGATAGCTTCCTCCGCGTCCCTATAGAATTCCTCCCAATCGCACTTCTGAAATCTGTTCTCATCGATGTTGGGGTGGGCCGGGTTGAAAGCTATCTTCCTCTTCGTGTGCGCCTTCAAGTATCCGAAAATATGAAACGCCTGTTCGAGATGCCCCACTCTGGGCATGGCGAGGTGACTCGACAACAATGATACCTCTAAAAGGATATCGACGCGACCAATCTCTACTGCCCATCGAAGTTGTCCGATGAGTTCCTGGAATCGCTGTACGCCGTCAGCCTTCAGCTCTGGCGTCACTTCCTGCCATGGTGCATAGTTGCTTGTGAACGGAGTTGGACACTTGCTTGGTAGCCGTTTGCCCTGCCGCTTCAAGTCTTCTTCAACGTTGGTCACTGCCGCTTTCACATACTGTTCCGGCGACATGGTCCAGCACTCCTTGCCGTTGGCTAGCTTCATCTTCGATAACGTGGCGCCGAGATAAACATCCGGCTCCGCGATCTTGTCATCTTTCAACTTGAAGTCGTCTTGGATCCTCTCCATAGATTTGTTGGGGTCGGCAGATATGCACAGCACGTCATCAACATAGCACAAAATGTACTCATAGTATTCGAATCCGTTTGGCTTCACCGCCGGTCGCATCCATACGTCCGGATCTGCGTAACTGGGCTTGTAACCCATCGCATCCAGAGTCTCAGCGAGATGAGCTCTGAATGCGGCACCCGAACTCTTCAATCCATACAGTGCCTTCTTAATAAGCATTGGAGTTCCAGCCTCCGATCCGAACTCGGGTCCGGCTATAGTCCAACACCTCTCCCGACAATCCGCCGTTAAGTAGGCATTCTGGATGTCGCACGCCATGATGTCCAGATCGTTGAGAGCTGCAATCGTTAAAGCAATTCTGACCGAATCTCTCGACACTACTGAAGAGTATGTCATCGCTGCTGGCGTGTCCGTCTTGTGGCCATCGGCTACAAAACGTGCTTTTCTTCTGAAGTTCTCGCCCATCTTGACGTCGAAGATCATGTGGCATGTGATCTTTTGGTATCCGACGGGCAATTCTGAGGGATCCTTCTCCCAAACTTCGAAAGCTGGTCGGACGTTCTTCATCTCTTTGCAGATAGCGTCCCACCAAAGAGTGTCACCGTTTTCTTCGTCGAGTATTTTTGCTTCCTCGACGCTCTTCGGTATCTTGACTCCGAACTTGTGGGTCCGGACCCAATACTTTGCTTTCAATTTCGATATTATTCTATTCTTTTTCTGGAGGACATGCTTCGTCCACCATGCGAACGCGGGCTCGCCCGCTATTCGCCGTTGCGTAGCGTACTCTGCTAGCTGTACTGGGTATGAGTTTTTGACGTCTTTCATGGCAATCCAACTAGTACTGCCATCCTTCCACTCTATTAGAATTTCCCATCCCACCGTAGTTTCCCGTCTTCGTTTGGTACCGTTACGCGCGGTCAGGAAGGCATCTTGCTCTTTGACTTCTTTCCCATCGGTCCGATGGTCAATAATCTCTTGGAACAAGACGTGCCTGTTGCCTTCGTCGTCGACTTGGGCAAACATACTCTCGGCAATTGCATTAGCTGCCAGAGATGCTTTGTGGCCGTCCTTGTACTCAACTTCGTACATTCTTGTATCTAGGATTGGATTCTTGTGTGCCACACCGATTGGCAATCCGTTCCCGTCCCTCAAGCGCTTCGTCACTCGAGCGAATTCAGGCCCGTCACTGTCCCTTGGCACCGCCAGCTCCATGTTGAGATACGTATCTCCAAAAACGTCGGGACTGTAATCGGTATCGGCCTCCGGGACATTGACATCGTTTACGATGTTGTCGAACTCTGCCTGAAAATCCGGGTCGTGGTCCAGGTATTCTGACCAATCTGCCGGGTTCGGCTTCGCTCCTTCGTAGCCGAGGTCTTCTCCGAATTCTTCTTTGAGGCGCCCGCTGATGACTCGATCTAGCTCTGCGGTCGCTTCTTTCATTTCGGTGGTTTCTTTTTCTAGGTTGGTTATTCGTTGCACTGTCGTGCGTGAAATAACAGTTCCTTGTTTCGTCAGGATCCAATACGACATGAGCGATCCGACCCTGTGAGAAACTCCAAGCCATCTACCGAGCTGGATCTCGCCGAGTCCGGCGTTATCCCAAAATGAGACGTGGTCGTAAAACCCAAAATCGAGATATTCAGAAATATCTATCGTCTCCCCGGTTACTTGTTCCAATGGACACGCTCCTCGCAATCCACCGGCTTCTGTTGATGTTCTTTGCATTACCTGTGTGGTCCAACGGAGTCCGTAATCCCACAGCCTCCGCGGTACCCTTTTCCTAATCATTGTCCGGAACCAGCGTTTTCGGATTTCCCGAATTACTCCTTCGGCGGGATTCTGATTTGATCGTTCAGGCTCCGTTCGAATGAGCGTGATGTCGTGCTTTCGGCACTGTTTCACAAACTCTGTTTGCTTCCCGGTCTGTTCCTTGGACCCATCTACCGTTAGGTGCTCTGGGACCCCAAGGTCCATGATAAACGTCCGCAGGGCTATGCCTGCATCTTTCTTTGACGCCATTGGGTATACTTCCGCAAAGAATCCTCCGTTAGTGAAGACTTGGGCGTATTGGTTGCCGTCCAGCGACTTGACCCTACCGTCCATTGTGTCGGACGCCCATTTACCACCTAGTCTTTTCCTTTCGAACATTCTGTCGGCACGGTATCTTCTTGCAAGCGGCATTACTGCCGATCGAATCACTCTTTGCGTCGTTCGTTTGAGCGTCGCCTTTGATGCTTCCAGACCGATCTGCCATCGTTCGCTTAGATCTTCTGGTGTCACCGAGGTGTGGCGTCCCTTAGTCTGGAACGCCCTTGTTGTAGGTACATCTACCGTCTCAACCTGCGAAACTTTTCGCTCTTTACTGATACTTCCCATGATCCTCCTCGATATTGCTCCGAGGTCAAGGATGACTTTGGTAGTTTCGTTGTGCTGTTCGTCACCATCACCGAGCGAATTGTCCTCACGAGTTACTGCCCCTATCGTCCTGGTAATCTCCTCCTCCACAGTACGGGAGGATTTCGGAAATCTGACGTTCTGGGGATCCCACTCATGTTCTGACGAGAGGACAACGTGAGGGCAAGTTTGCAATTCCAGTGCTGTTGGTGTACGAGTTGTAACTCCGATGATCGTCCCTTTGCACTCCAGTGGTAGCGAGAATTCGCTGTCCTCCGTCGCAAGGAATAGTGGGGCCTGATCAAATGGATTGTCTTGCACCTTGATGCCAAATGCCCGCAGTTGGTTTGGATTCACCAGAGTGTGATCCATCTGTTCGCCGAGCCAAATTGCCTCATTCAATATGAGTATAGTAGTCTCCCCCGTCTCTTGATTATCTACCGCCGTTGCAGCCTGTACAATAGGCACTGCTTTGATTGGATCATACGTGTCGGTATAGGGGGAGACGTCGCACACTTTTCCTGTATAATGCATTATCATACAATTGGAACCACAAACAATGGTGTCCGCATGAGAATCCATCTCTAGCGGTCCGTACTTTATGGACGATTCTCGTCCTTGGGCAGCCACTTTTCTTGGTCCTGCATGAAGGCCCGACAACTGTCGACGCGCCTTACTCGAAAATGTCGCTATACCGCGCACATCTTTGCCCTTTACAATATCTTTGCACCGTCCAAAACACTCCACGATAAATACACCTAAGCAAATCAAAACATGGTTGCTATAGTTACGCATCATCGCGATCAGGAATGTGAGGAGGTGCCCAATGAGTCAATTGTTGTTGTTCTCATCTCTCTTTTGCTGTTTCGATCTGCGACCACCAAACTGGTCGCCTGCATTGTTCTGGACTACGCCGTCGTCATTGTCTCGGGACGGCTGTCTACTCTCGCGATCGGCCTTGATTTCCGCTTTCATCGACTAGATTGCTCTGGTCAAGTTGGAAATCGTTTTCTGTGAAGTCCCACTGGCCACACGCTTGCGCGCGCCACCTTGGTGCTTTCCTTTGTTGCCCTTATCACTCTGAGTTCGTTTCCTTTCGGCAGTCGATTGGAGGCTTGGTCTACCGCTCTGGGTACTTCCTTTAGCAATTGATTCTAGTAAAACCCATAGGTAAGTTCATTGTTGTAATCCATATCATGTTGGACCATCAGTGCGGCCTTCTTGACTTCTAGTGAAACGGATTGGACCTTCTGGGATAAAAGCCGTTTCTTCGCTTCATCTGGTATCGGCTCGTCATAGTCCGCATATGACTCAAACATATGATGCATCTTGGTGAGAAATTTTTCGAATGACATCGCCCGTTCATTCCTGTATTCTAGGGTCATTCGAAGCTGCTCGGCTTCCTTGATGCAAAGCGACTTATTTCCTTCGCTGCTATAGTGTTCTTGTAACGCTAGGAAGTCGAGACGCCCGTTCTTGAACCTAGCCTTTGGTTTGATCCAGGTTTCCGCGACCTCCCCTTGTACAAACCCATGGATGAGTTGATGTACTTTGCACGCATCCGTCTTAAATATAGGACCGTCCAGTGGAGCACATAAAACTGTCAGTTGGTCGAAGCTGAACTCCGGATCATTCTCATCATCATAGTTCGGTAGCACTTCCTTCCTGATGACGTAGTTCAATGGAACGCCGTCATGACCCAAAATCGTAGACAGGTAGTTGGTCAAGCTTCGAGACCATGCCAACCATTTATCCCTGTTTTTGAGTTTCCCTGGTTCAGAAACCTTGGACAAAGCGGAGTCTTCCGAACGCGCCTTCCGAATGCCTGCCCGAAAATTCGCTGTGTAAATCACCTCGCGAAAGCTCGCTTGATCGTCAATGCCATCGAGTGTGGCCAATCGACTGATACGTCGAAAGTCTTGCGTCCAATGAATGGACGCCTTGAGAAAGATTATCCTTTTAAGACCAAACGATATCTTTCCATCTTGTACTCTCCTACTCGCAAACCCCTTTGCGAGCTCGTCGATGTTTGCCTCTGATAAATTCATTAGCTCGTCGAAAGAGTCGAAACCGTCAAGAGCAATATTAGCTCTTGTCTCCGGTAGGTCAAAGCCGCAGTAAGTCAATACTGTCTCTATCTCGGCCATGTCCTTTCTTCTTGTTGCACGCTTGACGTAGCGCTTGCTTCCACTTTACTGTCCCTGGTTCGAGTTTATAAGGCTCGCTGTGTTGGCCCTGGATCGCTAGCAAGAAATGCTTGGGACCCTCGTGACACTCGCCTTGTCGTCTCTCCGGTTGAATGAGTGCACGTCTGGTAGCTTCTTGTAGAACAACGACTCTCCACGTTCCCGTTGAACGTGGGTCTGATAAACCTGATTGAATCTGCAATGCTATGCGAGAAACCTGCTTGCTCCTGTCGTTAGTCTGACTGGTGCGGGGAGTTCGGAGAGTGTTCTTAGAAGGTGGTTGGAAGTAAAGGGAGTGGGGGAATATAACCTGTGTACTAATGCGCTATCTCGTAAGAGTACAGTGTAAGATTATATGAGACCTGTTGAGAGTTCAAACTGTCAACGGGAACGTCGCCACATTCGCCAACGGAGATAAGTCCCTATGTACCTAAGTGTACTGAACATATACCGAAGCCAATGTAGTGATA
>OFKV01000025.1_pt1 | contig 9626 bp, 4 predicted proteins | sample 1540631 | NCBI WGS metagenome assembly OFKV01 (sample SAMEA104347425, study PRJEB22522) | marine metagenome | biome: marine biome; feature: marine water body; material: sea ice | collected 2015-09-16T00:00:00Z | depth 1.5 m | reverse complement strand
GCTATCCGCCATTTTCTCTATATTTTTTCAGTTGCCAAACATGCATATTTACGTAGTTTCGACGAGGAATTAGTACCAGGTTTTTTCGTCCTTTTCTGCCGAACATCAATTATTGGCAGATCTACGTGGTTTCTACGTGGAATTAGTACTGTACGTCACATCGTGGAAGGTAAAAGGAATCGTTGTGACAAAGCCGGTCACATCCATCGTCCCAACCGGAATGAAGACACATCTGAAAGGGGTTTTACATGCACTTGGTACTAAATTCGCCTACAGATTTCCAGGATATATTTACATGCATAATATGATAAAATCTAGGACGTTCTTTATCGTAAGAAATCTCTCCACTCAACACGTATAGCTTTTATTCACTAATTGTATCAATAAGTTTTTATCAAGTACTTTTTATTCACTATCACTATGGAGCTACTCAGTAAGTTTTCCACCACTACCTTCCTCTGTTTAACTCAATAAGGCGGAAGGTCTGGATTCCACTCAATCAAATCCCTTTCTGTTCCGTTCACTGTTTCCTATTTGCTTTCTTATTCCACAACAATAATACATCACTTAATTTATTCACTCAATAAATATAAATAAGTGGTTTCGAAAGGTTTTGGATGGCCCCTACTGCTTATTTTAATATATTTCAAACTGCTGTATTGCTATCATTGGCTAACTCATTAAACACCACAATGGATGGTTCTTGGCGTTGCACCCTCGCTCTGATCCCCCCACGCCTAGTTGCATACTCTATGGTGGCATTCTGCTGAAAGTTGAGTTCCAAATGCTTGGATTGCACGCTTGCACGTTGTTGTTTGATACGGTAGCAAATTTGATCAAACCGGGTATACGCATCTTCGTGCCATCCCATGTATTGCGAGTTGCCTTGTCGGGAGTCAGTCCACTTTGCCGGCGAAGGTACCCCGTTCGGGCTAAACCATTTGGGCCAGTAGTTCTCGATTGCAAGGACAGTAAATGCCTCATCCACAATGGTTATCTTTCCACCTGTGGTAATGGGGACACCAACCTTGTCCCGGTTGGTCCATATCTTTTTGCCAGCTATGGTGGCAACAAGGCGATCAAAGAAGATCCAGAATGGTTCAAAGTTCTCCTCCACCGTACATGCCCGTACGTTGTAAAAGACCTTTGGCGAGGCATACATCCCTGGACATTCCTTACGTAGGGCTGTCGGAACCAACAATGGATGAGTAAAAGGTCCATCATGCCAAGGGACAGCATCCACTACGTACCCGTTAACTCCTTCTTCAAGTCCTGTGATGAGTTATTGCGGCGGTTGTTTAGTGCATCCCGTACGGCATGGGCATAGGTGCTCTTCCAGTGCTCCCTTTTTTCGGCCACAATGGCAAATTGAGCTGCCACTTCATTCATGCAATCACTCATCGTTTCAGTGCAAGTAATAAACTTGCATCGCTTCCAGAGACTTTCCTTTACATACTTGCGCACCTCATTCTCCATGAACCTATCCGCCAGGCTTGTTTTTGATATTGCACGAACCTGCCGCTCGGCCATTACCAAACGTTCCTTGTAGTCACGAATGATGGATTGATACTGATCCACTGTTAAGATAACCTCCGCCTCTGCATCGCCCATCGTAGGCTTATCTGATGTCTTACCCCTTGGTGTCACTATCTGGACTTGTTCACCCTCCTCCTCGTCCATCTCGTTGTCATCGTCAGGCACCTGGTAAACGTCAACATCAACTTCCTCGACATGATCAGTGTCGGATTCCGCATCCACACTGTCATCCTCCATAGGCAACGAACCTGCTTTGGGTGGTGTGAGCAACGAGTTAGTAGCTCTTGTCGGTTTCACCTCTGGAGTGATTCCTTTGGATGTTGACCGACGTATCCTAATGGTTTGATCTCCCTTCAATAGAGTTGCGATGCCTTTCCTGGTCGGCGGGTTGTGCTTTGCCGCCTCAATTTGAAACGACGGTTCCCCATTGCCGGTACTGGTAGCCACAATTGAACCCACGTTACCTAACATCCAATCTTCAGTCGCATCTTGGGCTGCACGCCTTTTCCCCCGGAAGTTCTTGATCTTATCCTGTTTCCGTTTCGCCATTTTTATACCTTTTTAGTTTCTTTTTTTATTCAATAAAAGTAGTGGTCATTTTGCATTGGTGGTAGGCATAGTTTTCTACCTCAATTCCTACATACATCTATCTGGTATATATTATACAGCAGCCTGAATTATTTTACGGCGCGGCTGAATTTGTGTGGCTGTTAGTAGTTTTGGTAGAACGGTTTAGGGGTACATATTCCGGGCAAGACCAACAATGACCATGGCACTGAGGAGCCTCTCGCTGAACCTATATCCGGCCCCTTTTGTTGGTATCCCCAAACCTGTATACGTAGAATAACAATAACACCCATGTCTTATTTACCTATTGTCCTACAGTTGTGATCCCATTGTCCCACCCCAAACCTTCTCATAATTGCTGATTGTCATCCTCTGTACCTAACTATACAGTATTGTACAGCTGGACAATGTATCAGACGGTATTTTCAATTGCCTAATCAATTATGAAACTCCATATGTCTTACCTATGTAGTTTCTCTTTTATGTTGCTATCAGTTGTATATATGACATGCCCACGTTAATTGAAGGAGGTAACCCAACTAACTCGTATCATTATATAGGATCCGTAAAGAACAAACTAGGTGATCGTTCATGTAGGCGTCCTACGACGGCGTAATCGTTTTGATTAATTTTCTAACCCTATGTAAATTCCGCGTGGAACACTCCGAAATATTATCTACTTACAGCCTAGATGCGCACGGGCCGTCGAGGAACATGTGGAAGCTAGGTTTACTTAGACCCTTCATGCGCGCGCGCATGTTGAAATAATTTCAAGTCCCGGTTCGTGTGGAACGCAGTACCTAGGCTACAGGTCATAATCTTGAGTTCGGATTTTTCAAAAAGGTAAATCCTGTACCCGTTCTGTGTAGGTCTCTACGACACATGCGAACTCATGTACACTACTCTGCCCACCCCCCCAAGCTCATAATTTCCATTCGTGTGAAATGAAAAAGGTAAGTGTTTGGTACTGATTGTACACCACCATGGTGTACATTCTTGACCAAACCACTCACCCATTCTCCACACACCTGCTTCTCTTCTTACAGCAGCAACAAAGAAAACGCGACTTCACTCCATTTCAAGGTAAGTCAACCCGCCATTGTCGCTATTGACTACTGACAATCAACTCACACCACTTCTACTCACTTACCTTCACAGTGCACTAGTACGACCTACCTTCACCTCCTCACAACTCACGTCAGCCCACCTCTTGTGTTAGGCGATTCTGTGTCTGTGCTGTCCGTTGACAGCCAGTTTACACAGCGTTTACACGGATCCACACTCCGCTTTCTTTCCTTTTTACCTTCCTCCTGGCATCCAGCCTGCCATGTACAACTGGTTCCTAAGGGAAAAGGACTCAAAGTATAACTCTCTGTATATTAAGGCCAATTGGGTCAAGGCAATTTGGCGTGTCAGTCACCCACCAAGCTATCTTATGGCTATCGAGCGGAATGCCCAGGCCCAAGGAGTGGCACCAGAGAAGATCGACAAATTTTATGCACGCCACGCAAAGCGATTCGAAGATGTTCCAATGGACTTCAACATCTTCAGTAAACGAGTCATATCCTTCATCTGTGGCAATGGTATTCATTGGGTTTCATACTATGCCTTCCATCCTGGTGAACTATTGTGTGAGAACATATCACGCTCCCGTTCTGGGAAGAACCGACCTGCATCTTTTATTGGTTTTATTGATCCCCTGGGTCCAGGTGAAGATGACACTGTGGGCGAATTCGTGACATTCATCTTGGAAGTCATGCTTCATTTGGAGAAATGGATTACTGCCATCCTGGAAATGAAACCCGGCGACCCAATGATCAGTCCAAAACTGGTTCAAATTTGTGATGAATCGTTTGCACGTTGCAAGACTAAAGATTCGATTTTTGCCAAAAATAAACGTGAAACCCACCAGCAATTCTACAGACAGGGAAATGGTTGGGATTGTGGCCCATGCTGTGTCCTCAATGTGACGGCTGCCTATGTTGCTGATACGGAATACCATCAGAATTGGCGTGAAATCCGCAATCCAACAGATTTTTTCCGATTGGTGCATAAACCTTTCTGGAATGTGGCAACAGGTGGAAAAACGCACAAGCGAGAAGTAGCCAAGCGTCTGAAGATATTTCGGTTCAACCTCATTGCTCTTCTGGAGAAACTGCTGCCAACGCCATTCTGGCATGTTACATTCAACAGTACAGACTTTACCTATCTCCTCCAATTGCGCAATGGCCAAATTGCAAACGCCATACTCTGGCCTTTATTCTTGCAAAATTATACTGAAGGTGTGACCACCCCAGAGCAGGCATTGATTAAGGCTATGAAGCTTCCTGCAGTTCCCACAAATCGACTAGCAATTGTCACTGCCAAAGAGTTGGAAATTATGAAATCCTTAGATGTGGCTGAGGATCCTGGAACATTGATTGGGGACGAACTATCATTACCTGTAGTTGAGGCAAAGAAGAGTGAGAAAGTATCACCCCCTGAAGTTGATGCAAAGAAGAGTGATGCCCCCCTCTCTACAGACAAAACTGACGCCAAGAATTTGGACCAAACAGGGAAGACCAAGGATACCAGGCATACCTCTCTTGAAAACACTGACTTGGAGAATGAGGGTGAACAAAAAAAGAAGAGGTTGAAGATCACAATTAAGATACCCAACAAGACTGAGTGGGACGAAAGTGCACTCCTAGAACCCCTAGAACCCAAGCAAACTTTTTCCCCTACCAAACGTCAGCAAAAATTACTTCAAGAAAGGGAAGAAAAAGCAGGGAAACATAATGAAGAACAGGAACGAATCGAAGATAGGAAACGCTGCAAACTTTCGTGGTTCAACGAATCCAAGGAATGGCGTACCAATATGGATGGCATGTTAGCTGGTGTTCAAAAGGAGATGAGCTTGGGAGGAAAAGCCGAGGTTCTGGAGCAACTGAACCAGTTGGATAGATTAATGATGAAGGAGGATAGGACCAAGGATGAAGATGATAAAGTACTGCATACACTCAAAACATGCTTTCCCAGAACTTCCAAAACTGGCGAGGTGAACGACAAAGAGGTATCACAAATTTCCCACCTAAAGTTTATTCCAGGACACATGTTACATGGAGAAATTTACAAACAAGTCTATCAAGGTCGTGCAGGGGATGAACTTGTGGATCTCATCAATCCAAACTGGGTACGGTGGGTGTTTGACCAGCAATTCTGTTACTACGTGATGCGTTTGGGTGTCCAACAGTGGAACAAATATGGAGAGAGGAGGAAAATGACGTGGGTTCCTGTTCCCTTGGGCGCTGCCCGGGATGGAAATCATCACCAAGGAATGTTGGTGGACACCGTACCCATAAAGTATCCACAGTATGACCTGGAGACCTGCACTTTCATGTCCATGGCTTCCGCCCTTCACTACTGTTCGTCAGTACTGAAAATGGGTGACAAGCTCGTAGGCAATACGCTTGCTCAAGGTGCGGTAGGTTATATCAAAGGAATGAGCGCACGTGCCCAGTTGGATACCCTTATTCGGCTTGTAATATCGAAAAAGTACTTACTTTAAGAAGTACGAATTGAGAGCCAAGCAAAGTAAAATTGAGGAATGGGATATTCTAAACAGGAAGACTTCTTTGCCAACGGTGGTGGTTTTACTTGGCTCCGATGGAGGTATGAATCATACAGTGACGGTAGTGGATGGTTTGGTCTTTGATAGCAACTGTTCCTATGCGATGCGTCTCAGCAAGAAGACGTTTGATTGGTGCTGCAACTGCAAGGATGGCTACAATAGGGCAACCTATGCAGTTCGTTTCTGGAACTAAAGATTATATAAGAAATGAATCATACATTTGGAGGCGGTGGGGAAGCTGCAGCCACTGTTTCACTAGGAAGATATGGTATCAGTATCTTCGAGAACTCAAATCCCCAGTCGTCAACTGGCCTGATGAAGAGAAATTCTCCATCGGCTCCTCCAGCATTAGGAATGGCTGCAATGGGTTCATATATTGTGTCGACTGGTACCAGATAAGTGTTACTTCTTGTCAGTGGAATACGTGCATTCCGACGCTGGAGCCGTTGCTGATCGGTTAGGTTTTTTGAAGACTTACAGGTGAGATGCGTATACTTTTGACTTGGAGGCAAAGCTTCTTCTAACGATTCGACCATTGCGTATAGTCCGGGCTCTGAACCGACTACATGCTCGTTGTGTTCAAGCAATTGAATGTCCGACAAGGAAAGATATACAAATGTGACAATCTGACCAGGAACCAACTGGATTTCCCCACCATCTTCTCCCCATTGAAACATTGCCCAGTCATGCCAGAATGTACCGCCTCGGTACGCAGGATGGGCCCGGAATATGTAACGACCTCCCCGGACTGTCACACGGGTGTGTTCGGTACAACCTCGAATTTCTGCCAACTCACCCAAATCGGAGAGTAGATTGTTGCATAGCCATTGGATGTGTTCCGCCTGGTAACCATTTGCGACAATGTGTCGTTTGTCCCATTGCAAGGTGACAGTGCCACCCATATCATGCTCCGGTGTCTCCTCTCCATACGCAATTGTATACTTTGCCCCTTGGAGTGGAGAGAGTTCCAGTGGTGTGGGTGCTGTTCTTTTTGGCACAATTGGCAACACCCTGGACAATTCATGGGCAGCCACATCCAATATTAAATCCTCAATGTAGCGGTGAGCAGTGCCTTCTTCAAATCCTTCCGCTCTCATTTGAGTTCGTTTGCTAGGATTCTTGGCATTGATTTTATGGTTGGACTCCATGGGACCAGTGTCGAAGTTGCTGGTGACCCCCAAGTCCAAATTGTTTTCAAAGAAATGAAGACAGATGTGAAACTTGATGAGGATAAGTCCAGAACCATGCTGCCTGTTTACAACACGTTTGAACAGTTTGAGCAGGTCTTTCACACAGTGTTTGGCTGCAACAACCTCCAATAGTGGCAGTTGTGGCCGTTTAAGCCACCAACGCCACGATAAGAGCATTTCCAATAATGCCGCCCAACCACGCAATTGATACTCAGTCATTTTGGAAAGCAGGAGACGTTTACTGGACTCCAGGTTGCACAAAATGAGTAGCACCAACAGCACACCATTCATTTCATGACCTGCCAACTTTGTACCACCACTAATACCATTAGGAAAATATGTGCGGGGAAGGGCCCTGTCACTTTGGTGCCCAAGAAAACGTCCAATGCGCCTTGCCCAATTATCTAAATCCTTGATGATCTTGGGGTAACTCTTTGATTGGGGAGAATAGCCAAGATTGACACAAAATCCCTCAATGGTATACTTGAACAAGCCTAGTTCCAGGAGATGGAGGGGTTCCGCTGGTGTCATACCATGGACACCACGATGATTTCCGCCAAGACATACACCATCATAAAATGCATTACGGATGGGGTGTTGAGAAATGTGTTTGAGTCCTTGCCAGTCGCCTGCCGTGAGCAGTGCTTCGATATCTTCTGGTACAATGTGACGCCATAAAAAGTCCACCGTGGCGGTTTCATGTGTGGGCGTGTCGCAATGGCGGCAGAGCCGGGCCGTGTTAATTCCCCGCATATTGTAGCGCCCACACAGTCTGTCATGGGATTCTGTATCACCAAGAATAGCAAGGAGGGGGAACTTTAACAAAACATCGTACTCTCGGTTGTGGTAGGAAAGATGAAAGGGCATTGGATCTGCTTGTTGTACCTGCACCAACGACAAGAGGATACGGGACAAAATGTCATGGTACAGTTGAACCTTTTGGCTAGACAACATGCTGTGCCGGTTTTCTGCTTTGGATTGTAGGCCCAGGTTAGGTATGTAGCCTAAGGGACGCCATGCTTCCGGCTTATTGCGTGTTTTCTGATTGAAGATGGACAATGTGAAGTATACAGGTTCGAGTGATAGATGGCCATGGCGGTCAACCGCAAGTTTGTCAATGTAGAGAATGATGCCACACATAATATGCTTGGGGCGTCCCCGACACAGCAAATTGTATGCATTGCGGTAACTGCGTCCAGTGTCAATATCAGCAAGTGTGTGAACAATTGCAGGTGGTGGTGCCAGGGGATCTTCCAAATTTGGAAATAGGAGATTGTTATCATCTTCCATGAGGGGTGAGGTCAACAGAGAATGTATCATGGACTTGGCACGGTGCGTTACCAAAGAAAAGACCCTACCATCTGGACTCGCAATGGACCCTAATTGGGGAAAGAGGGGTTGCATCGAAAATCGCTGGGAAAGATGGTTGAGGGTAAGGCTCCTATCACGGAAGGTGGATGTGAGGACAACGTTGTGTCGCAGGGCATCCTCCATGATGTTCATAATCTCGCCATACACATAATTCGGTGCTCCAATGCGACGTAAGATAGCCAACAGACGAATACTTAACTTCTCAGCATGTGAAAAGGCACCATCGAAGCGGTCGGCAAAGGCTGTATCCGTCTCATGGAAGACAGCTTCGGTGTTGGCTGTATTAGGGGCCTCAAAGAAATCATTGGCAAAGGGGTTGTTGAAGGGTTCGTTGACGTCCTCCCCATTGCCATCAAAAGCAGTGGTAGATTCATTGTCTTCAATATCGTCGTCGTCAATATCTACGTCAAAGGAGAAATCATTGGTTTCCTGGGTAGAGTATCCAGCACCATATAGGTCCGAATGAGTGGTGCGTAACATATTATCGTATACCACCGTTTTGTTGGTCAGCAGGGTAGTGAGCATGCTATGGAGCACATGGCTATCCATACGTGCGAATGTTGTTGGGTCCTCCGAATCCATTGCCACCTCTTTTGCAGATGGGGTGTAGGTTTTCTGGCCCTTCACAGAAGTTGGAAAGTGCAGTCCATGAGGTAAATGGGGTGGTGCCGGTCGTTTTTTCGTGGGCTGAATGTTGTTAGGGGAAGAGGCGAGTGCAAAGGTTTGGATGGGAGGATGGATGGGAGGGACAACAATCCCCATGGCGTTTTGACATAGCGGCTTCTTGGACAGGTGACGAAGCAGACCAGTTTCGGTTTTGAACCTGCCTTTACAACCAAGACATTTCATGGAGAAGTAGGATGGTATTAATGCTTTGGTACAGTTGTGAGACGGTGACCGAAGCAACAGTTGAAACACATTCACCTAAAATAAGGGATGACTGGGTGTCGGATTGTACAAAATGCCATCCCCAACGTGGTACAAAAGGGTATTTGTTTGCTACAAAAAAGGTGTACCAAATTCAATCATGTAAATGACCGCTTTTCGGGATATCTAGTGTAGTGTACGTAGACTGATGAATTTGTTAAGAAACTTGTGGCACAATGTGGACAGATTTCTGATTACTTAAAAGAGATTGAATGGAAATGCACCCTGTAGTCAATAAATTGTGTGCTCGTTTGGGGGTAATAGTGGGGAATGCATGTAAAACCCCTTTCAGATGTCAGCAGTACATTGTACAGCGCGGACTAAAGAAGTTCGGAGAACGTGGAGAGGCAGCAGCAACCAAAGAAATGAATCAGTTGCACCGAAGAAACTGCTTCACCCCTATTGATGTGGCGACCATGACTGAT
>OFKV01000023.1_pt1 | contig 9746 bp, 8 predicted proteins | sample 1540631 | NCBI WGS metagenome assembly OFKV01 (sample SAMEA104347425, study PRJEB22522) | marine metagenome | biome: marine biome; feature: marine water body; material: sea ice | collected 2015-09-16T00:00:00Z | depth 1.5 m | reverse complement strand
GTCACCTTTTTTGGCACTAACATACACTGCATTGATCAAACTGTTCACTACCCCACATGTCCTCAGGAAGGCGGTGGCAGCTGCCTTTGTCCAGTAACGCTTATTGCGCCTGCCGCCCGGTATTTTTGTCTTTAGGTTGTGATGCGCAAAAACAATTGCATTCTTCAACCATGGGATAGTCAGCTGTACAGCAACCAGGCGGACCTCACGTGCCGGTACACCAATCGTGATTTCTCTTCCTGTGGGGGCGGACGGGGCACCTGCTCTTTGGTCGAAAATAATTGGATAATCAGTTGGTGCTGCTGATGTGAAAGATGGGTCAAGTAGCTGCCAGTTTGAGCAAATATTGTTGGTGCACGGAGCACTGGGCATTTGACAAAGAGGAACCCTCTTGGGATGCCGTGTTGTGCTTGATTGTAAGGATGACCAAGAACTGTTCCGGCTCGTCCCATTACTATTTGCACTTCTTGATTCATAATCGCCACCACTAGCACTTGAACCGTCACTGCTAGACGACGAGGTGGACAAGCCATCCTCTATGATGGTTTCCAACGAATCATTCAACATCCGGAGTTGCATTCTTAGTCGTTTCTTGCGGCACTGAGGACATGAAGGCAGGTGGTTGTCTCTGCAAAAGCCATCTACGTTAGCTGCATGTCCCCACGTACGAGAAAAGGTACCATTATGGTCGCCACAACGGTAAGTGGAAGTTTTCTCAGGACGGTCGATACAAGTAAGCATCTTGCCAACCTTTAGTCGGATGATCTTACGTAAGCCTCCATGGTAGGCACTCATTCCATCTGTGGACAAGACATTTAGCTCCTCAGCAAAAAAATGTTCGATCTCAGAATGATCGGTTCCCTTTGCACCAATGGCCATGAAGAAGGTGTTCCGACCTCTACTCTCCTGCTGAGGGGGGCAAATTGTGTTTGTGTTGGTCCAAACTTGACTACGGGAAGACTTGGTATTGAAGGGATCAAAGTCATCACGCCACTCCTTATACCACAGTTTGAGAACAAAAGGCTTTCCGGAATCAATGGCATTTTCCGTTTCTCCCTGGGTGAGTTCCAAGTACAATTCAAGGCCAGCTCTGCTCGAGGAAACAGTTGGTTTACTCTGATCATTGCATAGGTGTTCTGGCTGCAAGCATAGATTGGCTGAAAAGTGGAACTGCTCGACGGGGGTGCCTTCTGCTAACATATTAGCAATAACATCCGTTAACGTTGTGTAGGCGTGGGTTCGATCTTTCGTTGTGTTTGGCGTTGGGTGGGGCAGGTTGCTGATGATGGCATTGGCGCCCGTCAGGTAGATTTTGTTGAAGTCGTTTGTTGATGTCGGAACGCGAGTTTTCTCAAAAATATTCAACTCCTTATCCTTGGAGTTGACAGCAGCAACCATGCATTCTGAAAGCATTTTCCGCTCATGCTTGGATAGCTTGAGCAACAAATTGCAGAACGTAATAGAGAACTTGGCCTCTGCATCAGTTATGTCGTTGGCATTCCCCAGCTCAAATGCCTTTGCCACAAGGTGCTTTAGACCTAGTCCAGGTTTCTGATATTCTTCCCAGTAGTACCGTGGCGACGATGAGTTCTTGTCAAATCCGGCACTATCTTTTAACTCAGAGAGACTTAATACGGGTGTGCCAATCGTCGGATTATTCTTTCCTAACCTGAGAAGCCAGTCGTCCTTATCTGTTTCAACATCTGTTCCACCCTCTTCATTGTCATTGATCATGCCGTTGTCTGCATTATCATTCGGCAAAGAAGAAATGTAATCATCAGCACCATTGATGCCATCACTTAAATCAGATAGTTTTCCTACATGGGTTTGGGTGACCTTGTGTCGCAAAACACCATCCCAAAACTTGAGTGCCTTTTGACAAGCAAGACAGTGGAAGAAAAGTTTGTTGCAATTGCCACAAGTGCTCTGCGTTGCCCAACTTGAAATGTGAAACCCGCTCACTATTTTGCGTTCAGCATTGCAGATAGATCTGCAATGTGGACAAATCATTTGGTTTGGTATGCTCTCTTCCATCGGGGGAGATACGTGAATCCAATAGCAGCAACACAGTAATGGAAGTCGTTCGTCATTGGTGTCATTTGCCCATGAGAAACCATGCAGTAGCAACAATGACGATAGAGTAGCTTTTAATCTACGTAGGATGGTGTGTACGTCTGGTAGACAGCACTCATGTCTACCAAAATATCCTACGCATAAAATGAGTAGGTTATATATGGATTGGCAGAGCACCACCAATCATTTTTACTAAGAATTAGAAGTTATTCAAAGTAGTCCAACGCTCCATGGATCGTGCGCTCACATGATAAGTCCTGTAAACGATGTAAAGTGCTGTGAACCATTCCATGATAAGTCCTGTGAACGATTTTCTCATTGCGTGATAGAAGTGCTAGACAAAATCGTACGTGAAAATATTTTAGAAAACTTGTTTGAACTACACCCTTTACCAATGCCTTTTGTTGCTTTTGCAGCCACCTCGATCTATAGTCTGTGCACACAAATGTCCGGGCAAGGAAAGCCAGCATGGTGTTGAAAACGAAGCTCACATATAGCCAGAAAATCTCCTGTCTCCTTAAGAGCAGGCGGAATAGCAGGGGCAAGTCGCTTTGTGTAGCAGGTAATCAATCGCGTCGCAAGACCCTTACCTTAGCACTTAAGAGTTGCCTGAAGCTGGCAGAGAACATGATGAACCTAAAGCTCCAGCCGCAGCTTCCTCCAAAGGAAAAGAAGGCCCTTCGCCTATACAACGACGCATCCGACGGGCTAGATGTTATCTCGTGGTTGATAGATCCAGATGTGAATGATGAGAAGAAGATTAGTAACGCAGCCACTGTGTACCTTGAGCACCCTTTCAGGATCCTTCTTGGCTTTTTTTTGATGCTTGACATGAACGCGGCAAAACTACGGGCTGCCTGTCTGGACTACGACCACCCTAACATAAACCTTGGGGTTAAGTACGTCCTTGAGAAAGGTGATTACGATCAAGTGGAGAGATTCATTTTGTTGCACATAGCGCTTATCAAGTATGGGCTGCTTTACTTGGAAGGGGATGACATATCCTCACCCGTTCATAGGTATAAGCAAGAATGGGATGTCTACAAGTGGTGCCCTAATTCCTTTCCTAACTGTGCCGTGAATTACAAAGAGATCAAAGGCTGCATGACGTACCATTTAGAGTGGGACGTACGTTACTCTAACTTCGTTTCAGCAATGCCTGAAGAGTCTGTCTACAAAATGACAACGTGCCAAGACGAATCTCTCCTCGTATTTCCTGGGACGCGTGCTTTCTTAACCCTGAAAGGCGAGGTGACGCTCATTGCTTGCTTTCAGCAAGCTAAACAAATTTCATTTCAACAAGTGAAGTATTTGATGCCTGGGCTGACTGTGGAAGAAGTCGAACTCCTTATTGGTCACTTGCCTGATGACACCCAACTGAAAGGTTGGTATGATATGTACCTTATGCACCGTCAAGAGGCAGAAGTAAGAAAACAAGAAGAGGTGGCCAAGGAAGAGGGAAAACAAGAGCCACCCAAGGACGAAGTTGCGGACAACCCAATGGATACTGATGATGAGGAGTTTGGAGACGTTGTCGCCGAGGAGAGAGACCAAGATGGTGTGGATGTCGCACCCTGCTACGATACCACTCTGACTCCAGCTGAGAAGGAGGCAGAGCAAAAGTGGAGCTTGCTTAATTCGGTGCTTCGAAGGGGCCCAAGTACCTTCCTAATACAAAAGAAGAGGGTGAGGAACAAACTTGATGATGATAAGCGGGTCTATGTGTGCCACTGCGTTGATTGCCACATGGACCCCAAAAATGCACTCTGTTTTCAACTTCCATTCGAGTTGGTGATTGACAATCTTGATAAACATGGTTTCATCAGGCACGACAAGATCATTCCGGTTGTTGGTGAATATCGCGGTCGACTTTTTCGTGCCAACGATCATCTACTTGAGGTTGGGTTCACCCACCCACGCATGTATCCATTGGCCATAAGACTAAAGTCAATCAAAAATGTCCAGAAGCGGGAGGAGAGCGCAAAGGTGAGCAGGGTGACGGTGGCTAATAAGCGAGCGAGAGAAGAAGCTGCGAAATAAGCAGCAAGTGCGCGAGACTTTCAGAGAGGCCTCGTGCTTTGAGCTTCCTCTCGCCGACTCATGATAGTGGCAGTTTTCTTGGTGCAAGCCATGTTGCTGTCACCGCTCTGTGTGGTGGGGGTTGAACCACTGGTGCCTGCTTGGTCAGAGCTGGTAGCATTGGTGGTTTCTTCTGGTCCGCCATGGTGCAATCCAGTTGAGGACACAAGACTGCTAAATAAGCTAGCCTGGACCCTAATTGAAATATTTGGATCTAGCTAGGCTTCTCTTTTAGGCACCAACGTTCTGATGATTGGGGTTTGTTCTTCTGGATCTTTGGTGCCAATCAAAGAACAATCAATCCCACTAAAAAACACCACAATGAACCGGAACATCATGAACTCAAAGATCGAAACCAGCGGACAAAAGTCTAATAGAAGAATGAACATGGCTAGCAACAACAGGAATGATGAAAGTATTTCAATTGGGGAGGAGGAACAGCAAATTGACACGGAGTCGAAGCGAAAGAGATTGCCCAAGACGAAGAGTTGGGGAAGGAACTCCGAAAGACAACACCATCACGGTTGGGGTTCCTCAAAGAAACATAAGATATCATTGGAGACGGCAGAGGAAATGAAAAAAAGAGATTTAGCAATTAAAGTTGCACGTGAAAAAGCATAGTACAATGATAAATGGTCTCCGTCCTCAGTGGAAGGCACATCACAAAAATAGTTTTGATAAACCTCTACTCAGTTACTGCTTCGATCACATATGCCGTGCTTGTGACAAGGTGGTCAAGGCGGGCCTGGACAAGAGGACTGATGATCCACAGGGGATCATTGAATTGTGGGATTCAAGCAAAGTGCGTGTTGTGGCATGCCAGTGCTGCCCCCAAATGAGACCTCACCCTTATGATTATGCTTGGATTCGTAAAGAATGCCAGTGCCCGAGCTGTCAGGTGTATTGCCAAAGCGTTGTGAATAAGATCTGTGACTGTACGGTATGCTTGAAACGGGAGAAGGAATTTAGAGGCGTACCGTGTCTGCCTGATTGGCTATTAGGCCGGCTACCGTCCATTGACAACGGTGTTCATCCTCAAGGTTCCGAATATTTGCCAACTGTACCTAATGCATGTTGGACACAAGTTGTTAGTACAGGGAGCATGCATAGCCAGACCGATAACGTTACGAACACCCGTGAGAATGAGGTGAAATACTGGGCGCTACGGGATGGACTTGTGGAAATGGATGAGATGGTAAGACGTGGGACGCCAGGTCCTCCTATGAACAACATCCGTGACTTGGTGTTCCCTGAGAACAGGAGCATCCTTGACGATACCCTCCATTTGCTCAAGGAGGACAATGATTTTGTTTCGACAGTGACCCTCTCGTGCTTGGCCGGTCAAAGCCCAAATGATATCATGTACCTGTTGTCACTAGAGGGGTTGCACGAGGGTGCCTACTCTATTGCATCCTTCCCAAATCATGGAATACCAGATGGTGGAGATGAAGATGATTCTCGCGACACTCTATTTAATGTTGCCTTGCAGTGCAATGCAGAATGGCGCTTATTGTTCTACATCCTGGAGATCGACCCATGGGCCATCCTGAAACTCAATGGTCGGGGTGAAACTGTGATGCATCAAGCCAAACTATGGCGAATGGATGGTCGTGCAGTCGGAGAGGTGTTCTGCTGTGCCCCTGTATCGAGCTTGCTTATGGATTCCGAGTTTGCGATCCCTATGCATAAGAAAACACTAGCACATCAATTGATACACACAGGAGAATGGGCTTTCCGGAATAATCGATTTGACAAAATAGCCCATTATTCCCCCCTTTTCCTCGAGATCATCCATGGAGCATAGAGTACGGAGACAAGGTGGATGACTTCTTTTCAGTCTGTGCAACCCGTATTGCCAAGAAGGTCCTGGCGTTGAGATTGAAGGGCGCCATTGTTGCTGTTACCTTGATTGAGGTTGACAAGACAAATCGCATCAAACACAATGGCAAGATGGAGATCGAAGTGCCTTGCAAGGAAAAGGAAGTGTTTGCACTTCCAGTTGGTATCTTTCTTCATATTGCATCGTTTACAAGCCCATGCTTACTTCCGGAACCGGCTTATGTAGCTGCAGTCCACTTGATTTTCACACAGCGAGAGCTGATCCAGCTCCATCATGCCGGATTTGGTTCGAATATCAAAGCAAGCGGTTACAGGAGGGCCTTAGCATGGGAACAAGAGAGTCGTGTTACACATGACCTCCCACAGTATGCCCAGAACTCTGTTTCTTTTGATTGATTTGGATGGATTAAAGTAATGAGGTCTATGCTGCTCCCGTATTCTGCCTTTTGACGTGATCGCTCGTGATTAAATAAAATGTGGTGGCAAACGTGTATTCTTTTGGTTTTGGGGGTTGAAATTTCTTATTATATCCACTTGTTAATATATATATATCATTTTACAAACACATATCATGATAGAAATGTATGTTCAGTTAACGGCAATAATATTGCCGCCGTTCCATGGTCTACACACTAATTGGTAGACTATAAAATTGTCTACCAAAGCTACGCCAATCTTTCTTAGAGAGTGATGAACTCTAGCCGATTCCAATTTTGGCACCCAACAACAAAAAACAGCAACACACAACACCGCCCGGGCGCCTCACCATCACCATTGTCATCATTGTCACAGCACAGCATTATAGAGCAAGACAACATGAGCGATGATAGCTCATCAACTTTGACGACCGCAACTGGAACCTCTGGTTCGATGCAAGTAAGTGCTTTGAGTGTCATGGCATCAGCAGCGGAAGAAGCAGCACAACTTGAAGAAATACACAATACACGCTGTGATCGGACCCTGGCGTATCCCCGTGACTTTTTTGGTCCAAAAGATGGTAAAGGACCGGCAAATGCGGCTGAGGCAGCCAAACTTTGGGCCTGGAGGAAGCAGAGACCACTCACAGGAGCATGTGATACCGAGACTCCCTGTGGCGAATTGATGCTCAAAGAAATTGACGTCGTCAGAGACTCCCTTCGCCAATGGGTCATTAAAGAGTACAAGAACAGCGCCAAACAAGCTGCGTACAAGCATGGCGTGTTGATGCCGTTAACAAACGAAGCACCAGTGACAATGTCTGACCTGAAGACAATAGTTGAGGTTTTGGAACCAAATCATGAGAACTACATAAAGGTGTGGCATGTCTTTCTAGGCTCCTGCCGACCGCGAGATTGGTTGATGACTGTAATTGATGCTTGGCTGGTCCACAACAACATGACCCTAATGGACAAGGCGGAGGACGTTCTGAACCCTGGTGAGAAACCAGGAAGAAGGTATGTGAAGAATAGAGGTGGGTTTTCTAGGGTGGCAACACAGGCAAAGGGACAAGTAGTGAAAGTTATCATGCATCAATTGCAGCAAGCGAAAGGATGGTATGTCTCTGCAAACCAACACAAAGTTGGGGTGGCCGGAATGTCTCAGGAGAAATGTTTTTTTTTTGATGATGATGGTAACAAGACCGAGTTCTGGGTGCTCAAAGATATGGTGAGTGCCATGTCCCAGCAACACTTTTTCTTTTATTGGTTTATTTGCTTTTGCTCAAACTTGTTCCCATGGTGCTTTATCTTATGCAGCCGCCTCCTACAGATGCGTCAATGGAAGAGTTAAACGATACGGCTAGCCTTGACCATTTGATTGATTTCTCTCAGTTTGCCTTGAACCTATCGGCCAGTACAGGAACACAGGTAACGGTAGAGACTTTAAAGCAGTCATTAAAGAATGCTGTTGCTCCAAACAGCAGGAGGGCAAATACCCACACTGGGAGGGAAGTAATCAGCAGAACGTCTTCTGTTGCTGTTTCTGCCCTCACAGATACAGAGGCACCACCACCACCAACAACAACAACAGCACATCTGAAAGACAAACGGCATTATAATTAATGTTCCGTATTTTAAGAAAATGCAGAACATTATCCTGAAACAAAAATATATTCTCTCGAATGTTGGCATTTCTCAGAATGCTGGAGAATTCCGGAAGATTTCCAGCATTCTTGGAATGAATGTTGAAAACGACCGGAATTGATAATAATTTCCAGGCATTCAAGTAAATGTAGAACATTTTATGGAAACAAAATATGATTCTCTTCAAATGCTGGCATTCTGTGCAATGCCCTTGGGGACCTCTTAATTTTTCGAAACGAATGAGATGCTCACTGCACTCACTGCAGCAACTCCATTTTCATCGCAATTCGAACATAGTGAGCGGCTTGTAACAGCCTAATCAATATTATTTTTTGTTTTCACGCTGGCCTAGTCTCTGTCTTCAATATTTTTAACAATAGGGGTTGGAACCCTCCGAGTTATTCGAGCATCGTCACAAACCACCATCATCAAGGGATGAATGACAACGAAATGAACAACAACGAAGTCATCTCTCAGTGTGTGTCTTTCAGTTTTGAGCTTTATCATAATGAGCTGCTGGACACGGACAGTTTTGTCCCCAGGTTCAACGGATTTCTATCCGTTGAAAATAGTCTGAGAGCTTTTGCATGGGTGAATGATCGTGGACTGACGCTGATCGATTATCTTTACCACTATTTGAAGGACGCCATCTCGTGTAAGCAGCCCTTGGCAACATTCTGGGATTTGGTGACGCACAATCCTCAAGTTCTTGCGGAGCATAATGATGACGGATGGTACCTCCTTCACGAGGCTTGTCATAATAACCCTGATTTTGAACTTATTTTATTTCTCCTGCAGCAGGACCCCGCTGCAGCAAGACCAATTGCCGATGTGAACGATGGTCAATCCACACCGCTTCTTCTTGCATGCTGTAACAACCCATCTTTACAAGTGGTGCAGCTGCTGATCCAGGCATGTCCAGAAGCTGTCGAAACTTGCGATGATGGCGGGAGGACTCCTCTGATGGATGCGTGCTTTCATGGTGCCTCACTCGATGTGATTCGTCTTCTGGTTAGAGAAAAACCATGGCTTTGCCTATTTCACGATTTTTGGGGGATGCTGCCATTGGATAGTATCAAATACTTTGATGAAAGTGACAGCAACAGTGACAAAGAAAATATTCCAGATTTTGATGCCATTTACTTTGTGGAAATGGTAACAAACGCGGCTGCAAGCGTGCTTACAGACACGATTTTGAAGAGCAAGATGGCACTACCACGCGAGACCTATGGGCATGTTGCTACCTTAGTCCATGGTTTACCAGAGGAAGTTGCCATTCTTAAGATGGGACTCACCCAAGATGCCATTCATGCGCTGCTCCAGCGTGACGCTATTAGGACCATGATTCGTGCCCGTGTATTGAATGCCTCCATTGAATGCCACCATTGAATGCCACCATTGCCGACGAATTGCTGATGTTGCAAGCAACAATAACCGTGTGTCTACAAACACAGATAGGCCAGCAAATTAACTAGTCATAGCAGTTGGCAACAAAGAATTTATCTACGATTCCTTGTTACCAAAAGGATCCAGCACATGTGTATTCAGCTGAAGCCTGAGATTTTCTGCAACCTCATAGTCATTGTTAGGATCCAATGCAAATGAGTCACCCTTGAACTTTACATACATATGCAATCTTGGGTTTCCCTTCTCGTCAGACATAAATCCACCACAGTGGATTACATTGCCCCGAAG
>OFKV01000022.1_pt1 | contig 9901 bp, 4 predicted proteins | sample 1540631 | NCBI WGS metagenome assembly OFKV01 (sample SAMEA104347425, study PRJEB22522) | marine metagenome | biome: marine biome; feature: marine water body; material: sea ice | collected 2015-09-16T00:00:00Z | depth 1.5 m | reverse complement strand
AGACAGTCACGGTGCACTTGATATTCATCTCAAGAACCAGCTTTGGCGCTACTCAAAGATGGATCCCACGCCTTGGCGCGTCAAGCCCATACCTATCCAAAATGCTGTGCCACCTGGTGCAACTAGTTGTTTCTGACCCCCACGCTACCAAATCTTGCAAGGCTATCACGGACCTTGTCATTCTTGCGTACTATTTTCTATTGCTGCAATTCTACTGGTGAAGAATCCTCTCAACCTTTTCATACTGATGAAGTTGAGCTTTGGCTAGGGACCCGCAAGCTTGACCTTGTGACTTCTACTAACCACGAGCTTCTCACTGCTACTTTCTGCATTCTTCAGTTCTCGGATCAGAAAAATGCCAAACGTGGTGAGCAAGTTAGACATGCCAGTAGCGGCAACTACATCTTCTGCCCAGTCCGCGCTCTCGTTTGTTGCGTGATACACCTTTGGCATAATATGGCCCTGGCCCATACCCCCATCCACTGTTACTCTGAACAACATCAAGGACGCCAACTACGTGTTCCTTCCAACTCGATCAATATATTACTTTAGCAGGCCGCCACCCTAGTAGGCTACAACCCTGCCAATATCACCCTGAAAGCCTCCAAGCCACCGGAGCCATGTCTCTGATCACTGCCAGGATCAACAGAGATCTGATCCGCCTCCTAGGCTGCTGGCAAAGCAATTCTATATACTTGCAATTGAGGCTAGCATTCAGATTGTGAGCATCCGCATGCCAATTTGAGCCGAGCCAAATGGGCCGACCAAAAGGCAGGCGAGTCCAAGGGGTCATCTCTTTTTTGCACCATTTTGGTCATCTGGCCGCCGGTAGGCATTGTATTTTGTGGTTCTTGGTCTTCTTGGCTGTCACCCAAAACGTGTCCAACGGGTATGGTGTCACAGCTTGCTCTTCCTACCGGTAGGTTTGGTGCTGCGCTGCTATGAGGGCATAACCCAGAAAGTAAGCCTGACGTGATAACCCGGAAGTGGCTTTCAATTAGAAGAAGCCTGAGGGGGGGATGTCTTGAATCTTGATGACAAAGATAAGACGGAAGAACCGCAAAACTTAAGCTAGTACAAAATCTACATACGTGAGTATAGTAGGCTTTCTACTGCGACCCACAGCAATAGTAAACAAGTAAAAACAAACTGACCATGACGAAAAAAGCAAGGACCGGAAAGCTCTACAGTGAGGTGGAAGGAGAGATCCTGATGGACAAGGCCCCTGATGATATGACGACAAAAGAAAACAAGGAAAACGAGGAAAAAATGAACGAGATTGAAGACATTCGTGCCAGTCACGACGTTGATGCGATTATGACGGATGAGCAAGATGAAGAAATTGTCTTTGAGGCGGAACACGGCACCAACACAAGTACCGGGTCGGACTCCAAAGACACTTCCAGTTCTTCGAGTTTGTCGGATTCTTCATCAAGTTTGGACAGTGAGTCTGACGTATCTAGGGAGGTGGTCTGCACGAAAGTGGTTCAAGGCCAAAAATACGAAAAATGGAAGCGAAAGTGATGGAAGTCGGACGACAGGCAGGAATGTTAGCATCGACTACGGAAGGCAAATGGGCACGCCAATTCATCTTCAACGTGGGGGTCTCCCACCCTATGGACCTATTAAAAGAATCCTGGCAAGCGGATGGGCGAATGAAAGAACACAACCCAACCAGACTCTTCTGGACCATCTCACGCCTTACAGGCAACCAGTGGGAACGACGCAACTCGATGTATCTGCCCACGGAAACTATGGCCACACCAAAATCCGCGCTCAAGGCCGGTAAAAACTGGGCCGAGGTCGCGACAACGGAAACGGGCGCAAGTGTCAGATCAGTTCGGGTCGACGAGAGCGTCCTGAAAGCTAAACTTCGTCAAGTAAAAATCACGGGATCCCGCAACAAGACTAACAAGTTCTATTCCCTAACTCTGTCCATACCACCATCAACGGACCCAGCCACGAAGTTCTCGGAAATCGCATCCGACTTTGTCACCAATATGTTTAGCCTTGACGAGACCATCACGTTCTACCCCTACCAGGCCAAAAATAGAGACAAAAAGAAAGCCATCAAGAGCACGGACGATATGCCCAAATCCGCAGGCGGTTGGAATCCCTACTTCGAAAGGATGTTTCCGCTCAAGAAGGAGGGCGCCAAGATCTATACTGGCATGGTTATCGGACACGACGAAGACACGGACGATTTAAAGGACGGGATCACCTGGTGGACCATGTCGAACGAACACTACTTCAAAGAAAAGGAGGTTCAGGCAGAAAAGGTGGTTGACTGCGTGTGGTTCGCCTACTCTCCGGCAAACTGGGAACCTCAAAGCTGCACCGACTGGCTAACCAAGCAACTGGACTATAAACACCAGATAGGGTGCCGTGACAAGCGCATCAACACGGGCAAAGCGTACAACGCCAAAGAAAAAGGGTCCTTCGCAATACACATGGAAGTGTCAGAACCAGACTTTGCACAGGTCTTCAGGAAGGTGACGGCCTTAGTGTCCCTGCGAGCCAACCGAAAAAACATGCCCCTGATGATCGAAATGAGGGCAGTTCCTGATCTTCGAGCACTTCAGAAAGGCCAATGTGGCATCTTTAGCGAGAGCATGATTTCGAGCTGTAAAGCCATGTCTACCAAACAAGGGGCATTCCGGAAGACGAGTGGACAGATGACAACGTGGGCCTTTGATAACCCCGACTTTGAGCCCCCTGATCTCCCCAAGACCTTGCGCACCATCGTCTACTCCTTGAAGTACGATGGTAAACCGCTTTTCCACGCTCTGACCCCAGAGAAATCCGGCAACGGCCAAGTATTCACCTTTCACCAAAATCACGAACACTACGCTCGCATGATGGTGATGGGACTCTATGTATACGTCGAACATATACATCCGGGACACGGACGCCGTTGGTTCAACGCCGACGCAATCGCACTAGCCGAAGGCGCCTATTGGGACGCCATCAATGGCGTCATCGTGACACCCCAAGATGAAGCCCTTTCCGAGGCGGTCACAGAAAACTGGTGGGAAACGGATGATCTCGCTAATGCGCCAGGCGACGGTGACGAGCCTCCAACACGCCCGGACGAAGGGGCCACGAGAGAGGAACCTGCAATCACAGGCGACGAAGAGATGTTAGATCACAAATTCGACGACGGCAAAACCGTGGCATCCTACGGCAACCGACTCGCTCCACAAATCCACGTCTCGACAAAGGACCCCGCCTCAATTTCGGCCGTAACGTGGGACAGCGACAAATCCAGTCTGCAGCAAGAACTGGCGGCCACTCAGGCCAAGCTGAAACGAATGGAAGAACAAATGTCGGCGGTCACCCATGGACGGGCCGCAGCTGATGAACAAGGACAGTTCGTCACCCCACCGCACAAGGTTAGACACGACAACAGAAAGGATGGGGCCGGCGCCACTAGTGGCGTCGGTGAGGGACCTTAAGTATAAGAGGGCTCGGAAGAAACAGGGGTCTTCCGACAATGCCTCTGAACATGCCCTAGAGGAGGAGAGCGGTCATCGACGCCAGGAGTTGCTGACTGCGGAGGAAATGAGGAAGGAAGATAGGCAGGCGGAATCATGGGGAGACCGATTAACTACTAGACAAACAGGCACGCTGCGAGTAGCCCTACAAAACATACAGCGACTGCCCGTGAATAGACGAGATCCCAAGCACGAAGACTTGATACAGTGGCTAGAGAAAGATGGCATTGACATAGCCATACTGACCGAAATCAACACCTACTGGCCCAAAGTCAAGCCTCACCAACAATGGGAGGAACGATCCGAGGGACTCTTCCCGCAGGGAATAAAAAGCATCTTCGGCTATAACAAGAACTACGAGTTTCCTGGGACCGTTCAGTATGGAGGAGTTGGTCTATTGGCAATGGGCGAGACACGACACCGACTCTGTGGCCGGGGCGAGGATTCTACGGGACTTGGGCGCTGGACATGGATGCGGTACCAAGGGAGGGGCGATTGTCATCTTAGAGTTATTGGAGCGTATCGACCCAACCCGAAAGGCGCAGGGGATCAGACAGTACACGCACAGCACCAGAAATACCTACTGCAACAGAAAGATCCCCGCGACCCTCTCGTCGCCTTTGATCAAGATCTGGATAAAGCTATCAAGCAATGGAGCGATCTGGGGGACCATATCGTGGTCGCACTGGACGCCAATGATGACTTGCGGAATGGTACAGTCAAACGCGGGATGGCCCGACGGGGGCTCAGGGAAGTACTCTTGAGCAAACATCGGGACAAACCAACAGTTGCTACCTTCCATCGCAACACGGATGGGAAACCGATCGACGGTATCTTCGCAACACGAGGTATCAAGATTCAAGCAGGAGGATATTACGCCTTTGACGCAGAAGTCAAGTCCCCTCACCGAGCCCTGTGGGTTGATATCGACTTCGAAAGCGCATTCGGTACGAAACTATCTCCGTCTAACAAGGCAGAGGCTCGAAGGTTGCAAACTAAAGACCCTCGAGTGGTTAAACGGTACACCAAGAAACTTGAACAGGAGCTGCGCCGTCTGAAACTACCTCATCGCCTCCTATTATTGGAGAGAGAAATTCAGGCGGGTCGGATCACCCGGGACCAAGCCACGGAATACGAGTCAATTTACGCGGCGATCCTGACGTGTAAGAACCTAGCCGAGCGCAAATGTCGGAAATTCCATATGGGTCGGGTGCCATGGTCACCGGAATACCAGAAAGCGCGGGACATGATCGAAGTATGGGTACTTCTGCGGAAAAAGAAACTGGGTCTAAAAGTGAGCTCGAGACGTATTCGACGGTGGATCGAGAAAACAAAAATCACCAACCCGTGGCGTAGATCCATGGCGGACATAGAACAGGCATTAAAGGAAGCCAGGGCCACGTACTATACTACCAAAAAGGAAGCTACGGAGCTGCGCAAACAACACAACGACCGATTGCATGAGGCGCTAGCTAAGCAGCAAGGGCTGCAGGTGGATCAAGTCAAAAAGAACATGAACCAGATTGAGCGGCTAAGGAGGCAAGCACGACGCATCCGTAGGGCCACCAATAAGAGTAAATCGGGCGGTCTGGCTCAGGTTGGGGTCAAAGAAAACGGTCAACAAAAAATATACCTCAACCGACTCGACATCGAAAGGGTCTGCGGCGAAGAGAACCTAAAGAGATTTTGGGGGTCCTACGGCAGGTGCCCCTTTCTCCAAGAACCACTCCTGTCAGAATTCGGTACTCTCGGCATCAACGCGAACGCTGACGCGGTTCTCCAGGGAACGTACTTGATCCCGGATGGCGTTCCTACGTGGATGACGGTCTATTTTAACGCATTGCGCAAGCCGCTTGAAGTGAAACGACGCGGCTTCATCTCGGATCGGGTTGAAACGAGTGATCATCGTGCGTACTGGAAACGAGCTGTGGAGTCTAAATCGTCCGAACCCCGGGGATTACATAACGGACATTTCAAGGCGGGATCAACCTCGGAATTAATCTCTCAGGTGGACGCGGCGCTGAGGCACATCCCGTACTGTACTGGGTACGCGCCAGCAAATTGGTGCAATATCACGGATTTAGCCATCGAGAAACAGCCTGGGAACTTCTCCGTCGAAAAAATGCGCACGATACAACTGATGGCCGCCGAATTCAATACTAACAACAAACAGCTGGGACGGGACATGATGAATCACGCAGAGGCATGCCAGATTCTTCCGGAAGAGCACGGAGGCAGCAGGAAAGGGAAGCAGGCAGTCGAACAGGTACTAAACAAACGCTTGGCCCTGGATGTGACGAGGCAAACCAGACGTGCGGCCGGATTAGTGGGTACCGACGCTGCGTCCTGTTATGACAGAATAGAGCATGTGCCGACAAGTATCAGCATGCAACGCCCTGGGGTAAAAAAAGGGCCGGTAGCCTCACTTTTTCGCACTCTCCAGAACTCGATTCATCGTATTCGTACTGCCTTCGGTGACTCTGGTGTTCGCTTCGTGAGCGATCCTGGTGACCCAATCCAAGGAATAGGTCAAGGTAACGGGGTTGGTCCTGCTGGATGGATTGCTCTTAGTAGCCCCATCATGGCTATGCTAAGGGCACTGGGTTTTGGGTTCTGGGTTCTGTCGGCACTGACATACTCCCTCGTATATACTATGGGCTTTGCATTCGTGGACGATACTGATTTATTTCATTCGGGACAGGCCGGCCAGACCGGGGCGGACCTAATCCCAGAAATTCAGTCAGCAGTAAACTGGTGGGAAAAAGGAATCTCGGCAACTGGGGGATCGCTCGTTCCCAGCAAGAGCTACTGGGGCCTCATCGACCACCATTGGAACCCCACTACAGCCAAATGGACCCTACACTCGATCGCAGACACACCAGGAGAAATTGCGATTCGAAAGGTGGACTCCGAGGAACCCGAAACGCTGCGCCGCATTGAGCCTACTGAGGCTGTTAAAACCCTCGGGGTTATGCTCAATATGGAAGGCACGGACAAGGAGGAAGTGGAATACCTCCGTGAAAAGGCGGAAGTTTGGGCTGAGCACATCCGGACGGGAGTTATTACCAAAAACGACGGTTGGTATGCTCTTAACACCACCGTGATGAAAACTCTGGAGTACCCCATGGCAGCAATCTGTCTGTCCAAAACGGACTGGGACCACGTCATGGCACCAGTGCTGGAAGCTGGACTTAACGCAATGCAATTTAGCCGTAACTTCCCCCGCTTGATCGTATACGGTCCCAAAACAGTACAAGGACTGGGTCTAAAAGACCCCTACATCGTGCAAGGCCTGACTTGGATACAAACTCTCATGCGACACGGCGATCGTGTCACTGTGACCGGACAATTGCTCAGAGCCAGCATGGAGAACCTACACCTGGAGATTGGGACTGGCGCTGCATTCTTCGAGGACGATTACGACGTCTGGGCGCCCTTGGCCACCGACTGTTGGCTAAAACACGTCTGGCAGTTTCAAGCCGAACACGGAATCCGAGTAGAACATACCGTTCCAAAACTTTGCAAGCAAACTACGGCAGACGAATTTCTAATGCCCTTGTTTGCGGCCCAAGGGTACTCAGGCAACGACCTCCGGCTCCTGAATCAATGCCGATGCTACTTGCGGGCAGTCACCACCGCTGATATCTCAGTTGCCGACGGTTCCACCGTTTGCAATGACGCCTGGATGGGCTCCCGCAACGCGTCACGCACCTCGACCTACGAATGGCCACGAACGGAGCGCCCAATTGAACGTCACTGGCACCTGTGGCGGAAGGCACTCTCTAAAGCTTTACTATCGGACGCGCGCACATTAGCTCGGCCGACAGGGAAATGGCTTCCTGCAACTCAATCACGCTGGCTATGGTGGTATCACGCGACAAGCGAAGACCTTTTCCATCAAGAAGGAGCGGTCTGGACAGTATGGCGACCTACGGGTCGTACAGGACTGCGCTGCACCACTAGGACCTTTTCGCGCGCCGCTATTGCTCCACAACTACCTAACGGGATACAAGCGGTATCTGTGTCACGGCCTACCGACTCGCAAGCCAGGATCACGGGACTCGCATCCTTTTCTACTCCGCCGACGACGTCTCACATCAAAACTCTGGACCATCGCCTTCAGTGGCTTCGCGAAGCACTCCCACGGGAAGCATGGATACTTGACGAACTCGATTTGGTAGGCGACCCGATGGACGTGGTTAACAGCATTCAGGCAGGCGACGCCAGTGCTATCAGTGACGGCTCCTTCAAGGATCTCAGCGGTGCGGCAGGATTCAGTATTGTCTGCCGCAAAACGGGCTCTTCTCTTACGGGGCGCCACACGGTCCAAGGTCCGGCGTGCGCGCAAAGTGCATACCGCAGCGAACTGTCAGGCATTCTGGGAGTTCAAAAACTGGTGCAACTGCTCACAATTCATTACGGGATCTCGACTGGAGGAATAACCCTGGCTTGCGACGGTTTGTCCGCGTTGCAACAAGCCTTTTTTGATGGACCCGTGAACCCGACGCGCCCTCAATTTGACCTTCTGCAGACTATTCGGAGGAACTTCAAGCATAGCACCATCACATGGACTAGTCGACACGTTAGAGGCCACCAGGAGGACACCAAGGCCTGGACGCAACTCACCTGGTGGGAACAACAAAACGTTCGGATGGATCACGCCGCCAAAGACAAGATGCGTCGCCCCTACCAAGCTCCCACCCAACACGTCTCCGAGAATGAAGGCTGGGCCCTGTGGCGAGGCAACAGGAAGCATACCTCCTTCGACTTGACTGGGATCTACAATGATTTAACGGAGCAGCGAGTAATAGCATATTGGGTACAACGTGGAAGACTAACGGAATTTGGCGTTGACAAGATCGCCTGGGGGGTCCTTGCCAAAGCGTGTTCGATAGAATCATCCGGTTTTCGCCGCTGGGTCACCAAACACGTTACTGGAGTGTGCGGTGTTGGGAAGTGGCTGGAAAGATGGAAATGGCAAGCACACAGCAAGTGCCCAAGGTGCGACATTGATAACGAGGACCATCGACACGTGTACCAGTGTCCTGCACTGAGCGCTAGGATCGAATGGCAAGGGGCGATGGACGACCTTCGACGATGGTGCCTGAATCACGAGACAAACCCCGACGTTATCGAGGTCATGATCAAATGTCTCCACGCATGGCGGCAAGGACGACGGCTGCCACCATATCGAGGTCGCGACCCGCTTGCCCACGCCTACGACGCTCAACGAGCCATCGGATGGGGCTGTTTTCTGGAAGGCAGTTTAGCCTCAGAGTGGGTTCCAGTACAGGCACAACATTTTCTACTCCTGGGTTATCGACGGACCGCCGAAGTTTGGGCACGAGGTCTCACCAGACAGTTATGGCGGGTGGCCTTTCGTATGTGGCAGCACCGCAATGGCTGGCAACAAAACGAGTCAAACCCTCACAACCTTCGGCGCTCCATCGCTTTGAACAGCCAAATCTGTGAGGCCTTCGCCCAGGGAAGCTCTACTGTTCGCCCCGAGCACCGCCACCTTTTTAACCAACCAATCGAACAGCGACTGAACGGGTCTCTTCTAGACAGGACCAATTGGCTGGAATTCTTCTCGCTCGCTCAATGTAAGGCTCGGGCGCAACGGAGTCGACAGCGTGAATCCAAACGCCGCTTTCGTTCATGGGCAAGATCGGGCTTGAAACCCAACGAGCAGTCACCATGGCCTCCCAAGCGGCGCAAGTCCACTCACGGACGAAAGCCAAGCTCCAAACGTTCTCGAGAGCAGGAAACACAGTCGCCCCCAGGTGGGAATACCAAACGGCCACGGCTGGCTTCGACCTCTGCCGACGCTCTTTGGTCAGGGAGTAAACGCAAGCGGCCTCCCGAAGAGGTTCCCGATTAGGTCGGTATTCTGGTCCCGCCTTTGCTACCTATCCCGTTTCCATTCCCGCTTTCCCGCTCCCACTCCCGCTTTCTCTCCCGGTTTATCCCTTGTTCCCCCCATCCCTTCGGAATCCCGAACATTTTGCTCGCGACCGACCTCGTTCCTACCTGTGTTGGAGCAGCGCACGCCGTTCCACGAGCTCTAGGACGAGGCTAAAGCCTTTCTAAGGCACTTCACTATCGTAGTTAAAGAAGTAATCCATGAGTTATTATTATTATTATCATTGGCCTCGGACATTGTTCTTCTTGTTGTTACTCTGACGTTGTAAGAAAATGGGAATGAGGAGACCAGATGCGTAGAATGTTGCGAGAAGTCCTTTTTGTGAGAGATGAGAGAGCCGATCGTTGCTTGTTTATGCTTTCTTTGTTTGTTTATTTTTTGTTTTATGCTCTTCTTTGTTTGTTTATTTTTTGTTTTATGCTCTTCTATTTACTACTTCCGGGGGGCCCCAAAATCCCCAAAATCAAAGGAAGCAATTCCAAAG
>OFKV01000021.1_pt1 | contig 10046 bp, 5 predicted proteins | sample 1540631 | NCBI WGS metagenome assembly OFKV01 (sample SAMEA104347425, study PRJEB22522) | marine metagenome | biome: marine biome; feature: marine water body; material: sea ice | collected 2015-09-16T00:00:00Z | depth 1.5 m | reverse complement strand
AGTACGGTGTAAGATTATATGAGACCTGTTGAGAGTTCAAACTGTCAACGGGAACGTCGCCACATTCGCCAACGGAGATAAGTCCCTATGTACCTAAGTGTACTGAACATATACCGAAGCCAATGTAATGATACATCTACATCTACCGAACTGTAGTGTAGCATGTACCGTCAAACGAGTTCCATTGAGTTCCCACGACCCACTTACTAGGTCGCTGGATACAGTTGATTGATTCGCCTGCTGCGAATGAATCGACTCCCATGAATCACCTTCCGTGATCCAGACTGCTCACCCCGGGATTCGTTGCCGATTCCCGACCAGTGACTGCACTATTTACTCGCGAACACAGTTCGAAACCAGTCCGTTCCCCTTTACTCGCTATGTGGGTGTATTTATTTGGCTCAGTAATGTTTTGGTTCTGGGAATTTTCATTCCTCGACTCCTTAGACCCCAACCCAAGGCCTTGAAGCCTCGCCATTATGTTTCGTTTGTTTGTTGCTTTGGCCTGGTTGTGTTGTGCTTGTGGGTCTTCGTGGATGTAGAACTTTTCACGTCGTCAGATCAAATCGGGGAACGATTGCTTGGTCTGGGGTGGATATTTTCTTCCTGGGGCCAATATGTCGCCAGATTGGTAGGGTGCTCCCGCGTCCTAGGGTGCTCGGCGTCGAATTCCGGGAGTGTGAAGAAGTTTTGCGCTCGGGGGCTCACCATCCGGCTGAATTGGAGGACCTGGTGGCGGGAGCGTCCGATGAGCATGATGGTGAACACGGGACTCGGGGGAGGTACATGGCCATGGCCCCGCCGGATGGAGTGGGTCCCCACGTCCAGGTGCGAGAAACCGGGAGGTACATGGCCATGGCGCCGCCGGAAGGGATGGAGTGGGTCCCCACGTCCAGGTGCGAGAAACGGAGGACATCGGGGCCAATACGTTTAGCCCCTGCTTGTAACTGGCCTGCGAGGAAAGTGGAGCTGATACACCGGCGTTGGTTGTTTGTGATGAGGGTGCTGACCAGAGAGTCGGTATCACAGCCGGGGTAGGAGAGGAGTCTTTCAGCCTTGTTGTAAGGACTAAGCGCGAGCCTTCTTGTTATTCTGTTTGTTCCGAAGTGCTACTCAAAATGGTTCCAGGCACATGTCCTATCCAGGTACTGCCAGTTACTTCGAATCATGGCATATCTGTAACCAGGTTGGCCTTCCATATTGGCCCTGAGGGTATCGGGCAAAACAAGTCCATAATCCCAAAAAGGAAATGCGGGATCGTTGTCCAAACAAGTGGTGAATTCATCATTATCAACATTAAGGACGACGGTATTCCCCGATTCAACTGAATGATAGGTGAGTCCATACTTGTCATCTAGTACAGAAGTTCCGTTTCCAAATGAGACTTGGTGAAAGTGCCACTGTTTCCTTGATACAATGATAACACCAGCCTTCCATTCTGACTTGGAGCCATAAAGTAAAACAGGGAGTGGTTGGCCACGCTCCATGGAAGTTGCCACACTCTCTAGGTTAGTATACCTCTTGAATTTGCAAGACTCCACATTCGCTCCAAGGGGACAGTACTTTCTCCGGATACCATTTTCCTCAGTTGCGGCAATAAGCATGTCCAGTGTGAGCTGCCTATAGTACTTCAACAACAGGTTGGTGGCCCACTTCTGGTGCACACCAGAGGCTGTCAACGGACGGAGCTGTTTCACAATGCCTTCACCAATAACCCCACCCTCATATAGATTCCTGGCGTGACGGAAAAGATCAAAGGACTCGCAGATACGGAGTAGACCCAGAAAGTTGTATTTTGCTATCCAGATGGGCTTTTCTCGCCCTGGGTTCATTTTCAAATCGAGAGATTCGATATGTGAAAGAAACCTCATCACTGATGCGGTCGCCCGATTCTTGGCTGAGGACTCGCACAAATCTGTACAGAAAATGGCCCGGAACATATTTTGCATCCAAAAGACGAGTTGTCTGATCTCCTCAGTTGTGACAGGTTCCTTTGGAGACTTGTCCACTGGGGGCTGAGCTATCTGAGGCAGTTCCAACAAGGTCCTGACCTGCGCGCGGGCCTCTGGTGCAGTGATTTTTGTGGAGTGTTTTACGGATCTAAGATACATCCAGTTGATATTGTCTTCCTTTGTCCACTCCTTTTGAGGCTTTGGATTGTCACCCCGTGCAGGAGATGGGAGAAGGGGTGTCTCTAAAAGACATCTGTAGAGCTGTGTGGACACCATGGTCATCGCACGATAACTCTCCGCATTAAAGCCCCCAAACTTGTCGTCTTTGTAAGGACGACAAGGACAGTATGAGACTTTGAGATCTTGTAGGGCGCACAGTCCGACCGCCAAACGACGTTGAAGAGCTGCCCCATTTTTGTTTTCTGCCGCCCAATGAATAATAAACTTGAAGATGGCCTTCTGTATTCCCATGGACATGTGCATTATCCCCTCCGGTTTTTGGGGTGTTTCCGACAAGAACCACATGGCGGGTGGTTTGGGCTTGTCATACTTGGATGGATTCTCGGAAGCATCCATTTCGATTTCCTCAATCTCCTCTGCCGTGTATTCCTCAGAGTTGTCCGCTATATCTTTGAGAAGAACGAATTGGCGGCAAGAGTCAACAAACATGGTCACTGTGGCCTCATTGATGCACAGCCGTCCAAGATACCTCTTGACGTCCGCTTCAGTCCATTTGTGCAAAACCGCGAACATTTGGAAACAATGGTTCCATCCGTCGATTAGTAAGTGGGAGGGAAGGCTGCCGGGGCCGGAAAAGAGTGAGTTACCTGGCGTATCAACGTCAAAGACAGTGGGTGCGCTACTCGGGGATTTGTAAGTAGCGGTGGTGAGATGAGGTATAAGCTCCACCCAAGGCAGTTAAAAGACCCCTTATCCAGGGGAGGTAGGGACCAATCCCTTTTGTCAAGATACTCATGTACCGTGTTTTTGCATTCTGGACAGGCAACAAAAGGTAGAGCTAAGGAGATGAAGTCACAAGAGGTTCCGAACAGTGGGTGTAGTGTTGAGCCACCACCCAGTAGGCCACTCGCCTGTCTCCTTTCGGGTTGGTCCTGCACCACGAACAAGATTTGAGAGTGCACCTCTACATCCCCGTCAAAGTGCACAGACTGAAATACTCTGCAACTTCCGCTCTCGAAGCTTGCCATGTCCTCTTGGAAGCGATGGAAGACAGAGCCATGGTCGATTTTCCCTGGCCCACCCATGTTGGGATAGGTGGCCATCCCCGCCACCTCACCTGACTCAACATCCACAAATAAGAGAGTAACAGTCCCGGTATGCATGGGGGAGCGATTGGACTTTGTTCCGGTGGAGGTGTCCCACCCATCGGTCCAGACGATTACCCCTACCGCAATTTGCTGGATGGAGGAGTTGCCAGGGGAAAGTTGAGCAATACACAAGAGGAAGTCCAGAAATTTCTTTGATGAGGCGATTGACCTCCATTTGGGATCTTTCGTTTCAAAGGGGTCAAATTTTTTCATCATTAGAGCATGAGTCAAAATGTCACGGAATGGTGTATAACCATGGCCATCAGGTAATGTTTCAGGAGAGGGGATTGGAAGGATGGACACGAGTGAATTGGAGTTGGTGACGTTGGTAATTCTGGAGGTGAATCCGGGAACAGTGCAGGGTATTGGAGCCCAGGAAGTCTCGCATTTCTCGGCATAGGGGCATAGTATTTGGAGAACCTTGGACAGGTTGCCCTGCTGAAGTTTGCCAGTGGAAATCACAAGTTTGGCAAGATAGAGAAACAACTTGACATTGGCCACTGGCAGTGGGGTTACGGTGACAGGTGACGTTTGCAACAGTGCTTGTGTGACCACCACGGAGGCGGCAAGTAAAGGATTGCCAGCAACCATGTGACTCTTGAAGAGCTCCACTGGCTTGGTCAGAATGCGGGATTCCAGATAAGTTGGTTGTTCCACTTCTGGCACAATGGGCAAGTCCCGGTAAAAGAGATCGTTGTCGTTGTTGTCCACCACTAACTCTCCATCTCCCGCATTCACAAATTCAAAGTGACTATCATCTTCCATTATGATGCGGTCAGTGAGGGTTAGGGATGGGTCACGGTCGTTCAAATCCATAAAGAGAATCTTGGCCGTCTCCGAGAACCTTTCAAGTGGCGACTGGCCTGACTTGAGGGCAGGGGTGGAGTTGTAGACATCATTGATGTATCTCAAAGCGTAAGGCCACAAGTTGATAGTGACCGCGGAGGGCCATCGATGCATGGCGTGTAGGATTGATGTCCTAGACCGTTCCGTAAGATGCTTGATGCGTCGTTCAGCAATACCGTTTTGGAAGTGAGCATTCACCCCACAGAGAGTAACTTGTTGTCCTGAGCGTTCACAGTGGGTCAGGAAAAGCTTTTCCGCAAACCTTCCGTTGTCGGCATGGTAATGCCGAACTTTGACTCCATGGGAAGCGGCATAGGCCTCAAATGATCGCTTGGCAGCCAATGTTTCTACTCCTTTGGTTGACTCTTGAAGGTACACGTAAGAGAGGCGGCTGAAATGGTCGACAAAAACGGTTGCCACCTTGTATCGTTTGCGAAAGAAAAAGCCTTTGTTCTGTCCAACAAAGCCAGCAACTGGCGACTCCAGTTGGTCCACCGATACACACTGCCCTGGAAGGTTGACCTCCTTGAGGGTGCCTGACTGTCCTTTGGTTCGCCAAGGGCGCTTGGTGGCCAGTCCATAGAGGCAGGACTGACACTTGGGAATGCGGCAGTTGGCTAGACGCGACGGAAGTTCCTTGCGAGCGGCCATCAGTCGGATGTTGGCAAAAGGGAGGTGACCAAGGCGAAGATGCCACCGCATGAGTTCGGCGGCTGCATCCAGGCTAGAGGTAGCGTCATCGTCATTTGCCAAATTGGTCTCGGCTCGGTCGTTGTCCAGATCGAACGGAAGTAGATCCGGACGATGATCGTCGGTAGAACTGGTGCCGGTAGCCTTTGATTCAGTTGCACCAGGCGTCGGCCGATTGGTGTCTGGAACTCCCCCCCCAAAGGCGGCGGGGTCAGTGGACGAGACGGACTCGGTGTCCTCGTGTAGCTCCATATTCGCAGCGTCTTCATCAGAGAGGACCGGGTAAGCGAAGAAATCGGGAGGAGGCTCCTTGGGTGGCAGCTCTTCAACAAAGCAAGAAAACACTTGGTGGTCAGGGGAGCTGCGTAGGATGCCGACGTTGCTGGACGGATTGAGGGGTAGGGTCACCTGGTACCTGCCCTGGTCAAAGACGAAATTCACTTGGTCGCCGAAGTTGGTTGAGTAAGTGCCCCGAAAATCGTTCCGCTGTTGACTATAGTGCTGTGGAGACAGCAGCCGCATCGGGCATACCGGGACGTAGTAAGTATCCGGAATCTGTAGGACATGTCGTACACCATTGTCATCGAGAATGGGCCACCGGACAGTGCCGATACGGGCGGTGCTGTAAGTGCCGTTGAAACCTTTGATGCGAATGGGCGTCTTGGTGGGTGGGCGAATGAAATCAGCGAGGCAGTTCGAAATACAAGCGGTGGCCCCCCCATCAACAAGGATATCGTAGGAATCCGAATCAAAGACAGCCCGGTGGGCCATGGGAGGGCTTGGATGATCGCAGAAAGCCTGGGCACCGGCAACTCCCATAGTAACGGAAGTGAAGACGAAAAGTGTAGCGGCGCGGCAGCGACGACGAGTGACGGGTGTGTGCGTTGGAGCTGCGGATGAGCGTAGGTGCGCCCGACGACAGTTCGAGCGAACTGAGACGACAGTTCGAGCGAACTGAGAAGAGCGGCGCTACGGAATCAGCGAGGGCCTCGATGGTGTTGTTGACAGAGGTTAGCCCGACCTGGAACCACCGAGAGATGTAGGAGCGAAGACGTTTGGGAACGTACGGGTTGGGCTTGGAAGGCAGAACAGCTGCCATGGTAACCCAAAGAACGACCCAAAACACGACTTGGAGAGCCACCGAGGCCATAGCGAGCTCGGCGCGCCAAAGGAAACGGGTTCCCCCGAGGAAATCGAGGAAGAAGAAGAGGAGTGGCCAGCAGAGAAGTGACATGAACGTGCAGTTCTGTCGTCTCGGGCCCCGATGTCAGTAGTCATCCTCCTCTTGATCAGAGGCCTCGCCTTCGGCTTCAGCAAGTCTAGCAGCCGCAGCAATGCGGGCAAGCTTCAAACGCTTCTTGGCACCAGACACTGAGTCGACAGGGGGCTGTGGGGCCCCAGCGTTGGCAGGGTTCTTGCTGCACTCCGCTGTGGTGTGGCAGACCCACTGCAGTGGATGGTAAATGCACGCTATATGGTACGTTTTACCGTCGACCACCTGAATGACAGGCTCTCCTTCCTTGGGAAGGATCTTCTTCCAGGCCCACTTCTGGTCGCGCTCCTGTTGTTTCTTGCTAGCAGACTTGGGAGGAGTGTTGGGAACATTCCTATCCTTCTTGGGAGACGTGGATTTCTGGAGTTGGCTGACTTGAGCCGTGAGAGCGAGGATTTGCTCCTGTTCCTTGGTAGGAGCGCTCCAAGCCTGCAGGAGAACGCGAGTCTTGAATTTGTTCTCGGCCGCGTCCATGAGAGATGGAACGGTGAGATCGGCGCCCTCGTCGTAGGCATCCTTCTTGCGCTTGATGAAGTCGGAAAATTCGGAATCTTGAGCTACCTCATAGCCCTTGAAGACATTGACGAGGAGGTCCGAGGTGGTTTCCCCGCGAGCCTCGAGAGCGATGACCTGCGTCTTGACGTAGGCATTGAATTTGGAGATATCCGAGTCCAAGGCCATCATTTTCGAGTCCAAGGAGGACAATGATGTCCGAATGTGCGAGACGGTTGCCCGAGTGCCCACGTGGGCCTTCATGATGATCACCTTGAGGAGGAGCGCACCGCATGGGATGGGTGGATCCGTGGTCACCGTAGTATCTGGCACATGGTAGTGGACGGCTTCGGTGGTGACAGTTTTCAAGAATTCGGTTCCGAGGGAAGCGAAGATGCATTGAAATGCCATGAAGCTGTCCTGGGCTACCTTGGTATGGTCGTTTGCATATCCCAGGGCGTCGAGCGTGACCGACTCCAGAGGGATCACTCCATAGTCATGAAGCAGGCTATGGTGAGTGGTGACGCCGTTCAGCGTTACAGGGACCGTGAAGACTCTAGTCCAGCCTTGGACCTTGGCCTTGGTCTTGAGGAGGTCCAAGAAGACTTGGAGCTCAGATGAGTCTAGGAAATCGAAAGTCCTGGACAACGGCTCGGAGCCGACCTTGAAAAGCTTGGCACCCGCCGATGTTGACAAGTCCAGGAAGGTGCCGGCATTCGCCATGGCTGGCGAAAGGGCAAAAATCGGAGCCGACCCTGCAGGGTTGGACGAGCCTGCTGGAGGCTGCCCTGCGAGAGCGGCTGTGGCGACAGCAGCAGCCGTGGAGGCCGCGGTCGAAGCAGCGGTAGCAGCTGCGAGGTCAGACTGCAAGGTAGCAATCTGCTCCTGCATTTGCTGCAAGAGGGTTTCCGTTGAGTCATCGGTATTGGCCATTGTAGCAGAGGGGACACGTTGGCGGCTGCGAGTCTGAATGGTGAAGATAGATGATAGGGGATAACAGACAGTAGAGTCCGAAAGCAATTCCTTTTAGCGGGAAAGGAAAGGGTAGTGTTGTAGCAACGACGCGCGAGGAAGCGTGTGATTATTACCTAGTTCTCAGCGACTTGACGGTAAGGGCGGTTTGATAAAGTTATCTGATCGATGTTTGATAGATTTGTTTTTAGAAGATTATGAGATGTAAATGTGTAATACGGAAAAACAATGAAAGGCAACCGTCAGGTTGCAATGACTGTCTATGACTTTTGAGACAGCCTTTTCGATACTTCGACCAGTAGAGGTCTACACAGCAATTACTCCCTTCGTGGGAAGTAACAGGACAGCTAACGGAGAAACACTATTACCGAGGAGGTGTAGTTCGTTTCGCCGGAGATCACGGGTTCGCCGCCAAGGGTATCTGGTCCCCTAAGGATCGCTCCCCAGAGAGTAGACAAGCCCCCGAGAGTCCCGGTTCGCCAAGGATATATATCCCGCTTGAGATAGGGATCGCATGTCCGTCTGTCGACGGAGATATACATTAGATTAAGTTTGCGGTCTGCAGGTCACACGATTGTCCGCCATTGCCCTCAACACTTGACCCACTCGATCAGACGAGTATAGTCACACTCCCTTGTTGAGTAGATGGCGGCAGCAATCACCAACCTAGAATTGTTTTGCGATGTTTCACAAAAGATGTCACGTCCAAAGGTTTAGTCAGTAAATCCGCTGGTTGCTCTTCTGTGTCAATCGGTAGAATGGAAATGAGACCTGATTTTACCCATTCCCGGAAGTGATGATACTTCTGGTTGATGTGCCGAGTACGAGGACGCATTTTGGGAGCCTTAGCAATGTGGATAGCCCCGGCATTGTCTTCAAACAGCTTGCAGTACACCACAGGCGTGGTGGATGGCAAGTCCACTCCATGTTCCTTCATTTCCTTGAGAAGGTTCATCATCACGATCGCGATACGGAGGCTCTCTGAGAGACCAACATACTCGCTCTCAGTTGTGGACAAGACCACTTCCGTCTGCAGTTTCGATGCCCAGGTGATGGGACAGCCAGCGTAGCTAATCACATATCCGGTCCTGGACTTGGCCGTAGAGGGATCGTTCATGGCATCTTCTTTGACCCAGTTGCCAGCAAAGTCGCAGTCGACGTGGACTTCGAACGACTTGGAAAGATCGGGATGCAAGATTATCCCTTTTTCCTTGGTTCCCAAGAGGTACCTGCACAGATACTTGACCGCATTGGCATGCGACTCCCTGGGGTTGTTGGCGAAGCGAGCGCACTGGTGGACCGCGTAGGCGATCTCTGGTCTGGTCGACTTCTCCAAGAAATTGAGCTTGCCGATGATCCTGCGATAATCCCACTTCTCCCTGAAGGGAGTGCCGTCCAAATCTCTTCGAAGTATGGTAGACGATGGCGCCGCCTTGTCTTTGGTTTTCGACTGGGGAAGCATCCCAACCTCATCCAGGATCTGCTGAATCAAATGTGGTTGCCGGAGCTCAATAGTTCCCGCGGTGGTTCGAGTAACCTTGACCCCTAGGTAGTCACCAATCTCTCCCTCATCAGTCACGTCAAAGCCATCCATGAGAGAGGCGATGATGTCGTCGATGGCCTTGGAGCTGGGCCCGCAAAGAATAGCATCGTCAACATACACGAGCAGGATGGTCTTGCCGAGATAGAATACGCAACCATCCACAGTGCTCTGTACAAAATGTCTTTCCACAAGTCCTTCGACCAGGTACTCATGCCACACGCGACCTGCTTGTTTCTGGCCATACAGATTCTTGATCAACTTGATGCAATGCGTGCTGCGATGCATGCCGTCGAACTTTAACCCACGGGGCAGCTCCATGTATAGATCGCACTCGACATCCGCTTGAGGAAACGCCAGGACGAAGTCGAGTTGCCTCGTATGCCAGTCAAAGATCAGGGAAAAAGTCAGGCAGAGCCGGATCGAAAACCAATTGACCACTGGTGAGAAAGTTTCCCAATAGTTGACGCCATGTGTTTGTTGGCCCCCATGAATGTTGATCCGTGCCTTGTGCTTGTAAACTTTGCGCGTGTCGATGCGACGTTTTCGCTTGAAAGCCCACACAGCAGAGAGGATGTCGTGCCCCTTTGGGACGCTGCTCTTGGCGACGAAAGTCCAGTGTCCTTTCGTAGTGTGTGCGTTCACTTCCTTCACCATTGCTGCCTTGAAGTCAGACGCGTCGTGCGCTTGCATAGCCTGGTTGTAGTGAAGGGTATCGGGGTCAGCCCGACTGGTAGCGAACGCTATAGGGTCTTCCGATTCCCTTTGTTGCTCGTAGTCCTCGACAGCTTCCGAGTCATCAAATGCTGCATAGACTTGTTCCATGAACCGTTCCGGAGGAGTCGAAACTCTCCCTGACCGAGTGGTAGTTCCCGGTGGACGTCCGCTTGGTTCAATAGGTTCGGGGACACCCTCTTGGTCCTCGTCTCCCTGGGCCTCGGATAGATCAAGTG
>OFKV01000020.1_pt1 | contig 10347 bp, 7 predicted proteins | sample 1540631 | NCBI WGS metagenome assembly OFKV01 (sample SAMEA104347425, study PRJEB22522) | marine metagenome | biome: marine biome; feature: marine water body; material: sea ice | collected 2015-09-16T00:00:00Z | depth 1.5 m | reverse complement strand
CAATTATTATTCATCAGCACTTTCATCTGCTTTTTAGCATAGTGCATTATAAATTTATACCACTTCAGAGCCTAAGGCACTGCTGTGAGTAATACGTGAAAAAAACTTTCTATTATTTCTAACTCGAACTTCCTTTCACGATTAAGCAGACAGATTCGAGTCAAGGACTACAGGAATTTGAAGCTTTCGGAATCCGAAGATTTGGGCTACATTGGAATGAACGAAACAATTCAGAAGAAGGCGACGTTCCTATTCTCGCCTCTTCCTTTGGTTGAAGAACCCAAGGATAAGGACGAGAAGCCGAAGGCAACCGACCTCATCGAATTCATATTGAAACAACGAGCTGGCAGTACCTCTTCAGCGCCAACCTATAAGCTAAAGGTTTCAAGGTTTTGCGAAGGGACTGTTTCCGAATGGATCTCCTTCAGGAAGGCCATTGCGGAGCTCTGGAAACAAAACGGCCTGACTAATGCGCAGGATAAAATCGCAAATATCTGCACCATTCTGCGCGGAGATTCGCTAACCGGTTTTGAGGAGAGAATTCAAGAACTCACGACTTCAGTCGACGATACTGGAGAAACAGTTACTATGGAGATAACCGACGAAACCGTTGAAGACGGCTTAAATGCTGTCGCTCATATGGTATTTCCCTTCAGAGCATTGGAAAACCAAAAACAGTGGATGCGAGGTCGCATGAAAAAGCCCAAGGAGCTTTCAATTCGAAAGTACGTGGCTGCTGTCGGAAGACTTAACAACAGTCTACCAGTCTTTCCTAACGGTAAGGAATCGGACAAAATCACTCCCGGAGAAATCCTCGAGATATTGGAATGGTCCATTCCCGAAAGTTGGAGAACCAAATTCGACTTAGATGGATATGTCCCAACGGACTTCACTAAGGAACGGTTCATGACGGAATGCGAAGCGATCGAACGCAACGAACCAAAAATTCATCATAAGACAACTAATTCTACACTAAGTGGAAAAACCGTGACTCATAAGAAAAGTCATGGGGTTAAATTTAGGAGTGCGACACAGAAAAGCGACACAGCTTCTAAGTTTTAATGTACCGAACACGGACATAACCCATCACATCCCACGGATAAGTGTTACACTTTGAAAAACCGTGCGGAGAAGGCCAAAGGAGCTTCAAGCTCAGGCTTAACTATAAAGTCCTTCCGCAAAGAAATTAATACTCTTGCTAAAGGAAGGCCCAGGAAAAAGTCCTGGAAATGTTTGCCGTTGTGCTTCAACAAGAGCATAAGAAACTTGCTGCAAAGACCTCTAAAAAGGCTAAAAAGACTGAAATCATTATCGACGAGTCTAGCGACAGCGAAAACGAAAACATGTCTCTTGACCAAATGTCAATCAGCAAAACGGACAAAACCGATAGTCCGTCCAAAAAATTAACGGACGAAACGGACGAAAACAGGACTTATCAATCCAGGATTGAAAATCTTGGTGCGAATACTGATGACAAGTGACATCAGCCAGTAGTAAATAACACTTCTAAAGAAGAATTTCATGATTACACAAATGAATGTTATATTTCAATCCTAGTAAAAGCCTAAAAAGAAACACTTGTCCTCCATCACACTTGGATGGATGTACAATCGCAAAGGCGGTCAAAAAGGCAAAGATTTCAAACGCATGAGAGTTCTTTTAGACTCAGGATGTGGAGGAACTTTAGTCAACAGATCCTTTGTAAAAAAGTACCAAAAAACCACCTTGTCAAAATCCACCAATTGGACTACCAAGGCAGGCACTTTCAAGACAGACCGCAAGGTTAAATGTCAGTTTACCTTACCTGAATTTCATGAAGGCAAGGATATAAGCTGGAACATGTATGTTGATGAATCTGATGCCAGACTCAACAGCTATGACATGATCATAGGCAGAGACTTACTACATGAACTAGGCATAGACCTCTTGTTCAGTTTAGGAGTCATGAAATGGGACAACGCAACTGTACCCATGAGAGATCCCTCTCAATTAAGAGATAGTAACATTGATGACTTTGAAGATGAAATCTTCAGCATGCATGATCCGACTACAACTGACGCTGCTAGAATCCAAGAAATTATGGATGTAAAGTATGCTCCAGCGGACATTAATGAAATGGTCTCTAAATGCGATCACTTAACGAACACAGAAAGAAGCGATCTAAAAATGTTTTTGCACAAGTTCGAATCCTTGTTCGATGGTACTCTAGGTACATGGAACACAGAACCTATTGATTTAGAATTGAAGGATCCGGATGCCAAGCCATATCATGCAAGGCCATATCCAGTTCCTCAATCACAAGAGGCCAAACTCAAAGCTGAAATTGAGAGACTGGTTTCTTACGGTGTGTTGCGAAAAGTCAACCGCTCTGAATGGGCATCACCAATGTTTACAGTCGCCAAGAAAGATCAGACCCTCAGATCCATTGCAGATTTGAGAGAAGTAAACAAAAGGATCCGACGAAAACCGTATCCAATCCCAAGAATCCAAGAATTGCTACACAAACTCAAAGGGTTTCAGCATGTAACTTCTTTGGATTTGAATATGGGATACTACCACATCAGACTTACTCCCAGTGCATCAGCCATTTGCACGGTAATTTTACCATGGGGAAAGTATGAATACCTACGCTTACCAATGGGACTGTGCAACAGCCCTGACATCTTCCAAGAAAAGATGAGCGATTTGATGCAAGGTTTAGAGTTTACTCGAGCCTACATTGACGGCCTATTGATTCTATCAACAGGAAGTTTCAGTCAGCATTTGGATCACCTTGACAAAGTGTTGAGCCGCCTCAACGAGTGCGGTCTCAAAATCAATGCAACCAAAAGCTTTTTCGCAAGAACTGAGCTTGAATATCTTGGGTACTGGATCACTCGAGATGGGGTAATGCCCCTCAATAAAAAGGTCGAAGCTATCAACAACTTAGCTCCACCTACAAATCGCACAGAAGTACGCAAGTTCATTGGACTTGTCAATTACTATCGTGACATGTGGAAACAACGTTCAGAGATCCTGGCTCCTTTAACGAAGCTGACGTCCACCAAAAACCCATGGAAATGGACTGATGAACAGCAAAATGCGTTCGACACCATGAAGAAAATCATGGCAAGGGAAACCATTCTGGCTTACCCTAACTTTGAAATACCTTTCGAAGTACACACTGATGCAAGCGCCTATCAACTAGGTGCAGTCATCTCACAGAACGGAAAGCCAATCGCTTTCTATTCTAGGAAGTTAACTCCTACACAAACTCGGTACACCACTACTGAAAGAGAATTACTATCCATTGTCGAAACCCTCAAAGAATTTCGAACAATCCTGTTGGGTCAACAACTCATCGTTCACACAGATCATGAAAACTTGACTTACAAACATTTCAACTCAGATCGCGTCATGCGATGGAGACTATACATTGAAGAATACAGTCCCGATCTTCGTTACATCAAAGGCACCAAAAATGTGGCGGCCGATGCTCTGTCTCGTTTAGGGATTCTCAATAATCCTATGAATGAAGTACACCTCACTGAAGCACTTTGTTCCAAGCTGTACGCGTTCAATGATGAGGATTTGCCCGCAACGGCTTTTCCTCTCTCTTATGCATTTCTAGGAAAAGCACAGTCAACAGACGTTGCAATCCTCAAGGAAACAGCCAAAACAAAATCACGTTACTCTATCCAACCTTTCACAGGTGGTGGAAAAACAAGAGAACTCATTTGCTACAATGGCAAAATTGTGGTCCCAAAGAAACTACAAGCAAGAGTCATCCAATGGTACCACGATTACCTTGGACATCCCGGTATCAATAGAACCGAAGAAACCATTGGTCAACACCTCTGGTGGCCTAAAATGAGAAATCAAATCACAAACTCAGTCACAGTCTGCTCCACTTGTCAACTAAACAAGCGCAAGACTTCCAAAAAGTTTGGACATCTCCCAGAAAAGGAAGCAGAAGCAATTCCTTGGGATAAAATGTGCATTGATCTCATTGGCCCCTACACAATTCGCAGAAAAGGACAGAAAAGCCTTATATGCAAATGTGTCACCATGATAGATCCCGCAACCGGCTGGTTCGAAATCCATCAGTACGACGACAAACGAGCAATCACTGTCGCAAACATCGCCGAAGAGGAATGGTTTTCCAGATACCCTTGGCCAACACAAGTCACCTTTGATCGTGGCTCAGAATTCATTGGTCATGAATTCAAAAAGATGTTGAATGATTATGGAGTGAAGAAAAAACCTATCACTACCCGCAATCCGCAAGCTAATGCAATTGTCGAAAGAGTTCACCAAACAATTGGTAACATCATTTGAACTTTTGAACTCCATGAAAACTATTTGGATGAGGATGATCCTTGGAAAGGAATCCTAGCTGCAACTGCATTTGCAATCCGTGCTACTTACCATACCACATTGCAAAAGTCTCCAGGACAATTGATCTTTGGTCGAGACATGATATTCAATATCCAACACACGGCGAACTGGGAGTACATCCGCGCACGTAAACAACGTTTGATTCAGAAGAACAATAAAAACGAAAACAAATCTCGAGTCCCGCATACCTATCACGTCAATGATAAGGTCATGTTGCGCAAGGGTACCGAGAACAAGTATGAGGCGCCCTTTAGTGGGCCTCACAAAATACTGAAAGTCAATACGAATGGAACTGTACGTCTTCGTGTTGGCTCCGTTACTGATACGGTTAACATCCGTCGCATAGAGCCATACAAAGAAGTATCAGACTCCATTCATGGGGGCGAGTGCAATATGCGACTTTCTAAGAAGAGAAGACGAGCTCATGACTGAGCTCATGAATCATAAACGATCAACTTCATAGTAAAATAGATTGGCCTAATTAACCATCTAGAACTAATGTAGACTGGATAGTCTTCAGGTTCCCAAGAGTTCCCAACTGTTGTTGGAAACATTTCGAGTATGAACAAGTTAATTGTTCATATCCATAACAAACAATACATACATGGCAAGACTGAACCAACTGACCAAAATGGCAGTTGATCAATCTTGTAACAGGTTCCAAATATCCTTGATAAGATATTTGGGGTTGTCTCATCAACAACTACCCTATTTTTATTTCACTTTTATAACGAATTACTAAAGCTCACAATTATTATTCATCAGCACTTTCATCTGCTTTTTAGCATAGTGCACAATATACCCTCTGCGCTCCAACCCTTAGGATCGTTGTTCTTTACCGTTTTATCATATACGATTCCACCCTTGGTGTACCTAGTTGGGACGTCAGACTCAAACTCCCGACGCTTTTGTCCACGCTTTGGAGTAACCTCACCCTTTTGCAATCGATAGATATCTTGCCAACGATCAAAGCTGTTTTCAAGAAGCAAGAGTGCAAACGCTTCATCGCTTACTGTACAAAGGGTTCTGTCATTTGTTGCAACAGCAACTTGATGGTCAAACACTGACTTCTTGATCACACAAGGCAAGAAGTTGTCAAAGAATACTTTGTACATTTTTGCGTTTCTTCTGCCTTGCCGCAATATGCTGTTTATTGAATAGTCGACGCTTGTATTTGCATCTTTCTGTTTAGCTTTTTTAGCTTTTGCGTGCTTTTTCAACCAGACTATGTTTTATAAGATATCATATTTGTTAGCCTCGCTTTATTACAGGCACCACATCATACACAAGATAGTACGTACCTAGAAAAGCCCACTTCATGGCCGTGCTTTTGTCATTGCGTATACGACTTATGTAAGTGGGAATCCATTTGCGAGCTTCTTTCCACCAAGTGCACACGTCAATACTGGCCTGTAGGTTGCAATAGGTAGTTACAAATTTACAAATTGATCCCTCTGTTTCATCGAACCCTAAGTCAAAGTCGCGGTCAACGAACTTTGCCTTTTGAAACAACTTATCCGCAACAACTCCTGCCACAGTTGTCCTATCGCCTGTTGTTGTACGGGTTGCCATCTCTCTTGCTTCCCATTCCACATAGCTTGGTTTACTGTTGGCATCCTCAGCTTCCCGCTCAACTGCCGATGCTGTTTGCAACTCAACGCCTCCTAATGAGGCACTTCTACCGCTACTAGACATACCTTTAGTAGAAGGAGTGTCAACATTGCAACGGCGATCCTTTTGGCTACTTTGCCTACTTCCTTTTGGTCGAGACGACATATTATGTTGTCATTGGTTGGCAGACGTTATTATGACTTACTTCTGGCCTTATGCGCATTAGCTTTCTCACCCCTTACTACTTGATGTGCTCTCTACTTGCTTTACTCTGGAGTTTTCTACCTAGGTTCTGCTTCTACTTTCAGTTTTTATTTTGGTCGCGGTTTTTTAAGTCATACTAGTCCAACGTCTATGTATACCTACTACCAGCAAGCAAAGTACGTATTACTAGTAAGATCCACTTGGCTCTTTCACGTTCCTACTGGTATTTTATGTCAGTTGAGTACCGCACAGTCTTGCGCCCCTGGGTCACCCAATATTAAATCGCCTAAGTACCAAAAATTTCCGCACGCCTGCGCACCGTAACTGAGGTGTTTTCCCGTGCCACCTGTCAGTTGCCATAATTTTCGGCCCCTTTGCCATAATTCGCCGCGTTACTGCCATAATCGGACTGCAGGTGCCATAATTTCCAGGTTTTTGGCCATACGAGAATTTCCCAGAAGCAAACCTTCTCCCACCACTATTACCTCTGATTAGAACTCTGCAGTCTACATTTGTTCTTTTTGGTTCGACATTGTCTCTCTCTTGGTGAAGGCAACGCATTCCGTCTCTATCCCCTTTGCAGTGGTTGTATTCCGCGGCCGCAGTGATATTTTTTAGTACCACCGGCGTTGTTTGAATATCCTGTGAAGGAAGGAGTGGAAGGAAGTCAGCTCAATTGCACCAGAAGTGCGGGTGGCCCTTTCTTTCCTGAGTCTGGTATCTGCGCCTTTGCCTTTTCAGATTGATTCTTGCTTTATCCAGAAGACAATATGGAGCAAGAACCAGCTTATCAAGATGATGCCGTGCTGGATGTATTGTCACCCTGCTGGGATGGTCCTCTCCACAACACAAGCCTACAAGATCCTGTGCAACAAGAACTATCTTCTTCTGTGTTTGGCTTGACCCTCTTTGTTTGTGGCCAAGGCAACGAATCCAGTCTCTATCTCCTTTGCAGTTATTGTAATCCGCGGCCACCGTGAAATGTTAAGTACCACCGGCGTTGTTTGAATATCCTGTGAAGGGAGGAGTGGAAGGAAGTCAGCTCAATTGCACCAGAAGTGCGGGTGGCCCTTTCTTTCCTGAGTCTGTTTTCCGAGCCTGCGTCGTTTTGGATTGATTGCTAATCTACCCAGCAGTTGTAATGGAGCCAGAACCGGCGTACCCAGTTGTCGTCTCTTCTACAGATTTGCCGCCCTGGAGTGGTCCCTTTCCCTACCGAAGCGTGCAAGACCCGTTTCATGTCTTGCCGATGTTTCGACTTCCTGTGATGCCGGCGGAATGGGATGGATATCGTCGGTGGTTGCGTTTGGCTGAACACCGAGATGGTAGTGACGTTCTTGTCAAATTCGGAACCAACGTTGTAACTGTTGAGGATTGTCTGTCGTTGGCACCGGGACAATGGCTTTGTGATAACATTCTGCACTACTTCACAAGTACCATGAAGACTACTTTCAAGATCAAGTCCCCTGCCGCGGTTTTTTTCTCCTCCTTCTTTTTGACCCTCTTGTTCAATGAGGGTCACGCCAACGCAAACGTGAAGGATACATTTTCCTACAAGAACATCGAGTCTTGGCTGTCGAAAAAATTGAAGCGCTTGAAGACTTCTCTTCATGGAAGTAAAACGCTGGTCTTTTTCCGAAACGTTGGTCGCATGCATTGGGCTACCTACGTTATCTTCCAAGATCTTAAAATCATTGAGGAGTTCGACTCTATGGGACCTACCCCCAGCAGAATTATTCTGAAGGGACTCTACCGATGGTTATTCCTAGAAAACAAAAGACTTGGAATTCACCTTGATTCTAGCGAATGGAGATTGTATCCAACTCGTCGTTCGACTTCAAGACAGCGCAATGGTTACAACTGCGGCGTTTTCTCTATTCTCTTCGCTCTTCACACAGGACTTCGTCTAAACATGAATAACATCAACCAGGCGCGGATCCCGACCATTCGTTGCCAAATGTTGCTCCATATCCTCAAGAAAGCACAAGCTAATGATAAGAACGAAAAGACCGTCGATGCAGCATACGATGTCGACAACGACGAAGAGGATGATGCTAGCCCAGCAAATGACAACATCGATGCCGGTGATGTCGATGCCGTGAACAACAATGAGGACGATGGTGGTCGAGATCAAGAGAATGCTGGCGAAGATAACAACAACGAAGGCGTCGAAGGCAATGCTGGCTACAACGAGGAGGATGGAGGGCAAGACAATGACCCGGCAGATAACGATGGCGATGCTGGTGGGGGCGGTGACCAAGAAGACGATGACCTTGGGGACAACGCCGATGACTCCGACGATGGGGAAGAAAACGAAGAGGAAGAGGTTGATTCGGAGGAAGACGATGAAAACGAAGAGGAAGAGGTTGATTCGGAGGAAGACGATGAAAACGAAGAGGAAGAGGTTGATTCGGAGGAAGACGATGAAAATGTCGATGCTTTATACCAAGAAGCCGAAGATATGGAACAAATGGCTGAGAGTCAGCCCACGTTTGGCGGTTTACCCGGTGCTCTTCCCCCCTCTCAAGTATTCTCTCACCTAGTTGCTGACATGTCGCGTCCGGCATTAATGGTACTTACCCCGCCTGCTGCTGCTTTGGCAATTCAAGATGATGAATTAACGCTGCCTGTTACTTCACCGGTGGTAGCATCCTTATCTCCGTTCTTGACGGAAGATGTTTCTAGGAGTATTGAAAAGGATCTCATGGAAGCAGAACTAATGCATGCGCAATCACAACCGACACTATCAGACGCACTTATTCAAGCAGATTTACCAAGAGAATCGGATAGTATGCTGCCCCTAATGCCAAGCCTGGACCAAGACACCAAACAGGAGGACAAGAAGAAAAACATAAGCCAAGCAACAAAATACCACGCTGCTGGATTTCACGATCCGTACAGCGACGACGACGATGGACTCCTGGATGACGACAATGGATTTCTGGATCTCAAGGAAGAAATCACAAACATAGAAGAGGGTGTTGATCTATTGATTAACTTAAAATCAGCCGATGATCCGATAACGGATAAGATCAAAGACAGGAAAGCCAATAAAAAGAAACCAAAATCCAAAAGGAAACAGTCCAGCCTACCATCGCAAGCTTCGGTATCACCGCCGGTTGCAGAGAACCCAAAACCAAAGCGGAGAACATCTCCTAGAAGAGCAGAGTTGTTGGCGAAAGAAGCAGAATTAATCAGAGTGGCAGCATTGGCAAGGGCGGAAGCATTGGCGCGACAACAAGTAGTGGCTCAGCAAGCCTATGCTTGGTTAAAGAGTCCTCCAGCTCCTCCAAAGAATGAGGCGACCGCTCGGTTAAAGAGACCACCAGTTTATGCAAAGGCAGCCGTAGCAGCCGCGGCACCCTCGGGTCATGGTGATGGTGATGACGACAGTACGGACACAGACGATACAGACGATCACGCACCTTTCATGGCTTCCAATGAGGACGACGATGACTTAGACAAAAACCGGCTGCAAAAGACATTCGTTTTCCTGACACTGTCAATGACGTAGAGGACAACGATGACAATGACAATGATGATGACAAAGACGATGCCGATGCCGATGACGATGACGATGACGGTGACGGTGACAACAACGAACCAGAAACCCCAGCTTGCGACCATCAATCAAAGTCGCACAAGAAGAGACCTTCTAGAGCTTCTCGCGGCCTTTTACGGAGCACTCTCAAGAAGAAAATCTCGCGTGAAATTAAGAACGTACGTGAGGGACAATTACTCTACAATCGCTCTTTGGCCCTTCAAGCCCGTCGAAACAAAGAAAAGAAAAAGCAGAAGAAACCAACATTCACAGAGCCTCCCACGAAGTTGACCGATACGGATGCCTACTTCAACTACCTTGAGCATCAGTCGGAACAACGTCACAATAAAACTGTCGCACAGAGAACACAAGACTATGATAGAGTCTCGTCGGCAGCAAGGAGAAGCATGACACCAGAGAAGATCAAACGATTACGCTTGCAAAAAAGGGAAAATAAGGAAGCCATAAGAGCCATGAGACAAGTAAAGCGGGACGAGGAGAGAAGAGAGGAAGAAGAGCGACTTCAAAAGAAATTAATAGAAACGGAAGGTGCCCGAAAACAATCACAAATCCTCTGGAGGAAGCATTTTGATCTAAGGCACGTGGATTGGGAA
>OFKV01000019.1_pt1 | contig 10529 bp, 5 predicted proteins | sample 1540631 | NCBI WGS metagenome assembly OFKV01 (sample SAMEA104347425, study PRJEB22522) | marine metagenome | biome: marine biome; feature: marine water body; material: sea ice | collected 2015-09-16T00:00:00Z | depth 1.5 m | reverse complement strand
CGCTTTCTCAGCCCGTTTGGCATCTTTTGCTGAAATTGGTTCGCTATCTAGATGGCCCACCTTGAAACTAAAAACGTCTGACATAGGTTGCCACTCTATGCCCAACGTTTTTATCAGGTGGTCCTCATCTGAAATTTCAAATGCATCGATGTTTTCTCGCAAGTTAGCCGCTAATGCGTTTATGAGAGACACTTCGTTAGACCCCATCTTACGTAGTTCAAATCCACCTTGGACAAGTGCACCCGTAACGCTTGTTATCAAATTACGACCTTCTACTACTGTTTCTGACCCGGTTAACAGGTCATCAACGTAAAATTCATCGTTTATGATATTCCGCGCTACGGTATCACCAAACATGGCAGCGACAGTCTGAATGCCACGAATGGCGGTATGCCCTGCGGATTTAACACCGTAAGTAACGCTTGTCATTCTGTAACACACGAGTGGCTCAGACGCGTTATCACGCCACAGCAGCCTGTGATAATCCTTTCCAGAATCATCTAAGGCCACTTGGCGATACATCTTTGCCACATCGCCCACAATTGCTATAATTCTAAACCTAAAACGGATTAGAATGTGAAACAAATCGTCTTGTACCTTCGGCCCGTTAGCTAACAGGTCATTCAAGCTTACCCCAGTGGAAGTGGGACAGCTTGCGTCCAGTACAATACGAAGTTTAGTGGTTGTGCTACCTTCCTTAAAGACACCGTGATGGGGAATATAGTAGACTTTACTCGGTGGAAGAATTAAATCTGCCTCTGGAACGACTTCCATATGGCCCAATTCCAACGTTTCGTTCATGACCTTGCGGTATTGATCGTAAGCAGACGGCGACTTTTCTAGCTTACGCTCGTTGTTCAGAAATCTGACACGAGCGATCCGCTCAGAATTACCAAGTCTACTTACGTCACCGATGAACGGTAAAGTTGCTACTATTCGTCCGGTTGTGTCAAACCGATGTGTATTTACGAAATTGTCCTCCGCAAATTGTTCCTCAGAACTTTTACACCGTACGGGGCGAGTACCAGTCGTGCGCTCAGAATTATCTGGGCCACACACATCAGGTACTTCTTCCAGCTTCCAGAAGCGTTCCAGGTCCATGTCAATCGACGTAAATAGGGCTGATGCATAATACCGTCCGGCTGACGCTAACTCGATTTGGCCTGAAATAGCATATCCGAAGATTGTTGCTATAAAGCTCGTTTTACCGAGCTCTTTATGACCAAAAGCTGAGACAGCGCCCGCCGTGACTATCTGGTAGTATACATCAGCACCTAATAGCAAATCAACTGGACCAGGAACGTTCCACAAAGGATCCGCTAAATGGGTGATTACGTCAGGAAGGACTAACTCCGGAATAGGGGAAGGGGGCAAATCCCCGACCACCTTATTCATTACGAGCGCATTAATGTCCAAAAAATGAACAAGGCCATCGCGCTCATAACGTACGGAGAAGCTGACACACCCATTTACCCCTTGTGACTGATCTGCCCCCACAGAATTTACACGGATGTTGCATATGCGTTTCGGTAGCTTTAGCCTACGAACTGCATGCTCTGAGATGAAACATGAAGTTGACCCCGTATCCAGCAAAGCTCTCAAAACGCATACCGCGCCGTTAACGTCACACACCGGAACCAACGCGGTGGCAAGTACAACAAGAGGCATCGCGTGCGCTGATGTGACTTCCGCCGCCCCGATAGTGGGACTTGACCGGCCTAAATTCTGTGATGTAGGAAAATTTTGACACATTTTTGGAGGGGGGAGGTTCCCCCCGGACACTTGCAAGGCTCTGCTGGCCTTCCCACGCACTCCGTCAAGGCTTGTAGGACCCAAACGGATAGTGGGTTTTTGGTCTAGTCAAATGTTAACATTCCTCCTGCCTTCGGGATGCAACAGTGTGTGGTGCCGCGCTTTGCACACTTTGCAAGTAAAAACCGAAGTACAGGCAAGAGAACCATGACTATTCCCAAGACAGTTGAATCACAACTTATTCTTCGTCAAAGTGTGCTTTTTGTGATCCATCGTGGCAGACTTGAAGCCCTGACAAGCCCAAATAAGATGATCCGTTTTCCCACAATGAAAACAAGGTGCGGAAGACACCGGATTCTTAGACCACGGTACACGATTACGACGAGGAGGGACGCCTCCCCCTTTTGCGTCCGTTGCAAGCGCGAAGGCTCCTGGACCGGTGTAGTCCCCAAAAGCTTCGGCTGTAGCGACCACGTTTTTCTTGGTTGCCACTCCATGCGCAACTCCTTTGTTTGACCAGCTGGGTGCGTGCTCTAACGTCTTCGCTCGATATTGCACGAAGCGCAGTAGCTGGTCGGACGTAGGCATCTTCGACTTGCCCGACGACTTATCCTTGGGAAGGACGACTACCTCCCGTTCCCATAATTCCCGTGACTCAGGGTCAAGTTTCGTCCCCATGAGGTAAACAAGAACAATTCCATCTACCGTATGCCCAAGGTTGAGCAAGGATAGGACGTTCTGGGTGAATACCTCATGGAGTCTCCTGAGGTCTTTTCCGGACTTAGAGTGCAGAGGTTTGAAATGAAAAATCGCGTCCAGATGAGTGGCAATAGTCGGCCATTCATCTTCAAAACGGTTTTTGAGTAACTGAAGAGCTAACTGGTAGTTCTTGTCAGTCGATTGCAAAGGAGTAAGTATTCTGGATGCTTCACCCGTACACGATGACTTTAGATACTCAAGTTTATGACAAGGGCTGAACCGAGGGTCACGATCAATCATGCCCATGAATCGGTCGTAGAACGATGGCCATGTGGCACAGTCCCCAGAAAACGTCGGCAACTTGATATCCGGGCACTTAACTCCCGAATACCTTGGCACGACCACTGTTGAAGCTGGGGTACCGAAAAACTCTACACCCGAATTACCAGGATGAGGAGTAGATGACCCTAAAGGGGTTACCAAAGGCACGTGGACGCCGGCCATAGAAACGTTCAGCTTGATCTGTAAGTCTGTTTCCCTGGCTTGCGTCACTAGTTTAATGGATGAATCCATGTTGCCAAGCATTATCATATACCGATATATTTCAGCCTCCTCCTGCTCAAGATCGTCACTCTTGAAGAGATCACCAGGGTAAGTACCCCGAATGATCGCATCTGAAGCAGCAATTGTCGTGAGCAAGGGACCTACCCGGTTCTGGAAAGATGCGAGGTTACCGTGCTGAAACATATTGTATGAATCAGTGTCCGGATTATCCTCCATAAACTCCGTATAATCGCGAAAACAACGAGTGACCTTGGTTCTTAGTGGAGCCCTTATCTTAACCTCGTACTGACGCGTTTGAACAAACTTGCGTATTTTCTTCTGCTTCACCTGACCTGGCGACACGATCGTAGCGTTCGAACGTGAGTCAGCGTAAGCATTAGATTCCGAGTCCGACGTAGCTGCGCTAGACTGACCTGAAGGGTTAGTGTCTGACATGCTGCGGGACAGAAAGATCGTCGACTAAATTCCTGACCTAACCAACGGTTTACACAACAAACAAACAACAACAAGAAACACCGACGATCAACAATCAGACAATCTACAACAACGCCTTGTTTTTAAACAAGGAGGGGAATGAACAAAGTTGCTTACTGGACTGAATACGGCACTTACTGGGACTTGTTTATGATGTTGAATCACTAGGAACTAGCACTGGGGAAAGAAAGTTTGAATTGAAGGGAAGACGTTTTCTCAGGAACTCCAACGGAATACCTTCACCTGAAACAGGACTTAATCTCCAACGGAATAAGAAACCACCAACTCACCAACTTCGACGGCAGAATATACAACACTGGAGTCTTCTTCAGGAAGATCCCAATTCAACTCAGTGTCGTCTTCTTCCAGGCGCTGTGACAACTCCGTAGCAGATGGCCACACGGGGTAGTCAAAAGGCGTATCAGGGAAAGTCTGAGAATCAACGGCTTCGTACGGAAGATCGTCGTCTAACTCTCCGTACTCGTCCGTGGAATCGTTCGTGTCTTCCTCGTGTTCAAGGGAAGGGAACATGCTGGAGTCAACGTGTAACTCGTCTATGTCCCAAAAATCTTCCTCCAAGGTATTCAAAAAAGTATGATCAGATTCGTGCTCTGTGGAGAATCGAGGCATATGCGCAAGGATATGCACACCCAAAAACGACACAACTCAACTGGAACTCTCGACGCGTTCAGCGGACCACAATGGTTGGGCGAATGTCAACCGTCCCGAAGACAGATAGCTCTCTCACCAAAATGGAATAATCAGCGGACCACTCCTGAATGTTCTCACAGGAGAAAAGATTGTACTAACTAAGGTTTAAATTTACTGGCCATACAAGACCCAGAGCAGAACAAAATAAGGAAACATCAACAACATCGTGAAAACAAACTAGATCGTACAGAGTCCAAAAAGCAACTGCACCGGCGAAGTATAACTATCGACTTGCACGGGCAGCGTATGAAAAGCAACTGAGGAAGGGTAGAGTCGACCGGTCCTTGCCGGTCAGCTACCAACAACCAACAACAACGTACCAGTTAGCACCAGGTACGTACTTGGGTCAAAAGTGACCACTCAAGAAATACAAAATCTACTGCCGATGCTAGAATATTAATCTACTGCATTAGGTATTTACAAATCTAAATATATACATTGACGCAATAAATTTATAGCACAAAAGGATGTCTCAAGAAATACCACATCAAAAATATACAATAAAAATGAAACTAAACTAGTAGATAAAAATGTTTTCCAGGATGTACAGTTCTCGGGAAGACGTGTCGAGCCAGGGAAACCAGGTAACGGGAATACTCCAGCAGCAGGATGGATCGGAGGAAGTTGAAGACGCAGGGAACACAGGGACCGAACTACGGGACCAGGGGACCTCAGGTAACAACTTACACAAACCAAACTATATACAAGGACAAGGGCTGCTTGGGGAAAAATATCTTGAACACCCGTAACAGGAAGGGAGGACCAAACCGAAGGGACGGACATGTCTTGATTAGGAGGAGGAGCAGGAGGCGAGGAGGTAAGGCGTTGGGTACACACTGGGAACTGAACAAGTTCAATCCCCTCAACCACAAAGTAAGTTGAGAGTACACCAAACACAAACGCTCCACACAACACACACAACAACAACTACTACAAAACTGACCCTGACGGAGACCTAACCCACCTAACCTTGGTTTACGCTTAGGTACGACGTCTGAAGATAAAGCGCGAAGTATCCAGGAGAGCAAAGCTACGGAAATGGACTCGGGCAACATCAGCTCTGAATGCCTCGGAGCCGAGCACATCCGCCATCGACCCTTTGAGCGAGTCAGCTCAACCTGGTAACTATTCCACCATAGCTTAATGTCGCGTAATAACCTGGTCACAAAACGCTCGTGGAACATAGCACCCGTTCGTGAATCAAATATCCACCCAAGAGGTTGTAAATCTCAAGGGGGGAAAGTGAAACGCGAAGGGGGGAAAACCACTAACTGAACCCGAACGCTTTACGGCCATTACGTTTGTCACTGACCTTAACCTTCTACACCACGAACTACTACAAGGACAGTACAACACCGTATGGGTAAAACGAAACCGCTAAACAAACAACTCTGACCGCTAACCTGACTTCCGCCGTAAATTAACCACCAACAGGTTGTAAATCTGAAGGGGGAAAAAATACGGTTTACGACCACGTCAAATCTGACGGAAAAAGCTTGTATCGTTACGGCATGAACTCGCACAGTGAGGGGGCCCACCATACGGTCAAGCGTAGACCTTTAGCTAAGTGAATCGGTGGGCGAATAAGACTAAAGAAGATCTCGTTAAGCAGGAAGCGTTACGGATCAACTTTCGAATTAATCGCCCATTGATATATCACAAATTGCGTAAAGCGGAAACTGCATTTTTTGGTAGTAAGGAAAAATGGGAAAAACCTTCTAACTCCACCGCATAACCTCGCAGGGTGGAGTTAGACCCCATACGCTCATCAGCAGAGAATCCTCTACTGGAAACTGTGGGCGACTAAACTTAAAGATGAAACACAAAGGCTGTAGGCGTTAGTGAACAACTTTTCGTAATAATCGCCCACGGATTAAACCTGTGATGAGCAAGGGGAAATGTGATTTCCGCCTATGAGACTTAGGACGTAAAAACCTTCTACCACCACTGGACTGTCTCACACAGTGGGGAGAGGTAACGTACACTCAAGTCAATAGTCTGGGCTACATGGCTCAGTGGGAGAAAACTTCTAGAATCAACCAGCCATGACATAAGGCGTTATGATTTAGGTCCAGAAGAATTCGACCACCTACCAGCCGTTAGACGAGGAACTAGAAAGCGGGCGGCACGGGAGATGTTCACAGCAACGACGGACACACCGGTGATAAGCCAGGTGCCGAAGCCCAAATCCCGCAAGGTTACTCAGAGGCTGCCGCCAGTGAGCCCATTAGCCGCGCCCGTATATCGATCTGATAATTGGAATCAGACTCGACTACCCGCCTCCTACCTTCAAGACTACGCAGATGACTGTTGTCAACTACGAAGAAGGCCAGGTACTGAGCGTGACTTCGTGGCTATGCGCGCAGAGGAAGAACGCGAGAGAGCAGAGTGGCTAGCCTCCGCAGAGTACTTAGCAACTTGCACTGACTCGGACGAACTTACCTCCGCGTCCACCGAAGCCGAAACGGAAGAGCGACCAACGTGGAGCAAACTCGATGATCCAACGTTCAGCTCCGCACGTTAATATCACAGTCCTGTTTTTTCTGTTCCTTTTTCCTCATTCCGATTCTATATTGAATAAACTATACTCCGCTTTAACCTTTTCTCTTATTTCAAACAATCAGCACTGACGCGCCTCAAGTAAGAAACTCGAGATTAGGTTTTTGTTTCGCCCACACGAATGTTACTTCAATCTTATTCCTGTAATCGTTACAGTCTTCTTATGAACGTAACAATCGCGATGTGGACTAAAGCGAAAGTAAGGCTCAATCAATATACGCAAATCCCCGTAAAGTCCGGCGGATAGGGTAGACTATCGGAATGGAATCAGTTCATGAGACGTACTGATGTAGACATGGCTAGAAGCGTTAGGGACTTATATAACCGCTTAAGGTAGCTAATCTTAACGTAAAAGTCCCACAACCTCTAAAACACATGAATACTGGCAACTTTTCACCATCACACGGAAAGTGGTAAACCGCGATGAAAACAATTGCCTACTCATGACTGTTTGTTGGCAACGACTCGAGCTTATAACCGTATAGGTCTGTAGAGGCGTAACAAGGGTAAAACGCCGAAACATTTCTCCCCTCGTTGAAGTTATCCCGTTAACTTCAAAATAAAGTCAAAACGGTTTTCCACTCTCAACCAGAAGTTAAAGGGTTAAATACCCTAAGAAAATTAACCGACGAATTAAACTCCCAAGTTATGCTACTCTGCTAACCCATAGGCAGCTTGCGAGCTTTGAATGCCGGACGTTTGTACGTACCTTTTTCAGTGCGCACTAAAACGGTACGCACTTGTCCGTCATTTCCCGGAAACACTTCAGTAATACGACCGACTGGCCACTGTAACGGAGGCAACGTCTCGCTCGTTAGCAGTACCAAATCGTTAACTTTGAGGTTAGGCGTTTCTATTACATTTTTCGGGCGCTGCTGGAGTGTAGTAAGGTACTCACGACTCCACCTCTTCCAGAAGTGAACCATCATGTTTTTGACATGCAACCATCGCTTGGTTTCATTAGCCCTGACTAAATCATCAGACGGGAGCTTCTGAAAGGCCAAGTGAGGAAGTGAATGAGACTGGCTCCCAGTCAAAAACATAAATGGCGTCAAAACGCCGAGGTCCTTCGGATCATCCGACATAGGTACCAACGGCCTGGAATTAAGAATTGCCTCAATGTCGCAACAAAGAGTGCTCAATTCTTCGAAACTGAGGACAGCTTTACCCACTACTTTTTTCATATGGCTCTTAGCACTCTTAACTGCTGCTTCCCACAACCCTCCGAAGTTGGGAGAACCCGGGGGTATGAACACCCACTCCATTCCCATCCGTCCAACTTCCTGAGCCACCTTCCCAGATGCGGTGTCTAGCAACTGTTGCAGCTTTGCGAGTTCTCCGCGGGCGCCCATGAAATTTGTCCCATTATCGGAATACAGACAAATCGGGACCCCTCGCCTAGCTACGAAGCGATGAAGAGCTGCGATGCATGACTGGGTTGTGAGACTAGAAACAACCTCTATGTGCACAGCTTTTGTACTGAAACACACAAAGATGGCTAGGTACACTTTTTCAGTACCTCCCTTTGCTTTGGCCGCAAGCGGCCCTGCAAAGTCTAGCCCCGCATGTGAAAAAGGTCTCGATGGGGTTACCCGCTCCTTCGGTAAATCACCCATTAAGGCGTGCAGTGGCTTTGAATTATGCCTGAAACACCGTATACAGTTACGTATCAGGTCCCTGAACATCTGCCTGCTAGAAATAACCCAGAAAGTACGGCGAAGCTCGCCCATGCAGAGTTGGAGTCCTCCATGAAGGGATTCTTCGTGCACTTTCAGACCGAGTAACTGAGTCAATCTGCATTTCCGAGACAGTATTGCAGGGTAAATTTGTGAAGCCGACAAAGTACCAGCCAACGCGTGAAGTCGGCCCCCTACTCGTAATACTCCATCATCAGGGTCGAGGAAAGGGTAGAGCTTAACGATACGGTTACTTCGAGCGAGCTGATCCCCCCGTTTCAGGACAGCAATCTCAGCTGAAAAATCAACTTGTTGAGAAGCCACCGTCAACAGAAGGAGGGCACGTCGCCGCTCAGTACTCCGGATGACACTACTACCGCATTCCTTTACCAACTCAGTACGCTTTCTGCGGAAGATGGCTATAAACCGTTCGACTCTGATTAACACTCGCACCGCCCGTTCAAGCGTACTAAAATTATCCAAAACTAGGAAATTTAGAAGCGACACTTCCGGAACGGTTTGAGAAGAACACGACACCACGTGCGTTCTTTTTTCTTCTTGCGCCGAATTAACCAATTCATCGTTAGACGGTTGCGGTGGGATACGGAGCTCCAAGTGGTGTAAGTACTCGGGACCGTTCCACCACAGATCCGACTGAACAAACTGGGAAACCGGCACACCCCTTGATGCCAAATCGGCCGGGTTTAACTCTGTAGGCACATGGAACCACTGCCTACGTGGTATGACTTCCTGAATCTGTGCAACCCGATTGGCAACAAATGTCTGCCATTTTCCGGGCAAATTGTCAAGCCAGTGAAGGACCGTCGTTGAATCAGACCAAGCGTACACAGTAGGCTTAACAGGTCTGAATCTCAACGCGTATAACACTGCTTGGACAAGCTTAACTCCCGTAAGTGCCGCGCACAATTCGAGCTTGGGAATAGAGAGAAATTTTAGAGGAGCGACACGGGCCTTACTCGTTAAAAATCGGACTGAGACGCTGTTGGCAAACGTTTCCCGGACGTACACGACTGCACCGTAAGCTTTCTCAGAAGCATCACAAAATACATGCAGTTCGTGTACCCCTCCAACGTAGTCCACCACGCGTCTTGAAATTTTTGCAGAACGTAATAACACTAACGAATCCCGCCATTCTATGTACGGGTCCGTAATTTCTGCCGGTAAGGCCTCATCCCAACCCAGCTTGGTTTTCCAGATTTCCTGCATGCATATCTTCAAGACTATCACTACACAGGACAGAAAACCAAGTGGGTCGAATATTTTGGCAATGTCCGACAAAATTTTCCCGCGTGTTAAACCGCTGTCCGTTTTGAAAGTATTTTTGGTTTGGATTTTACTACCAGGAATTGTCCCTGCGGTCATTTTTCGTAACGCCTGCTCTGCTCGTTTTTCATCTCTGGAGGAAATGGGTTCACTATCCAGATGACAGACCTTAAATGTGAACATGTCGGCTATAGGTTGCCACTCTATGCCTAGTGTTTTTATTAAATGGTCTTCATCTGAAAATTCGAAGGCCTCCACATTTTCTCTCAGATTTTCCGGCAAAGAATTAATTAACGAAGCATCGCTTGACCCGAGTTTACGCAATTCAAACCCGCCTTTGTTCAATGATTGCGTGATTTCCGTAAATTGTGTACCGGCCAACTTAACAGAGTCGGAACCGCTAATTAGGTCATCAACGTAAAAATTGTTCATGGCATCCTGGGTTGTTTGATTGCCAAACTTGGCAGCTACCACTTGCAATGCGCGTATACTTGTATGGCCAGCGCTTTTAACACCGTAAGTCACACGCGTCATCCTATAGCATAGCAGCGGCTCAGCGGCGGAATTCAGCCACAATAGCCTGTGGTAATCCTTGCCTTGGCTGTCTAACGGAATTTGACGGTAAATTTTGGCCACGTCACCGATTAGGGCGATTTGATAGAAACGGAATCTAATGAGGATGTGAAACAAATCGTCTTGTACTTTAGGCCCATTCGCTAGGATGTCGTTTAAGCTGATTCCAGTACTAGTGGGGCAGCTTGCATCCAGTACAATGCGTAATTTTGTTGTGGTACTTCCTTCCTTAAAGAC
>OFKV01000018.1_pt1 | contig 10669 bp, 8 predicted proteins | sample 1540631 | NCBI WGS metagenome assembly OFKV01 (sample SAMEA104347425, study PRJEB22522) | marine metagenome | biome: marine biome; feature: marine water body; material: sea ice | collected 2015-09-16T00:00:00Z | depth 1.5 m | reverse complement strand
ATTATCATCATGGCTTTTTAAAGAATCTGGAAAATCATGTGTACACCAGCGAAATTGTTTTCTATTTCCATTATGATCATCGAAAACAATTTCCCACCAACCATCATCCTTTTTAGGTACGGATTCGATATACATTCCGGAAACTCATGTGTACATCAGCAAAAAAATTCTATTTCCATTATCATGATGGCTTTTTAAAGAATTCGGAAAATCATGTGTACACCGGCGAAATTCCATTATCATCATGGCTTTTTAAAGAATTCGGAAAATCATGTGTACACCGGCGAAATTGTTTTCTATTTCGATTATCATCATAGAAAACAATTTCGCCGATGTACACATGAGTTTCCGGGGTTTATCCTCGTAGGAATGTACGGAGTATAGTACAATCCAACACGGACCATCCTCGTAGGAATGTACGGAGTACAGTATGGTACTCGTATGGAGTACTCCGAGTACAGTACGTACAGTGCTGAAACCCATGTGTACACCGGCGAAATTGTTTTCTGTTTCCATTATCATCATTGTTTTTTTAAAGAACCTGGAAACTCATGTGTACACCGGCAAAATTGTTTTCTATTTCCATTATCATCATCGAAAACAATTTCGCCGGTGTACACATGAGTTTCCGGATTCCTTCCGATCGCACAATCCGACACGTACCATCCTCGTTGGAATGTACGGAGTACAGTACAGTGCTCATACGGAGTACTCCGAGTACAGTACGTACAGTGCTCGTACGTACAGTACGCCTACACGTTAACACTACTTCTCGTACACAGAATGTACTGACTACGTAGGTAGGACCCCGGAAACTCATGTGTACACCGGCGAAATTGTTTTCGATGATGATAATGGAGATTCCGTATAAATTCTGTGTACGATTAACGTAACCCGTACCCCAGCAAAACACATTCCATGTGTACACATCATGAATTTTCCCATGAATGTTTGGCTGCTGGGTCCCCATTTCATCCGTACATTCTACCGCGGCAAATGCGGGTTGACGGAATCACAAGTCTGAATCCATCCCTCCGTCCTAACCTTCGCTCTAATAAATACCAATTCCGAGATATACGAAAAAGAGGTCTTCGGAGAGACAATAAGAGGCAAACTCAAAAAAAATGTCCATGTTGTCAAAAGATTCTTCCACCGCCCTCATGTGCTGTCCTCATTCAGCAAATCTTTCGAAAGAACCTTCCCTTGTACAGCGCGCTCCCAAATTTATCAGGCAAAAACAGAGAAAACTTCCCATGACTCGGAGAGACCCGAAATTTATCAGGCAAAAGCAGAGAAAACTTCCCATTACTCGGAGAGATTTGCCCGTCTCGACATACAGTAGGCGTTCGGCCAATCTTTCGAACTTACTTGCCCATGGACACAGTAGATTACGGAAAGTTGTCAAACCCACAAAACGCCGACAAAAAGGTATACGAGATGAGACTACTTTGATGAATAACAGAAGAGTTCGCAATTCTCTGCAGTTGTGGCGAACGGAAAATGGGTTGACAGCCAATCACGGTTTTGTCAAAAATTCGACTAAGGTGCTTTTTGGTGATACTAGATACCTTCAGTCATTCGATTCTCATCCATTTTTTCACAAAATTCCGTATGCATGCGTCCGAGAAACAATTGGGATTCGACTGTTTGCGGAACTTCTATGTTTGGAGAAACAGATTCTAGAGTTACTGGAGTCGTCAAAGGAGAATTATACGGCACACAAGTATGGAGCCAACGAGGGTGTAAACTGTGGAATATCTTTTTCTGCTGGTGGGACGTTATCCAACAAAGAAAGCGGAATATCTGGTACGGTTCAATGGAGTGCCTTTGTAAAAAAAAGACCCGATTTGAGGAGGAGATTGTGTAATTTGTTCCAGAGAATTTTGGAAGAGGCCTTCGGCTCTTGTTTGTGGTACAAGCGCCTACTGCATTTGACTGCAAAAATCAACTCGGAATCTGGGTACGAGAGAACTCTTCCTGGTCTACCCTTGACCGGGATGTGGTTTAATATTGTGCCAAAACAAGAGGCGGTTCACTGTGATCGGAATGTGGTTGGGGCCACATTCGTTTTGAGTACATACCAGGGTAATGGTGCGGTTTTGGTCCTATCCACCACATCACCGAAAACTGTAGCAAAGATACAAATCAACCCTCCAATGATTTTGGCAGGAAAATGGGCCAATTACGCTCACTGCAATACGAATGTCTCGATTGAAGCGGAATCTAAAAGGAAATCTTGGACACTGTACTTGGATAAACGTGCCTTTAGTACAAGGTATGCCTACAATGTACCAAATGGGTTTTCGTAGACACATAAATTAGATTTATAATAAAAAATATAAACGGTGCAAGTTGTATTACAACGACGGAAATCCGAGAACAGACTTTGCAAAGTGAGAAGGATCTTTTTCCAAATAAAAAGTCTTTGCAACTGAAGTATATTTTTCATAAAAGTCATCATTCATTTCCGAATCGTGAAAAGATGCTTTGACAATTTCTTCAATATCATCATCCAGGAAAAACTTTTCCAAAATTGGAGGAACACCAGGAGTAGCGTCTTGTACATTAATGTCACCTTTGGGCCAGTTCGTGGCTTTGCTGGACGTAAAAAATTTCTTTAGAACACGAAGCCCTTCTTGACGCGTTTCAGGTGTCGATTTATTGTCTGGCGGGTATCGAATCATCCACCAACGTAAGTAGCCATCAGATCCCTTCAACCGTTCATTTCCGTCAATCTCATTGTTTCGCTGAGCTTTCAGTCCGATAAAATTTGCTTCCGTAAGTTCTTCATATTCGATCTCACCTTTAGACCACTTTCTGAAATTATGGATGTAACCAGCTTTGTTATCACCCACAGTGTAGTCATACACTTCAAGAGCGACGGAATCATCAAATCCTACAACTGAGATGCCTGTTCCCTTTTTCTGCAGTAGTTTCTCTCTCATGTTAGGTGTCTTTTTTGACCTCTTCGGAGAAGGTGGTTTTGTCGTAGTCCCTTTTCCGGCGACAGCCGCCTTAGCAGCATTTCCTCCTTTTGCCATGTCAAGTAGTGGGTTTTTTGAAATTATGAACCGCCCAACAGAGTTATAATAGTATTTCGTAAAAAAGAAAACCCGGACGAAATTATAATTACGAGACTTTAATGTTCACTCTAGTTTCTCATTTTGTGGCATCGCGTTCCGTTATGTTCACTCTGGTTTCTCATTCTGTGGCGTCGCGTTCCGTTATCTTCCAAAATCAGAGATGTCACGACTACGACACGTTCGCGTACCATGATGATAATGGAAATAGAAAACAATTTCACCGGTGTGCACATTAGTTTCCGGGATCCTACCACGATAACCTAACCCCCCACGGAACGCCACTACTACGCAAAACGACGGAAGGCGACGCGGGCGAACCGGGATTACTGCGATACCTGGGTTTCCGATAATGGAATTTCTGCACCCTAAATGCAATTTCCCCACGGAACGTCACTTCCATGCGACGCGACAGAAGGCGAAACTACCTCTCACACAGTCCATAAATCGAATTGCTGCACCCTAGATCCAATTTCCCCACCAAACGCCACTTCTATGCGACGCTGATTGCGATACCTGGGTTTCCAATAATTAAATTTCTGCACCCTAAATGCAATTTCCCAACGGAATGTCACTTCCATGTGACGCAACGGAAGGCAAAAACCACCTCTCAACCCGGCCAATAATTGATTGAATCCGGAAACTCGTCATGTGTACACCGGCGAAATTATTTTTAATGATGATAATGGAAGTAGAAAACATACAGTACTCCCACACGTTCACGCTACTCGTACACAGAATTGTACTGAATAGGTAGGAAAACAATTTTGCCGGTGTACACATGAGTTTCGAGGTTCTTTAAAAAAACACATGATGATAATGGAAATAAAACAATTTCGCCGGTGTACACATGAACTTCCGGGTTACGCTAAATGTACACAGTAAACACTACGGAGTATTCCGTACACGCTCTTCCATGTCACCTGTACACACTGACCTTTGACGGAATAGGAATCCAGAAACTCATCATGTGTACACCAAATCTGTACCAAAAAGCGATGACGATAATGGAAACGTTATTCTACTACAATACTAAATCTAACAAAAAAATATAAATCAATGAAACACTAAATCCCCCCCTGAGAACCTGATAATCGAATTTCTTCACACATAATTTAATTTCCTTACGGAACGCCATTTCTATGCGACGCAACGGAAGGAGAAACCACCTCTCAAACCGGCCAGAAGGAAGACTAACTGATCTACATGTTCACGCTGTCTTTGTGTTCCGTGGCGTCGCGTTTGGTAAAGTTACAGGACTAGACAAAGAGGACCACAGGACAGCATTATGCCACCGAATTTTGTTTTTCGATTCTGAACAGAAGTTATCGATTACAAGACATGCGTCCCCACTCCATTAAAACTTCGAAATGCCATGTTTAGCACTTCCGACCGAGGAAGATACGAATCGAATTGCAAAAGCTTTTTTGTCAGATTTAGAATCGTTTACAGTTACGGACGAAGTAACAAAGCAAATCAAACCTAAAATTTGTTGTGTTTGTGATTCCATTCCTACTAGAGCTCAATGGAGCACTTCGGTTGATATAAAAGAATTTAAGAAACTGTGTGAGAACGGAAAACTTCGAAAAACCGATTCACCAAAGATATATGGAAACGAGATTCGGAATCAGTACACGGCAAAGGACAACCGACTGAAAGACTTTATTTTATCACCGGAGACACATGTAAATAGTCGTGACGAAGTGCTGTTGTGCAAAAAATGCCTTTTCGAACTTCGAACAAATTCCAAGACACGAAAAGACCGGCGTCGACCACCTACAGAGTCCATCATTCAAGGATACATGATCGGAGATGCTCCCGATGTGCTCAGCAATCTGAATCCCGTAGAGCTGTCTCTGGTTACGAAAACCGTAACAGAATGTCAAAGTTGGATATTTTTTGCTGGTAGCCATCAGATCATCAAAGGCTGGCACACCTTTTTCAAGGGACGGCCTGGCGAGAATGTTGGAAACTTGACTCTGATGACGAAAAGTGGATGGAAGGGTCATATTCTTGTTGTCATGTGCGGACCCTTTACAAGTGAACAAGCATTGCGAACACGAGCAAAGACCAGCGTCGATCCACAAAAAGTTATTGCGGCTTGGGTTTGGTTGAAGGCGAACAACTTTAGATACAAGGATGTCACGATACCCAATATTGATGATATTCCTTTGCCTTATTTGTTGGACGACGAGAGGTAAGGTTCAAGAACTTAATTTCGAATTTTGAGTGTACTTATTCTGAACCCCTTTTTCAGTACTATAATTGAACCATCAACAAACGTTTCAGAAATTGAGAACCAAATAAACATTACCGTTGTGTTTCCGGATGATTCGTTGCCAACCCCCACAAACGGTGGATTCGAAAACCAAGAAGCATTTCGCCAATTCGTCATGGAACACCAGAATGGGAAATGGCAAACCGAATTTACCGCCAGACCCACTTCCGATACAGAACCTGACTACAATGACGATACGCTGGGAGATGCCTTCCCACTCCAATTCCCATATGGCCACACGGGTCTCCGGGGAGACCCGGCCGTTACAGAACTCAACGAAAGACCCTTCCGAAAACGAATTGACGTATTCCGAAAACTGCTTCGGCACAGGAAGCCTTGTTTTCACTATCCTCTCTTCAATCTGATCGTCGAAAATATGATCATGAAAGATTCGATTTTCCTCCAGACACAGATGTACTGCAATGTCAAAAGTTCGGAAACTACTGCAATGGGTGAGAAATATGGGACCATGTCACCGGATAAACTCGAAAAAGCAATTCAAGACACCCGACAAAACCGTTCAATTCAATATTCGAATACTGCAGAACACCAGTTTCTACGATCAATAAAGTCCGCTTGCGGGAAATTACCACACTCCAACGAGGCTTGTTTGGAGGCAAGACGAATTTATTTTTCTTTCCTGATGAAATTTGGCATTCCCGCTGTGTTTCTCACGATTACTCCCGATGATTTGCGCAATTTTCGAATAGTGGTGTACTCCCTCTCACCAGACAAGGTTAGTCCCTACGGAGAAGTAGATCCAAAAACATTGTCCGAATCCGATATCTTAACGGATTTCAATGTAAGACGGGAGGCACGGAGCCAACATCCCGGGTTGTGCGCAGAAGAATACCAACGCATAATGGAACTTGTCATCAAACACCTCTTCAACTGGGATACCGAGACGCAAACAAGCAAGGGCATGGGTTTATTTGCGGAATTACTGGCTTGGTGCTTAGCTACCGAAGAACAGGGCCGGAAGTCATTGCATGGGCACTTCCTTTTGTTTCTAAAAAACTGGAACCGGGTTATGAACATACTGCAGGGAGTGAAAGATCCAGATCATAGGTTGGGTAACTGGACATATAAAAATGCAGCGCGTGATGCCAGAGAAATGTTTGCCAATGCTTGCAGTGCACGATTGTTTTCGGATTTTGAAATTGGTAAACCACTTTCGGAATGTCATATTTTCTCTCATGACTGTCTTCGAAAAGGCCGCAAGGCAAAGGAAATCCGATTCTCTGTCAAAGCCGTTGAAAATCAGACACTACGAGACATGCGTCACAAAAAGTTATGCCACGAACTCGACGGGCAACTCGTCTTTTGCGTTAGATGTGACAAGTTCTTAGGTATCAATGGCATAATCCAAAACGCGTTGAATACTCATCTTGGCAAGGACGAAATCCAATTTGAGTTCCCCGAAAATCGATGCAAACCGCTTGACCGAATTGTATATGAAATGGGAAAAGACTTCTCGTGGATGGATCAAAGTGACTATAAACAGTCGATGCGATATTTTGTCGGAAATGTAATCACCAATGTGCATCTAACGAAACATGCCCAGCGCTGTTTCAAAAAGGGCCCAGAATGTTATGCCAATCTTCCTGATGCTGTCTCGGAATCCTACAAATTGGTTTACATGAAAGAAGTCGATATCTGGAGCAACTGGTGTGGTTTGATACAAAAAAGGTTGATGGTCCGTTTCCAGCCCCAACGTCTCATTGAAGATGCTTTCATGAATGTGCACAATCCTGTGATTACGAAACTACTCATGTGCAACAACAACGTCCAAGTTGGGATGAACGGACGGAGCGTTCTCTACAGTACGGGTTACCAAGTAAAATCTCAACAGAAAGAGGAACGGCATGCATTCGAAAAAGTATCAGATGTGTTATGCAAAGTAATTCGGAAGCAGGTAAGTTCGATAAAGTACCTAGTGCGAGACGAAAACACAAAACTAACCATCTACATTTTCAGGCAGAAGCTGAGGAAGCGCTTCCAGAGCAGCAAATGGGATTTCGTCGGATTCTTGCTGGCATCTATACACACACAAGTGCACATATTGTCGGCGCTCCAATGGCCCATTATAACGCCATCAACGGGTCGAGATTCAAATTTTCTCACGATTATTCGTACCTACCGGTGCATGGGATGGAGGGAATCCTAAAAGAAACAAGTGTGATGATGAGATTTCGAAATCTGAATGGCAAACAAGTTGCGTTCCACAAAGCATTCAATTATCTGTACCGACCCACACAAATGGAACAAATGCCTCTTTACAAATTCTATTCTGAGACCGAATTTGTTAACCTCTCGGAAGCACGAAAAATCGGAACTGAATATTTTGAGTACACGGAAAAACACACTTTTCATAAGTCCGAAGGAGTAACGTACCGGACAACAGATGCAGTTCCAAGCTTTCCGTGGAATTGGCTCGGCTCGACTAGATCATTTCTTACTTCGATTTTACATCCAGCTGACAAAGACGCAACTGATCACCACAAGAAAGAAGAATACGCGTTTCGTTTTATGCTATTGTTCGTTCCTTTCCGATCGATAGAAGACCTAAAACCAGGGGGGGGATTCTACCAAAGCGCCTTTCAGAAAGCTCACGAGGACGGCAGGATTACCAAAGAAATGATTGAAATTGCGGAGAACATTCAAACAATCCACAACTCTTTAGCCTCAAGAATGCCGGAGAATTCACTTTCTGCGGAAACCGAACTGATGGAAAAAAGGGAATTCGAAAATCCAGATGGAGATGATGACGATGACAACTACGAAGATCTGTTGGCCAGCATTGGAGAATTATTTGTCACCTTGACGAATGGCGAGGGGCTCAAGGAGGACTCGGAATGCTTGGATATTCAGTTCGGGAACAAGCAAATGGAAGAAAGTTCGTTATCGACCACGGAATTGGAAACAGTAATCGAATTCACCAACCTTGAGGACAACGAAGGAGATGTCCGACAGAAGCCATATCCAACCGAAAGGTTTTGTTCGACGACCAACCATCTGAATACGCTTGCTTTGCGGACAAGGGTAACGAGAACGCAGGCAACTGAAGATGATCATGCCGCAGAAAGGAAAATTATCAGTGCAAATGGAACTTGGCAGTCCATAGCAAGATGGGGTGAAAATGAAGGACTAGACGGAGACCAGCTAACAGCATTTGAGATACTTGCCGCTACATACGTTTTATCATTTTATGATGAGGCGGTGGTTGAAACCACAAATTCGGAAAACTACGAAGAATTCGTCAAAAGGAAGAATGGCTTGTGTCAAATAGCAAGACGGAATATGAATAACGAAAAGCCCCTATGCATGTTCATCACAGGACCTGCAGGTGCTGGAAAATGTAAGTTCAGATGACAGAAATTATACATTCGAAAAGTGAAAACCAAATTCTAACTCTACTCGAAAAAGCAAAAATCCTTGAAAGTTTGGTTTCATACGCAAAGCAGTTTAGTCAGAATATTGGGCACGATTTTAACGACAGAACAATTTTGCTGACAGCCATAACAGGTGCGGCCGCAACCGAAATTGGTGGCCGAACATCCGCATCGGTGTTTGGGTACATGCGAAAAACAGATTATGCTAACTTTGAAGACATCGAGTTCTTCAAAGATACCAGACTTAACGTGATCGACGAAATTTCATTTGCGTCTTACAATTCGACGTTGTGCAAAATAAGCAACAATTTGAAATCATTTTCGGAATGCCATGAACACATGTACGGCAAACATGCTATCTGTTTCCTGGGAGACTTCTGTCAACTGGAAGCCATCGGTGGCGACTGCATTTACAAAAACCGAAATGGTATCTTTTGGGAGCAAGCCCTTACCTGCATGGTTGAACTAAAGGGCACTCACCGTTTCAATGACTGTCCAGACATGAAAACCATCATGCCAAATATGAGAGACGGTGTGTTATCTGCAAAAGATCGGGAGATACTCAATTCCCGTGTCATCAACGGAAAAGACATCAAGAAACCAAATCCGTTGGAAACAAAATATGCTGTATTCTTCAACGCTAAGAGAGCCGATATCAATGCAACTGTATTCCGGAACTACCTGACAACATACCATGACGTGAATTCAGAATCGGATATTCCCAGTACAGCAATCGTGATCAAAGCAGCCACGAAATGGGACAAAAGTAAGATTCCACTGACATTTGATCAACGCAAAGTCCTTTTCGAAGAATGCTCAGAAGCGGATGTCAAACGTGGATCAAACCAAATGTGTGCTCCCCTGTTATGTCTATTCTCCGGATGCAGCTTGATGGTATCTCAAAACGAAGACGTACTGAACGGAATCGCAAATGGAACAGTATGTAAATTCCGAAAAGTGGTTCTGAAACAAGGTGTGGAACTTGAAAAAATTCGAATGCATGGTTATTGGGTGCATGCAGTCACGATGGATGCTGTCGAGTACATTGAGGTGGAGTGGGAGGATTGTAATCACTTTGAGGGGAAATTTTGTCTGAGACCTCAAGTTGCCGCGTTCAAAGTGAAGTACCCGATTTGTGAATTCGGACTAACCACCCGAATGCAAGCAAGTATCGAACTACAATACCTTCCCGTGATTGTGAATCATGCAACAACGGGCCACAAGTTGCAAGGAAAAACCGTACAATCCTTAGTGATTGCACAATGGTCAAAGGTCAAAAATTGGGCTTACGTTGTCCTTTCTCGTGTCAAAACATTGGCGGGTCTCTTTCTGACGAAACCTATTCCAGAAGATTTCGATTTTTCGCCCCCTAACGATTATTTGGAAATGATGGAGAATTTGAGGAAAACCATTCTAGCAACCCCTGAACAGGTTTCAGAACTAAAAAAAGAATTAAACGGCTAACCAGACATTTGATCAACCAAAAGTCTTTTTCACAGTATGTCTACTTCATCATACGGGTACAGAGGCCAGAGCGGGATTTAGTGTTTCATTGATTCTTTTTTTTTTGGTAGATTTATTACTGTAGTAGAATAACATTTCCATTATCATCGTCGGTTTTTGGTACAGATTGGGTGTACACATGAGTTTCTGGATTCTTACTCCGTCGGCGCATTCTGTGTACATTTAGCGTAACCCGGAAGTTCATGTGTACACCGGCGAAATTGTTTTATTTCCATTATCATCATGTGTTTTTTTAAAGAACCTCGAAACTCATGTGTACACCGGTGAAATTTTTTCCCAACCTATTCAGTACAATTCTGTGTACGAGTAGCGTGAACGTGTGGGAGTACTGTATGTTTTCTACTTCCATTATCATCATTGAAAATAATTTCGCCGGTGTACACATGAGTTTCCGG
>OFKV01000017.1_pt1 | contig 10784 bp, 9 predicted proteins | sample 1540631 | NCBI WGS metagenome assembly OFKV01 (sample SAMEA104347425, study PRJEB22522) | marine metagenome | biome: marine biome; feature: marine water body; material: sea ice | collected 2015-09-16T00:00:00Z | depth 1.5 m | reverse complement strand
GAACAATCTAGATATGTTTTCTTACATGTTTCCAAACGCCTGCACAGAATCGATGATCTGCAGATTTACTTTCCCAAGAGTTTACGAAACGTTTCACCAAATCGTAGACATCTGGCGAAAAGGTTTTTTGCAAGTTTCCAAACAGTGGCACCAACGTTGGACTAATTTAGACTTAAAATATTTTTAGTCAGTATCCTATTACAGTACTTGAAAATACAAGTACTTTTAAATAACTGTGTATTGTAGAGTAGAAAAATACTTGACAGGTGTTTGGTGTTAAAAAAATACTTCTACAAATGCTGTACCCATTACTTCAGGATAGCTATCATTTGAACCTGTCACAACACACATGATCTGATGGAGGCAATGTTTCCATCTTTGCAACAGGTCTCACAATGACATTGTTACCATTCCTGGAAGACAAATAATGTAGCTTGTAACAGAGGATGTGTTGGACCAAATGAAGGACCAAACAAAGGACCAAACAAAGCAGAACGCAAGTGAAGCGGAATGCAAACAAGTAAGAAAGAAGTAACAGCAGTCGGTAGAGGCATAACGGTTTGTGGAAGGGGTTGAAAGGCCAATCGGTGTCATGTAACAGAGGATGTGATGCAACGGGTATTGTGACTATTGTAGGAGCTGGATTGCTCAAACATGGAATATGCTCACTCCATGAAGGTGTTTTGTCCCTCCATGTTGGGAATCTCCTCCTTGACTCCCAACGTGGTCCAGCCCCAAGTGACTCCGGTTAACACAGGCCTGTGACATTGTTCAATTTGACTAATCTGACTAGAATTTAGTACTATGAAGCATGTACACCGCAAATGTTTCCATCTGATTTGACATCTTTTTGTCCAATTTAAGGTCAAAAGTGTGGCAACCTGATATCATCACAAATGCAATATCATCAGAAATGATCGAAAGTATGCAGAGTTTTGGTAATGAACTCTGCATGCTTTTGATCATTGCTGATGATTCTCCTTGTGTGACAATATTGGGTTGCCACACTTTCTTGGCTTTTTTTCCGGAACTTCTTGCCAAATTGCTGCATGCAGCTACATTTCTTGATACTGCTGCTACGTACCACTTGTGCATAGTGGTAGTACTGAAAATGCCCATGTGGGGAGCAACAACAAGATTGTCATCTTACACTTTTTGCAAAACTTTGATTGGCATGCATGCACAGTCACAAAACCTCATTCTTCCGATCATCACCTACCAATCATTACCTTCTGATTGTCACCATCAAACCGCAAATAAAGCAATTGTGATTTGATGGTGACGACTGGAAGATCTGCATTGTGACAGGTGAGAGCTGAAAAGGTGTCTGTCAGGCAACAAGGTGAAGGGTCTCATTGCGATTGCCAGCGGCATCTTGAAGATTCAGATTTTTGTTTTTGCATGGATGACTCTATTGCTCACTTTTCAATTTAGCTTTACTCTACTTGCGCTAGATAACAACTATTTAATAATGTAAATAATGCTAATGATGATTTATTATACATCTTTTTAGCACTGATAGAATTGAAACTTTGAAGATGATGATGATGATGATGGTGATGATGATGTGTGCTTGAAACCCCCCCCCCACGGTGAAGAAGTTTTGTCCTCCTGTGAGGAATTAGCCCATTCTTCTGATTCTGCAAAACAGACTAGTCTACAAGTAGAATAATCAGTAATGAATTGTACCTACTTTGGTACATTTTTACCACACTTCTGTAAAACAAACAAGTGACAGACAGAAAAATATCACAGAAAAAGTCACTTGGGGCTGGACCATGTCTCCCTCTCTTGTCGTAGAACCACCCTCCCTTGTCAATGATCCAATGAGGAGGAAACCGCCTCCAGTAGGGATCGGATGGTCTCCTCCTTGTTGGGTGGTTCCTCTCCTCCTTGGTGGTCTCCTTATCATTCCCTCCTTGTCAGGTGGAGCCCCAGTGGTGCACCACATGGAGTAGCATCCAAAACACCTCCATGGTATGTTATGTACCCTACTTAGTTGGAGTATGACTTCCCGTTCTTGTGTATGTACAGTATGTAATGGCATTTGTACAACCATTCCTACTGTACCTGTCTTGTGAAGTGTCTGGAAAGATGTGCATTATGTAAGAATTCTCCAAGATTCTTCTCACCATATGTCTCAACTAATTTCAAAAAAAGTGTCTATTGCACAGCCCAAAAGACATCCAAAAATTAATATTTTGTATCTCCTTATTAAAGGTTCAACAAATTTGCCTAGGCAAAAAAACATTGATACTCTGAAGGTTCAGTTTCTCCGAGAATTATCTTGCATTGTGCAATGTGCTGACAGCATCCAAGTGTGCGCAATAGTCTTGGCAACTAGGATGCTTAAAGTAGGAACAAAAGTATAGTGAGGCTTTCGTGGAAGCCAAGAATCAAAAGAGAGAGATGCAGACCAACTCTTGGCTCTCTCCAAAAACCAGTCATAAAGCGTAGAGGAAAAAGGTAGATAAAGGTATATCTAAGCTTTAGACTAAAGTCAGATATGCTAAGAAAGAAAAGAATGAGAATGAAATGAAAGGAATGAATCGAGTTTGAGAGGAGAAACAGAGAGCAACCGTGGAAGTTGTGGGTCGGCCTGTGTGCAAGATATGTAGCTACTGTAGGCAGCAGAAAACTCCAGGGAACAGTTCTGTGAAGTACTGTTGGGCCAAGGCTTTGAGGCGGGAATGGAACCTGGGAGCTAACACATGCCGTACATGTGTAGTAGAATATAACATTTTACTTTCTGCATATGCATTGTAGTCTAATCCATCCCTCCCCGTAGAGCTGCACCACACTGTATTATTTACTATTTACTACTGTAAATTATACAGTGCACAGCCAGCACTGCACTATGAGTGCACCGCATGAGCAGCAAAAAGTTGTTTTATTATTTTATTCCCCCCTTTTGCCTTCTCTACGTCATATTCTGAATTCTTGGTGGTCTCCCTGCATGGGACACCGTATACATCCGGGTTATCAATATAACCCACTGCGTGAGTGGAGCACATGTAGTAAGTAGTTATATTCTTTTATATTTATTTTTTACTAGTACGTGTACTGTCAATCTTCCAGCATGTAGTGCAGCAGTGCACCAACAAACTCACTCCTGTCCTGACACTTGCCCAGTCCGCTTGTTGCTACTGAATATAAATCCATATTTCCACAATAGGCAATTCAACTTTGAACTTGATGTGGTGTGTACAATGCCAACAAATGAAATATTAGAATGCACATGGTAGAAATATCAGCATGCTATACACAGCCACTATGTGCACATACTGTTATGAAAATAATAAAACCTTATATGTTGTATATGTCATAATAAAAAACCCGTCACAGTGTAGTGCATTTAGCATGGTACTACGCAGACACTACATGATAAAAATAATAAGTATACATACATCATAGTATAAACCCGTCATCAGCACACCAGATTGACCATAGCAGTCCCAGGGCCCAGCTGCAGGGCCCAGCTGCTGTCTACATATTATTTTTCCTCCTGGCCTTACATACATTTATATCCGGGTGGTGTCTTGCATCTGGTGGCACTTCTAGTAGTCCAGAAGCTCTCTACTCTCTACTAGTTTACAAGATCTCTAGAGAGAAGTGCCCTCATGGCAAAAATGATAGATAATAGGGATAATCCCTGTAACCGGCAGTGCCTCTGTACTTATACTAGACTAGAAGCTCTCTACTACAGAGAGACTATAGCCCAGAAGTCCCTAGTAGTAGTAGAAGCTCTGCTCTAGTAGAGAGAAGCACCCTTTTAGAGAAGAATCTAGAGAAGCTCTATTTATTTTCAGTTGAGAACACCCTATGGTATTCCAATTGATCCAATTTTTAGTGGCATGGTTGCCAATGAGAGCGAATTGTACCACCTGGGGTATACCGGTAGGTCCTTCCTACGTACCGGTACGGTGTAGTCTTACGCACGATACGTCGTACTTTTCTACAGCAGCTGTGTACTGACTGGCCTAGTGTACGTACCCGTCCTGCAGCGAACTTCAAACTGCTTGCTTCCTACAGTACTCGTACTACGTACGTACAGTAGTTTGAAGTTATTACTTGTCGACCAGACAGACCGTCCGGTCCGTGCTCGTACGTATTAATTAATGTATAGGTACGTACGTACTACGTACGGTAGATGTGACGACCTACAGACAGCGCAGCGAGGTACCTGTGGTACTGTAGCCTATGTACCGCAACGGTAGGCTACGGTCGGTAACGTAAAATAAAAGTAACAGGTACCAACCAGCACGAGTACCAGTACGTACGGTGCCTACCGTAGGCTAGAGGAGTCCTATGCTACATACCAACATACCCCTGGTATGTACTAGTACCTGGTACGTACCAGGTACAGTAGTAGAATATGGTTAGTTCGCTCGCCGGGCCGGCAACTTGACACTTCTTGAAACCTCCCCTCTACGTAGAGAGAGCCTCGCAAAAAAATGTACTCGGAGTAGCCTAGTTAGTAGAGATCCGACTATCCTTCTCTGTACAGTACCTGGTACCTGGTACGTACCGTACCCGGGTATACTGGTACCTGGTACTCATCTAGTTAGTTAGTTAGTTAGTAGCAAGCAGAGCAGAGCAGAGCAGAGCAGAGTAGAGTAGAGTACGGTAGAGAGTAAGTAAGTACCCAGGTAGTTTTTATACGTAGTCTAGAACTGTACCAGGGTAGAGTAGTCTGCTGTACATACAGTGTGAAGATATTGTCATGGAGATAGTGAGATTTTGGGAACGACCATACCAACATGACAGCACCGCTTCCCGTCTGCTCAGCGAAGTTAAGCATGTTCGGGCCTGGTTAGTACTACGGTGGGGGACCACGTTGGAATCCCAGGTGTTGTTCTCATCCTTTTATGCAAAGGCATTTTTCTGAGCCTTTTTTTTAACCTTTTAGCCTAAGGAGGAGGATGCCCAGATGGCTACAGTACTTTGACTTGACAGCTACTCGGTACTAGTTAACTATGTATTGTACAGCAGAGACTTTCAATGAGGAACTACTAGGCTGAATGGAGAGACTTTCATTACACCTTCCCTCAAACATTTTTTGGTATCGAATCTGAAAGGGTCTTTTGGAAGGGAAGGTGTAGGTGTACAAAAAATCTCTTTATTTTACAGACAGGAAGGGCAGTGGGAAGCTTCTTTCAATTGCAGAGCCAGCACATGTGTCCAGAGACTACCATTTATTTTGCTTCTAGAGGATTTCTGGTGCACAGGTCACTCTAGCCACACGCAGAGTCCAGACACTATGGCTTTTGTCTATCAATATTCAGAGAATTTTTCAATGCAGCCGGGGCGTAGAGGGTAGAACTCTTGTCTCTAAGATAAATCACATCGGTCATCCAACAAAATCAGGATATCATCGGACAAGCTCAGGATGTAAGATGCATGACTCATGACTCGGCCTCCTCCATTCAACAAAAAAACAATACGTGAACACCTACAGTGAAATATAATCATATCATGTATATTATAGATTGAAATTGGTATGAAAGGGGAGATGTCATCACCAATAGCACATGATATGTTCTCATGATGAAATTTCTTATCATAATTTGTATACGCTCCATCGATTTGGCGCAAAAGAAAAGTGTTTCTAACTTGTTGTGTTGTGACAAACAGTGATTTATGTCTGTTTTGTCATGGATTATAATGGAGGATGACAAGCTGCAGGTAGCACCCATAAAGTTGTCAAGGTGGATTTGGCCACTGAAGAATACTGACCGATGACTCACAGCATGTCAAAATGACAAGAGTTTGACCTTACTGCCATTCCACTACACTGCAGAAATTGATTAGTTAGTATGGGTACCATCATCCCATGCTATAATAGTAGTGATTTATTACATGTCTGCAGATCTCCAGCGATAGTCCATTTTTTGCTTGGCACTCCATTGAATTGTTTGGCCAATCGATTATCCTCAAAGCCATATATTCCCCTGATCCACTCCATCCCATACCGGTTCAACTTGGGAGGAGGATAGGAGGACCCTTGTAGCTCTAGCTATATGGGCGTTTCCGGTTCCAGCACCTGGCCTGATGACAACAACGACAATTTTTAAAGTTTCCGTTGGTTCTTCCTGAAGAACCAAAACAGGGCCGATGATGGGGACAAAGGAATAGTGGTAGTTGACGAGGAGGAGACCAAGATCCACCGTTGAGCGATAACATTCCTCCCTCCTTGTCATGTCCCCGGGTTCCTCCAACGGTGTTGGCCACTATGAGGTCATGTCCCCTCCCAAAAAGATGGCCAGGTTGACAGGAAGCATCAGTACCTTGTTTTGACAATCCAGTTCCAAAGGCAAAGACATGAATTGCCTTGCGGCGGTCCCCACCAATAATGACAACGACAATGACAATGCCGTCATTGGGGAACAGGCAAATCTTCCCACCACGGCCAAAGCCGCCAACGAGTCGTCGTTGTTGAGTCCTCAAATGCAAATTTGTATCAGTTGCTCCAAGGAGGAGTGCGAGTAGTAAGAAGAGCCATAATTGCATCATTCACATGCACTGCAATCGCACCACGGAGAGCAACAGTGAGAATGAGGAGTCAGGGCTCTGCGCGTGGCTATAGTGGTCTACCGGTATGACCAAGTAGCTGAAAAACAAAGCAAAATCCAGCCGGCATGTGACCCGCTCATGTTGAGTTTGTGTTGACAATGACCAACTTATGACTGTTTGATGTCTTGCAGCTACAAGTGTGCACAAGAAGTGTGCTATTCTGAATATACAGAATACTGACTAGCTTGACTAGCTTGACTCAATCACAATTCTTCAATCAGCTGCTGAGTTAATGAAATTATTCTGCATTTTGATTCATCAGGGTAATTCCTAGAGATTCTCTGAAACACAGGTATGGGGGGTAGTTAATGGATCAATGGGTGGCTAGTACATGATGAGTGACCAAATTGTGTCAAGTTTTGTAATGCTGGTTGCTGTGCGCATGGACGCATGCCAGACGCTTGCGCTCTGGCTGCCACACAATCCAGTCACAGAGTAACTGCAATGGACAACAGATTAGCTAGCTCGTAACAATAGTCACAATACCCATTGCATCGCATCCTCTGTTACAGTTTTGGGATTGAGGAAAACACCAGCAGTCCATAATTGTCACTATTTCAACAATACATAATCATGTCTCTGAGGGTCTCTAGCTAGTGTAGTGTTGGTCTGGTGGTGGGATCCACAATCCATTATGACACTTATCACTTGCCACTTGCAGCATTTGAGATATTACACCAGACTTGTTACCAGCAACACTCTGAACTGCTCTGAACTAATAACCATTAAGCAACGTGACTAGCACCTACCATGCAATGTCCAAAGTCATAAAATATCATTCATCACTCCTTGGTTTAATGAAAAGTTTATTATTTTCATGGTGTTTAGCTGCATCTGAGAAGTCCATTAACATGAACCAAAAACTTGTTCTTATGACATTCAAAACAACCAACATCCTCTCAAAATGTGTAACAATATTTACCATCCTGCAATTCAATCATGCAAAGGTCTGGTTGATTTTTTATTGTATGGGTCCTCCATCATTCATCAGAACTGCTGATCCATGAGAATAAGGTACTGCTGTAGCAATGTAAAGTTCTTTGCTTGTTGTCTGAACAATGCAAAGTGCTAGTGCAAAGTACCTGATAGAGTCCTTGTGTTGAATTTGGTGGAGTTGATAATGACACAATAACAATAACAATAACAATAATAACTAAAGTTAATGATAACAGCTAGTCTGACCTATCTGCTCTTGCTTGTTATGGAACAGGAAAGCATGCATCATCAGCAGGATGCTCCATAGATTGGGTGCTGTCAGCAGGTGAAATAGGTACAGCCTGTAGAGTCAAGATGATGTGTATGAAGGGGGCTCTTCTCCATAGTCTTTGGACAAGGGTTCATTCAGGTAGCTCCTTGATTCAGGTATCTTTGAAGGCTGCTGGAGCTGTCTTACACTGAGCCAGATCTTGATGTTATCAAGTGGCCGATCCTCCAAGGGTTTGTTGAACATATCACTCTATCACTGTATTCAAGCTCATAGCAACAATTGTAGAGTTGGTGGATGAGGGCAGCATCATTCTCCTCAAAGGAGGATCCATGGAGTGATTTGTTGTGTAGGGTCCATTGGGTATGAAGTACTTGCCAAATATGCTAGTGACCTTGGAGATCCACTTGGCACTCGGCACTGGAGAGGTGCCACTTGTCAAGGTTTTTGGTATTGATGTGTTGGTCTTGTAGACTTGCCCACTCTGAGGAAAATTGTCAAAATAACAGGTGTTGTCAGCTCTGAGAAGCTGTCACATTTGCTGGAGCTTAGGATGGATTTGAAAGTGCAAAAGACAACCAGTTTCAGTCCAGGCTAAGTTTGGAGCTTGTCCACCAATCAACTTGGCTGAGAAGAGTCGGCCTTGCTCTTTATGCCCGTCCTCACAAGTAGAACAGGTAATCCAGTGCCAATGATCTTTGACTGGAGCCTTGCTGGAGGGGCAGCCAGCAGTGGGCATGTAGGAATGTTGCTGGTATAGTCAAGACCCAAATGGTGGAAGTTTGTTCATGATTTTAGTTACATAAAGTGGTGCTACATAATATGCAGACTCTGGCATGGTAGTGTGGTCTATGTCCCAGTAGATGATGTTGAACATGCCATCATCCCATTGTGTTTCTGCTGAAGGTATTCTTGTAGTCTGGGGTGGTTAGCTGTATCAAACAAAGATTTGCAAATATCTGACCTGTGACACTGTTGCTGTTGATGGTGACATACACAGTACAGTTGGTGTGTAGCAAGTCTGTCATGGTAATGTTTAGTTGGGCTTCCCATGACAGTTTGAGAATATTGGTTCTTTCTTCATTGTCTTGATGACTTTTGATGTGCTTGTGGGTGATCCTGAGAGGGATTGCTTCAAGTGACTTTAAAATAGCTGCCACTAGATTGTACTCCAATGCTATGCATGCTCCTGGGACAGGTATCACCAATCAATGGAGGAGAGGTGTCTGAGGAGATTGTCACTGTGGGTGTATTCATAGTGTTCTTTGTCTGATGATGATATGTGCATGTACATCTTCCACTAGATGATGTAGTGATGAAGGAGTTGGAGAGCAGCTAGCATGGCATACCTTTTTTAGCTTGGAAAAGCCTGGATCTATGCCATAGGTGTGTCTACTGCCTTCCTAAAGGATTAAAGAAGCACTAGCAATACACCAGCCAAATGAGCCTTGGTTGGCTGCACTGCTAACTCATAGACAGTGTATAAAGGAGATAAGGTTTCTGGAGTTGATAATAATGACACAATTTTCATTCCTTTTGCTCTGAATCATCCTTGCTGTTCTAGTGGCTTCTGAGGGAATCTCTGATATTGGTGGTGGGATCCAGCTATTGACGGTACTCACCACTTGTAGTGTTTGAGGCATTTCACAATTTGTTGTTGTTAGCAATACTCTGAATTGCTCTGAACTGATAGATGGTGGTGTCATGGCTGGCAGTTGATACAATGCTCATTTCCCAACTCATCACCACTTGACTTCTGACTTGATTTGGTGGCATTAATGAAAAAACATTTGTTTTGATTCCTTCTTTTTTCTGGTGCATCCTCACTCTTTCCATGGTTTCTGAGGTGCTTCTCTGATATTGGTGGTGAGATCCAAGAATTGATGGCAGTGCTCACCACTTGAAGTGTTTGAAGCATTCCCACACTAAATCTGTTGTTAGCAATACTTTGAATTACTCTGAACTAGATAGTGTTATGGAAAGTAGTAGTACAATGCACATTTCAAAATTCTTCACCACTTCTGAACTACTAGATGGTGCCAGCATAATGGATAATGGCATGTACTTGGTAACAATGCACATTTCCAAATCTGTCATCACTTGACTTGTTGAATAGTTTGTTAATTCATGGTGTTTGGCTGCATCTGAAAATTCAATCAACATGTCTTATAACATTCAAAACAACCAACAGATCATATCAAAAACAAACAACAACTATCTTCTCACAAAGAGAAAGAATAGTTACCATACAATTGAATCTTTCAAAAGTTTTGTTGATTTTTGATTGGAGTGGTCCATCATTCATCAGAACTGCTGATTAATAAGAATTAATCATGATGCTGCAGCAATGCAGAGTGTCCCTTTTTATCTGAAGAATACAAGGCAGCAAATGTCTTGAGGTTCTCCTTCTTGTGTTGAATTTGGTGGAGTTGATGAAAACACAGCTTTCATTCCTTTTTCTGGTGTTCCCCCTTCCCCCTCTTTCAAATCTTTCTGGGGGTCTCCTATGATATTTTGGTGGGATCAACAAATTAATGGTAGTCACCACTTGTAGTGTTTGAGGCATATGGCCTACATTGTTACAGCACCATCATTCTCATGGATCACAAGTTCTTATGATGAATGATGGACCACTCCAATAAAAAATGAACCAAACTTTGGAAAGATTGAATTATATGGTCTTTCAATTCTTTCTGAGGATCTCCTGATATTGGTGGTGGGATCCAAAAATTGATGGTAGTTACCACGTGTAATGTTTGAGGCATTTGACCTCTTATTAGCAATACTGCTCTGAATTGCTCTGGACTACTATATGGTGTCATGACTGGCACTTGACACAATGCATATTTCCAAATTCATTATCACTTGACTTGATGCAAAGTTTCTTATATCATGGTGTTTGGCTCCATCTAAAAAGTCCATCAACATGAACCAAAAGCTTTGTTTATGGCATTCATAACTACCAACATATCATATCAAAAACAAATACTACAAACTATCTTATCAC
>OFKV01000015.1_pt1 | contig 10970 bp, 6 predicted proteins | sample 1540631 | NCBI WGS metagenome assembly OFKV01 (sample SAMEA104347425, study PRJEB22522) | marine metagenome | biome: marine biome; feature: marine water body; material: sea ice | collected 2015-09-16T00:00:00Z | depth 1.5 m | reverse complement strand
CTTCCCCCAACCCACCACCACCCAGCCCACCAACACGCCCACCAACAACAACAACCCACACGAGGATGCCACTCACCCTAATACCCAACCTCCTCTCACTTCCACCCAACCCACCACCGTACCAAACTCCCACGAAGACGTAATCGCCCATACTAATCTAGCAGCCAACGAGGCTGTTGGAGATATAATGGAAGACAACAAACCAGCAGAAGCGACCAGGTTCTATTTCATCAACCCGAACGGACTCCAACTCCTCTCGGACGGAGGTAGCTTCTCCGAATTTTGCGCTGAAGCAAGTCGGATCTCAGTGGACCACCTCGGAATATCAGAGCACAACTTAGATAGCCATCAATCTAACGTAAAGCGAATCTGCCACGATGTTGCAAGACGAGCCTTTGATTTTTATCGGATCGCAATGAGCAGCAGCGACACGCCTACCGAAACAATGTTCAAGCCAGGCGGAACTCTATCATTAACAATCGGCAGTATGACTGCACGGATCAAGGAAACCGGATTGGACCCGATGGGTAGATGGAGCTATACGAAGTTTAAAGGAACGCGAGGAAAAATCATCACCGTTCTCACAGCCTATCAAGTATGCGATAGTCCGGTAACCACCGCGACTAACAAGAAATCTCGCACTGCAGCAGCCAAACAAGCAAGTATGATGCGCCAACAAGGTATCACCGGTACCCACCCTCGCAAACAGTTCAGCAAGGATCTGTTGTCATTCTTGCAAGCCTGTAAGAACCAACGCGAAGAAATACTACTGGCCGGCGACTTCAATGAAGCTCTTGGCACCAACATATCCGGTATGACAAAAATTTGCACAGATCTCGGCCTGGTCGACATCCTCCGCAATCACCATGGGACCGAAGACACTCCGACATACGTCCGAGGCAGCACTCGCATTGATTATGCGCTAGCCACTCCGCATGTCGCCGCTGCGTGCACAACATGCGGCTACGAACCTTTTCAGCATCGTTTCACTGGCGATCACCGAGGCATGTTCCTCGACTTTGACACTAACGCCCTTTTCGGATCCGCTACCGTCGAGTTAAGTACACCAGCGGAACGAGAATTCAATTCACGAGACAGAGCTTGCAACAGACAGTATATCGAAGCAAAGTTCGAATACCTCACCGCACATCATTGGTTTGAACGCCTTTCGGCAAGTCATATCGAAACCACGCACGACCCAGCCATCGCCGAAAGCCTAGATCGGGATTGGCTACGTGCCTCCAAACATGCCGCCAACAAAGTGAAAAAGAAGCCACGATGCCCATTTTCCCATAAACTCATCGAAGCCCGAAAGAAGAAGAACGTCCTCCAACACATTATTAGCCAGACAACACTGATGGTCGACTTTAGTGCCAGCATCGCACATTTCTCCCGACACGGGTACAGTTTTCTTATACCCACCAGCCTCCTTGAATGCAAACAACAGCTACATCAAGTACAAGCCGAAATTCGAAAAATCGAGAGAGACGCCGTGCATTATCGTCTCGACGAACAACAACGACGTATTGCGGACCTACTAGCCTCCGGAAAGCCTGGCGACGCCAACCGTATTAAGCACCAAATCAAGGCGGAAGAGATAAAAGCCATGTACCGGAAGATTCGAAGTGTTCAAGGCACTAGCAAGCAAGGATTGACGCAGCTTCTTGTCCCAGACGATCCCTCCGAGGACCCCAAAACATGCACTGAATGGGTATCCATCGACTTACCCAAAGACATCGAGACCCATCTTCGCACCCGCAACCGTCAACATTTCGGCCAAGCTGAAGGAACTCCACCCACCATGCCACCATTCTCGGATCACGTAGACTGGGCTGCATCCACCAGGACGTCTGAGCTTATCCTCGAAGGCGCATACTCCCCACCTGAAATTGATGCGTTGATGCAACAGCTCGTTGACCATATGTCCGCCACTGTAAACTTGGACAAATTTCCCGCCAAGATCACCGTCGCAGAATGGGAAGCGAAGATCAAAATCTGGGATGAAAGAACCACCACTTCACCCTCAGGCATGCACCTCGGCCATCATAAAGCCCTAGTCCGACCCCACGACCTTGACCTAGCAACCATCGAAGGAAAAGAACTCGAAAACCAGCGCCTGGCCCTTCTCCACGGCCAAGTGGACTTGATGAACTCCGCATTAACCCATGGGTACTCCTTCGACCGCTGGAAGGTGATAGTCAACGTGATGCTACTCAAAGAACCCGGCAACCCACGCATCCACCGCCTACGTGTGATCCATCTCTACGAAGCCGATTTTAACCTCCTTCTAGGTGTCAAATGGCGCAATATCATTCACCACTCCCTCGAAAACAACACTATCAATCCTAGCCAGTATGGCGGCTTGCCGGGACGAGACTCCCTTGTCCCAGTATTCATAGAAGAAATGCAAAACGAGATCGCACGAGCCTCTCGAAAACCTTACATCAAGCAAGACTTTGATGCTACCAGTTGCTACGATCGTATCATCCCCTGGATGGCCAGTATGCTCAGCCGAAGCCATGGACTTCACCGTAATGTTTGCCTCGTCCACGCAAGCACTCTACAAGAAGCAAGATATCTTCTCAAAACCCAATTAGGAGTCTCCGATGAATTTTACTCCCATTGCCGCGAATTCCCTATTTACGGCACAGGCCAAGGGTCGGGCAACAGCCCGATGATTTGGTGCTTCATCAGCAGTATGCTCTTCGACATCCACAAGGAGAATGCATCAGGAGCGTCCTATGCATCCCCAGACCACTCCCTCAACATCCGACTGTTCATGATAGGGTTCGTCGATGACACCTACGGGAGCGTCAACGACTTCTCGCGCACCCCTGCCCCATCCCCAACTGACTTGATTTCCAAGGCACAAAAGGACTCTCAACTCTGGAGCGACCTATTGCACCGCTCTGGGGGAGCCCTCGAGCTAGCCAAGAGCAAATACCACGCCATTTTCTATCTATTCACTCCCTCCGGCGCACCCGTTCTACAAGGCGGCCAAGTCGGCCCCGACCTGTGTGTCACGTCTGGTGACCGATCTTCGACCATGAAGTTCCAACATCTCTCCGCTCATACCGCCCACAAGACACTCGGATGCTACAAAGAACCAGCCGGGAACCAACGAGCGGCCGCTACACACCTACGTGAGAATAGTAATCGCCGAGCCCGACAACTAGCCACTAGCCCACTGGATCGCAAAGAAAGTTGGACCTACTACCACGCAGTATATCTCCCCAGCGTGTCATATTCATTGCCCGTTGGACATCTTCCTCCCGCTCTCCTCACCAAGATTCAAGCCCCCGCCATTCGAACTTTCCTGCCGAAGTGTGGCTACAACCGCAACATGCCCCGCGTCGTAGTATTTGGCCCCCAAGAGTACGGAGGTATCGAATTCCGTCATCTCTATGTCGAACAAGGAGCCGGTCAAATCGAGTATTTTCTTAAGTTCTGGCGGACGGACGGCGAAGCAGGATCCATGCTCCGCATTGCGCTCTCCTGGAATCAGCTAATGGCCGGCGTGAGTTGGCCCATCCTACAGAATGTGGAAGCCGAACTCCCACATCTCGAAACTCAGTGGATCCCATCTCTTCGCGCCTTCCTCTCCAGCATTGACAGCGAAATCGAAATCGATACACCATTCCTCTATCCCATCCAACGTGAACATGATATCCACATCATGGACCGGGTCATCGAATCCGGCAAATTCAAACCACGCGAAGTCCGCATGGTCAACTACTGCCGCCTCTTCCTCGGAGTAACAACTATTAGCGACGTAGCGACTGCCGACGGGAAAGAAATCGACCGCACAATGTCCCTCGGCAATCCCAGTCTTCTTGCCAGTCAAGCGAAATGGATGAAAGCAGAGCAAGAGAAACCATACAAGGCTTCCTGGACGCTATGGAGACGCGCCATGCGGCTCTGGAGTGACTGGAAGGGACGTCTCGATCAACCGCTTGGAAAATGGCTCCTGTCTGGTCAGGAGCTAGGCCGCACATGGCCGGCGTACCTAACCAAAAGCACTAATTACCTCCTTCTAGCCAAATCAGGGACCTACGAAGTTTATCCAAAGAAGCGACGCCGGAAATACTCCATCACCCAACAAGGGACAATTTCACAACTTCCAAGCGACGCATACCCGGTATCCGTAGAGTTTGCACCTCGAGTAATCAAAGTGCAACGCTCCCCAGGATTGTTTCCAATCTTCATAACTCCACCACCAAGAACGTTCACCGATTATGTCTCTGCTCTTCCCCAATGGGAACGCCTCCTCTTTGATCACCTGGACATGACACTTTCACCCTACGAGGTCTTGCAAGCAATCGACTCACATGACGCCGTCTACAGCGCTAGCGACGGCTCTGTGAAAGACAACCAAGGGAGCTTTGGATGGTTACTTAGTTCTCCCGATGGAACCGTGATTCTCAAATGCTCTGGTCCAGCCTTTGGCATGAGTATGAAATCGTATCGTGCCGAGGGTTATGGAGTTTTATCCCTCCTCCGGTTCATCTACCAACTGTACACGTTCTGTCATCAACCGTTACCCACTAACCTTCACATCTTCTGCGACAGCAAAAGCCTCCTCGATAAAACCGCCGTCTACATGAAACACCCGCGGTACTTTCCTAACACGGCACTACAACCAGATTGGGACGTCGTTCAACAAATCGTCACCACTATACGCCTGTTCCCCAACCCACCGAAACTCAAGCACGTCAAGGCCCACCAAGACAATGTCGTCAGTATTGCCGACCTCCCGGTTGAATCCCAACTAAACGTTAAAGCAGATACTCTCGCGAAGAACTACAATACAACAGCCTCGCACGCAACCCAACCCGTTCCCCGACTCTCCTGCAATACAGCCCAACTCCATTGCCGCGGACAAACCGTTACCTCCCGATACCGCCGTACCGTACGCCGCGAAGCACTTAGCCCTGATATTCGCAACTACATTATGGAACGAAATCATTGGACCCTCGATGACATGGAAACGATCCACTGGGAAGCCCATGGTCAAGCTCTCAACAAAAACTACATTTATCGCACCTTTCTCGTCAAATTCGTCCATGATAAGTTGCCAGTGGGAAAAACCATTGCCCGATACAAAGACACGTATGATCATCGATGTCCTTCCTGCTACGAAGACCAAGAAGATCGCACACACTTCCTACGATGCCCTCACCCCGACCGCACCAAATGGCACCTGAAGTTGGCAACCGCAATCCGGAAGAGGTGCGAAAACCTCCCAACCCGACCGTACCTGATGGAAATCCTTATTGCCGGATTAGTACACTGGTTCCAAGACACCGCATTCCCCCGGGATGACTACCCCGCACAATACCACGACTTGATCGACCAGCAAGAACACCTAGGCTGGAATCAGCTCTTCCTCGGCCGGTTTAGCACCCTGTGGGGCGACCTTCAAAATTCCCACTTACGACATTCACCCACGACAGCCGGTACACAATCTGGCACGTCCTGGATCCTCAGTATGATTCTCACGATTTGGACTGAAGTCCAACAGCAGTGGGTTGTACGGAATGCAGTAAAGCATGGAGACACGGACGCCACCAGCCTCGGAGCGAAATTTTCCCAAGTTCTCCGCGAAACTGAAGCTGTCTACAATCTCAAGCCCACCACCCTACCCAGCGATCACCATCTATTCTACCCTTCCCTCGCAATTCATCAAGCTACCATCACCACGTACTCCGGCCTCCGTGCTTGGGTGGACACCTGGCGCCCCGTATTCCTTCGCAGCGTCAAAGACGCAGCAGAGCAAGGCGTTACTCATCAGCAAGCCATTGAACAATACTTTCCACCCGCAGAAGATACCACCCAAGAGGATCCTCCTGATTGAAAATCATAACAGCCCTACACCATCCTCACACCCATCGTACGACACACTCCTGACTATCATACCCTCTCAGATTCCATAAGCCAAATTTGACCGCGCCTTTTCTAAGGCCCGGCGCGTAGGTCGATCTTCACTTCGGTGGGACACGGCAACGTTAAAATAGAACTATTTTCTTACTTTCATCATCAAGATGTTGTCTCTCGTTTCTCGCGAACTCCGCAATGGTCGCAAGAAACAACAAGACATCTCCACCAGCCAACGCATGCACCACAACTGCTCACTGACAAGACTTCTACGTCGGATAACGCTGATACTCCTTCCGACTCCGTCGATGGGACTTCCCTGCCACCGTCGGATTTTTTGACGGGGCCGAGTCTACAGAGTCACTCTCACAGCCCTTCTGACCAACCTATTACGCAGCATGATAGCGAGACAGCTCACCAGGCACTGTCTTCCGCTCCACCACCTGGTACCCTCCTTCGCGAATCTACAACCTCAGTAGCTCTTCTCGACGAACCCGGTGACTTCGACGATCATTCCACCTCATCCATCGACGATATCTTCAATTATGGCAACACTTTCAACTACGATTATGGCATCAACGCCATTCGTTCCGAACGTTTTGCTCTCCTCTCTTCGGCGGATATTCTCCATGACGACGAAGAAGACGCCGATCTTGACTTCAACGACATCACCCATCACCACGCGCCACTGTCTACTACTCCCATCAAATACTTCCTTGCTCGAATCACAGCCGAAAACGTTCCTACCCCCGACGCTGCCTTCTTGCACCGGATTCTCTCGGACACTCCATCCACCGAATCTCCGGTCCTTTTTGATGGCCCCCGTGCCCATTTTGATGATGGTTCGCAGGTCTCTACTACCCACGAGGCCTCCCGTCTTCATTCCTACCGACGATTCACTTCGCACAACCCCTGTTCTACTCGTCTTGTCCCGGCTGACGGTAAAGAATTTGTTACCATTGGATATGGTATCCTTCGCGTCCCTGCCCCGAATCAACAAGGCTTTCGTCCTGTCCTGTGCTTCCACACACCCCAGATTCCTTCGACGATTCTTTGTCCCAAGTCTCTCGAAGATCTTCTGATCGCCAAGCAGCATAACGACGGAACTTCCCTCCACAAGTTCCCACGAACGCGTCATTTTACGTTTGTTGTTCACCACTCACTACGCCGTTCACAAAACATCACACTACATGGCACTCTGATCAGTGGTCTCTGCTATACGGGTCCGATCATCCTCCCGAAGCACGATGCCGTCCCATCGTCACCTGACTCCGCCGACAATGTTGCCTTGCTTCGCTCCCTGTTTGCAACACACAATGCCAACCATGTTGCTTCTGGCGTCGTTCAAGAATTCCGCCTACACCGTCTCCATGTTCGTGCCGAACGTCTTCTATGGCATCAACGTCTCGGGCATCCCAGTGATCACTACCTTTACAATGCCCATAAGCATATTGAGGGTGTTCCCTGTTTTCAACACCATGATCCCGTCCTCGAACAATGAAAAGAAAAACATTTTCTATTTGAACGTTGCCGTGTCCCACCGAAGTGAAGATCGACCTACGCGCCGGGCCTTAGAAAAGGCGCGGTCAAATTTGCTTATGGAATCTGAGAGGGTATGATAGTCAGAAGTGTGTCGTACTACTATGGGTGTGAGGATGGTGTAGGGCTGTTATGGTTGTCAATCGGGAGGATCCTCTTGGGTGGTGTCTTCGTGGGAGTTTGGTACGGTGGTGGGTTGGGTGGAAGTGAGAGGAGGTTGGGTATTAGGGTGAGTGGCATCCTCGTGTGGGTTGTTGTTGTTGGTGGGAGTGTTGTTGGCCTGGGTGGTGGTGGGTTGGGTGAAGATGGAGAACCATCGTTGTTGAGCTTGCGTCAACGTGTGCTGGTTTATGGACATCAACGTTACAAAAGGGCAACCTCTGTCGAGGCTCCCTTGAACGGTGGTGGCGTGTTGTTTGTGTTTTGCCGTTTCGCGCCGGCTACTCTCGGAGGAGTGCTTAGGTTTCGAGTGGAGTTGTCACCTATGGGAGGAGGACTTCCAGAACGATCGCCAGGAGTATTGGGTGGTTCAGCCTGATTGTCGTCAACATTCGGTGGGGTTCTGGGATTTCTCGACCTATCGATTCGCGGAGGATTCGGGATATTTCCATACTGACTTTCGGTAAAATCCATGAACCTCTGGAACTGATCTTCTAGGGCATTAAATCGATCTTCGATAGAGGTGGTAGTACCTGCCACTGGGACCGGAGGAGGAGGAAGAGCGGTAAGGGTATCGATGGCCAGTTGCATTGCTGCAAGTTTCTCTGCGAATTGTTTTTCAATGACTGTGATCAAGTCTTGCTGCTGCTTGTTCTCGGCTCGGAGGCGGATGACAAGTTCACTTTCGTTAACCGAATGGGAGGTATCGTCGACTTGGGTGGGCCCGACATTTGTGACGTCTGACTCTTGTATACTCTTTGGGGCAGGCTTGCCCCACGCTTGGACGGATGCTACCGGAGGGGATCCGTAGTCCGAGGCTGGGTCGTTGTAGATACTATAGGCATCAGTGCAGTTCGAATAATACGAATTGTCAGTGTCGCTTTCTTCGTCCGAATATGCTTTCGTGCATACGTTTATTGCTGGGTAATCATCCGGGTTGTTGTCGAGCTTGCTGTAAGTGTAAGCACTGTGCTGCTCGGCCATCTCGTCGAGGTTATCTTCGAGGTATTTGACTAGTGGTGAAAATGCTTTGTCTTCGGTCAACAAGTTCCATCGTCCTTCAGACGTTGTTTTCCAGTGAGGAAGTACTTCTTTGACTCCGATTAGTTGTAACAGCTTGGGTCACAAATCGCTCATCATATCCGCATTGATGCCTTCAATTGGGACTACTCGGGATTTGCGCAAGAAGACATTTTGTGCTTTGATGGCTGCGAGGAAAGTTTCGGGGACTTGGTAACGCATACGGTAGAATATAAAGTCTTTGCTGACTTTGTAGGCTTCCTGGATTAGCTTGATCATAGTCTTTGCGTATTGTCGTTCGACTTGAATGTCGTATGACTTCGTTGATACGCGTGTATTGTCTTCTTTCCAATGGGATGGGGACGACATGGCCACTTGAAATAGTGGAATTTTGTCGAGTTGCGTCGGATTTTCTTTCTTGAGTTTCGTCAAGACTGTCTGTGATACGTATTCTTTAGTGTGATTGACCGGGTCAACATGGACGAGGAATCCTAGTGAGACCACGTCCGTTACATCTTCAGTCCAGGGATGGTGCTGCATGCTGCACTTGTACTGGCGTAGCAGGTGACTGATTTGCTCTTGGTGACGTATGGTCTGGAGCGATACGCTGGTCTGGAGACGGTGAATTACGGTGTAGGTCGCTGTGCGCTTGTGTTTTTGTTTGGAATTTCCTCTTTTGTGGTGAATGCTGAACATTCTTTGGTACTCGGGGAAACCTGCCAGCTTGAATTTCTTCATTTTCTTGTTGGCGTTGGTGTAAATCATCACTTCGGTCCCGAAGGCGTCATCAATTGTTTTTAATAACAGGACGTGCCGCTGAGCGATCGTGCTCGCTTGTTCGTTGTTGACTCGAAAAACGAATTTCACAACTTTCTCCACCATCTGAGGAGCTTTTGAGCTGGTTTTTGCGCCCATGACTTCCGTCATGACGCTGCTGTCATCGTTTGCCATCGATGCGTCGTGCCAGTCGGTGGTATCGTTAGTCGTTTGGCTAGAAGGGTCGGCCATTGTCGGTAGAAAACAGCCGCAAACCGGAGGTTGCTGCACGACGGTTGCGTAGGAGTTGTACTGCGGAGATAAAGCACACGAGCCTAAAATAAATTGCCTTACACGATATGCTCTACTGAGAATTCTGGATCATGATATTTATAACCCAGCCTACTATACCCAGATTTGTGGAAGCAAGTTTGTTCTGAAAGAAGACCAGATTTGGTTTGATTTTCAGGAATATCTGAAGGGTGATTATCGGAAACAGAACCTTGAAACACAAGGTATAGTTTTCATTCCCAAGCATGGCATCGTTCCGAAATTAAGTGCAGCCCATGCTAAGGAACTGAGCAGTGCAGAAAAGAAGCAAATATCGGGCAAGACAGGGAAAAGCGCCGCAATTCTATGCCACAAAGTCAAAGATTTCAAAATGTTTCTTGAAGTTTGCCTTGGTTGGCGTGCCTTCTGTCACTACTCGTATCTCCTGGAACCTGATCAACCACAAAATATGAATATTCTTAATGCTGCCACAAGACGAATGATAGAGATGTTTGATCAATTCGTATACCGGGGTCACACTACAAATGATACACGCACGTGTAAATGTCACTCACATTTGCATTCAACACACACCTATCAAGAATATGGTGACCAAAGACAATACAATGCAGGAAAAGGTTAGCGTGGCTTGAAAGACTGGGCAAAATTTCCTGCAAAAACAGCCCAAAAAAAAGATGAGGCCATATTTCTACAACAAACCACCTCCAGGATACAGGATGTCATGCTCTTGGATAGATCCAACCGTGTATTTGGATATATGTTTCAGGACAAGGACAGGTCGGCTGGTGGCGGACTAAGAGATGACTTGATACCCCGAAGCACAGAAAATCAAGGGCCTTACAGACTACGTTACACCCACCCGCGATGGGTATTCTCTCTAAGTGATGGAGTCTGCAAGCACCTAAACCGGGCAAGAGATAAATTCAGGGGTGACCAAATTGTTGATCCGTATCTACTGAAATGGTTACAAAAAGATGCTAACATGATCGATGGTGATGTTTTGGAGATATTTACTGAGATTTGCAAAGACAATTTTGAAGAATCTCTTCGTGCACACCCACATTATACAAGGGGAGGGGAACCATGGTATGATTATTAGTCCCATAGAAATAACCTAGTGTCTACATGATAACATTTTACGGCATGACAGCAATAGTCATAACGAAAGCAGTGCTCAATTTATCCCTCTGAGTGCCTGGTCCATCCATCCAAGTCCGTCTATTCGCGTGGTCCCATCCATGTACCTCCATGCACGTCGTTCCGTTGACCTTTCTCGCTCCATCTACCTCCGTCCAAGTAACCCCATCCCAGTCCCTTCATCCATGTCCCTC
>OFKV01000013.1_pt1 | contig 11125 bp, 6 predicted proteins | sample 1540631 | NCBI WGS metagenome assembly OFKV01 (sample SAMEA104347425, study PRJEB22522) | marine metagenome | biome: marine biome; feature: marine water body; material: sea ice | collected 2015-09-16T00:00:00Z | depth 1.5 m | reverse complement strand
GATTATCTTCGTTTTTGGCGTCGTCGTTCGACTGATGGGCCGCCTTGAGATCCCTGTCAGAGCCGTCTTTTTTTGGCACTTCGTCGTTCTTGTCTTCATTTTTCTTTCCCTCTCCCAATCTTGCCTTTTTGTTGGATTTAGTTGGTGTCTTGACATCGTTGGAATCAGTGCCCTTCTTAGCCAGAAGATGGGAGGAGTCACCGTCACGATTGGCAAGTGGGACATGTATGAAATGACGTCTGCTGTAGCAATCAATGCAGCTCAGCTGATCGCCATAGAAGTGACAACAGTCAGGCAGAGGGTGAACGCAGACACTGCAGTGCACGCACACAACATTTTTGTCCGCCATCTTCGAACATTCATCACAAACACCATGGTTTGGTGCAAACACGTTTTTCTTAATGTAGTCCTGTAAACGGTCCTGGTAGGTCAACCACGAGGCTTTGAAGTTTGATTTACGCCTCTGATGATTTTTAGACGAAGCCTTGTTTTTATGCTTCACCCAGCTCTCGAACGCCTTCTTGTATAGTTCCAAGTTCTTTTTGGCGATTCCAGTGCGATCCACAAAAGACAGAATAAGATATTCCTGCATTTCGTTTCTCTCCTTCTTCACCTCGTCTGACTCTTCCACGTTGGCATTGTCATCCACCTTTTTGACAACCGCGACAGAACGGTCCTTCCCTCGGGCATAAGTGGTTGGAATAGGTCCTCCAGCACATGGTGGCAACTGTAAGTCTGCATCTCGGAGCTTTTTTGGATACACCCAATTGTTGGGAAGCGGGTGACCGCCAATAGGAATCATGCTACGTTGTTCTTTTTCAATGCGTTTATCCAGAAAGAACTCCATAAGCCGGCATATTCTGTATCGGAAGTTGATCATACGATCGTGCTTGTTCTCATGCAAGTCCCAGAATGGTTTCACAATTTCCTTGTCCAGGTCGGCAAGAGTTTCGATTTTCGTCCAAAGACCTGGGTTGGTCCGTTCGACAGCCACAAACATCGACCAAGAGAGAGAAGTATAGACACCGCAGTTATATCCATCGCCTTGCTTCTTGGCAGATGGAATACGTTCGGGACGCATGTTCCCAACATTGAAGAATCCCCCCTTCAGGCTTTTGGTTTCTGCTGCGCAAACATCGAACAAAGAATCAAAATCTGGCGCTGCAACTGAATCAATATCGGCCTCGTCTTGTTTCATCACCCATGAGTGTATTGCATGACAAATGTTCAGTAGAAAGTAGGTGTATTCAACGAATCCTGCAGTCCTTGGAAGTGGTGATTCTCCGCTTCCGAGGCTGTCAAACGAGGCAAGACCGCACTCCTGCTTATTGGTTTTGTCACCATGGATAAGCTTGCCGGCGTTTAGAGCGGCAAACAAGCCGAAGTGCAACATACTTTTGCCAGTGAAACAAATAATCTTGCGCTTGAAAATATCGAAATCCCAGGGAGCAGCCGGCGACAGATCAGTGTGAGGGTAACTGACACCACTCTTCTTCTTCCGAATGTTGACTTTGTATCGCAGGTAACTGGCGGGGTGGACATATCTCCACATGCGCTTCACAAACTCCTTTTTAAAAGTAGGTTGGAATCCGTTCCACTTATTTTCAAATACGTCCTCCACGGTTGCCTGATAATAGTCCAGTGGGAATAGAAAAATATTTTTGGGATAACTGCCAATAGACCGTGATACCCAGCACTGATAGAACTGAACCGTGTCCACAGTCAGCCACCTATCAAAGAACTCCGAGAAGTCATGAATGAGGCCAAAATAGTCAGTGTATTGGAAAGATGAACGGGTAAGGTTCGAAAGCACAAGCTCATCGACGGCCTCAAAGTCGCAACCTATGTCAAGTGGGCCAGAGGCATGAACATATTTCATACAATCCTCCTCTACATATACAAATTCGTCCGGCGTGGGTGGAAATCCGGTCACCATTTGGTTGGAAGGTGTATCCGTCGTGATGGAGGGTGGACTTCCAATTTCGACCGGTTTCTCGGTCGGGTCTGGTTTACAATCTTTCTTGTCCTCGTCATCCTGGACGGCTCCTCCCTCTTTAAGTTCGATTACGTGCAAGACGCGAATGTCACATTTGCGGAAATCATGCACAATATCGTAGGCATGGTCAAGGTAAGCTTGGGTGTACTTCGGATGTCTACGTAGGGTCCGATGGAAAGCAGCCTTAGACAGTGAGTCCATTCCAACTAACGCATCGAAGTTCCTGCCTGAGTGCATCAAAGACTCATTAGCAACGGCAGACACGGGAGACTGCTTTTTCTTGGGATCCGGACTCGTGGTGGATCGCGTCCTCGGTCGGTTTTTCTCCGTAAACGGACCTTGGTTCGGTGAGTACTGCGTCGCCGATTGGTATTCATCCGCTTTCGGACCTGCACTGGGCGACATCACAGACAGGGAAGAAAGAGAAACAATCGCAGGTTTGACCGACCTTTCGGCTGAACCATCCGATGACTTGCTTTCTTCGACCGACTCTTCGGCTGTCCCATCCATTGACTTGCTTTCTTCGACCGACTCTACTGCCGAAGCATCCGATGACTGGTTTTCTTCGACTGACCCTTCGGCTGAACCATCTGACTTGCTTTCTTCGACCGACTCTACTGCCGAAGCATCCGATGACTGGTTTTCTTCGACTGACCCTTCGGCTGAACCATCTGATGACTTGTTTTCTTCCACGGACATTAGGACTGTAGCATCCGATGACTTGTTGTCTTCTACCGACCCTTCGCCTATACCATCCGATGACTTTCTTTCTGCGGCTACGGCTATCTTTCTTTTCAAATCAAGTACCATCTGATCGACTGAGAGCGGCTGGGATACCTCGCGTTGTGGAACTGTACCATCGTTGTCGTTTGTAGCATCCGATGACTTGTTTTCTTCGACTGACCCTTCGGCTGAACCATCTGATGACTTGTTTTCTTCGACCGACATTAGGACTGTAGCATCCGATGACTTGTTGTCTTCGACCGACACTTCGGCTGAACCATCTAATGACTTCTTTTCTTCGATCGACATTACAACTGTAGCATCCGATGACTTGTTTTCTTCGACCGACCCTTCGGCTGTACCATCTGATGACTTGCTTTCTGCGGCTACGGCTACCGTGAACTCTGGATCTTCGATTGACGCCTTAGAAGTATTGAGTTCGGCTGCAATACTGATGACAGGACTCGTCCTCTGCTCTGATTCCGGTATCTCTTCCTCCGTGGCCGAACCTTCTTGGGCATCCGCCCCTTCATGACTGACAACTTCCTTCACTTCTGTCTTCGGAGGCTGAATGATATCCGGACCGGTCCCAATGACGGAATCTATTGTAGGAGTATTTTGTGATTTTTTATCCTCCATTTCACCCTGCTCGTCAATCGCATTCTGAAACGCCTTTTGCAGGATTTCCGCCATGGTGATGCAATCAAACAATCAACCAGAATCCCACTATCCCACTATCCTTCAGTCGACTCGAGCCTAGTTCGGTACCGGTATGAGAGACAACCCAGCAGGTCTCCTAGTATGACAGGGAGTCTTTCCTGCCTTCGGCAACTACTATTGGTAACTACCCAAAAACGAAGTTTCCTTACTTACTGGAATCCTCTGTTGGACCCAGTGCAAGGACTTACGCGTTTTTGGGCGAACGTAGAACAACGAAGTCGAACTGAAAGAAAGGTGTGAGAAAGGTGTGGTCTTCCAGTTGATTGTGGAGTGTTGTAGGTGGAGGATGATGAGGGGAATGGGAAAGTGAGAGAAATGCAGTTTGGGAGCTGTGGCTGCTGTCCGGATTTGGGAGCTGGGTAGGGTGATCAGGTACCAGCGCCACACAAAAATTATGACAGATTAGGATATATGGCAGAAACGGTTCTGAAGTTTTTGTGTCGTGGGAAATTTTATTTATTTATTGGGACATGACGTGGAACACGTTCTGAGGAATGTCGTACCATTTAGATTAGTTATGGAAGGCAGTAAAAATCTGTCACATGGGAACCAGATACGACATACGACATCGGAGGGACACAGTCTGCGGAATGTCGTCGAATATACGATTACTTATGAAATGGAACCAGGTACGACATACGACGCCAAAAGGACAAGGAAGAAATTATCTTGAGACGTTGAATTGACATCGACTCTAAATAAAATAAAAAGACAGATAAGTCTTGTAGACAATATACAATTAAAATGTTAAGTAATGGTCATTTAGGAAAAGCAGGGAAGACGTCACCCAGAGAACATAGGTACGACATAGGATAAAATGGATACTATTAGGAATTATAACTAGGTTGGCTGTAGAATGAGTACTAGGAGAAATAGAAAACAACAGCCAATAGAAACAGACGAAATTATTAACTACCTATCCTACACAACGTATGGCTACATGCAGGAATAGACCGTACAAATAGTGCTACTGAAAGTATCTAGTAAAATAATACATGGATTAGCCAATCAGATTACACAATCCTACTTTGAGTACAATTGTTACCTACTTTCTACATACGTAGCTTTGCAATAGATATTAGTAGGATAGAAACCGCGCCATAATTTTCACCCAATATCGGCCGCATATGTGTTGGGAACTGGCAAGGGAGGATCTATGTGATAAACCCCACAAAAGCCAAGATAATAGAGACCATGGCACCTACTACTTCGACTTTGAAAAGACGCAAGGTGTCGCCCACCAGAGTGGTGAAAAAGACTAAGGGTGGTACCGGACGAAGGCGAACCCCAACGGATTCAGACGATGCAGAGGATCCGGTTGTAACTCCATACAAGTGGAGTACTAGCACAACTAAGGTAAAACAAACAAAAGGAGGTCCCCGTACGATAAGCAATAGAGCGGCGGCCGTCACAGCTGACACTGATAGTGCAGCCAACTCCTCGGAGTCCGAAGACGAGGAAGGGGATTCTGTAGAAGTAGTGAAGAAGGTAACTAAAAATACAGGAGGCAATCTGACACCTGCAGCCTTGGGTGGCCAACTTCAAATCAACAGGAATGATACAGTCAGTACTCTCCAAGAAAGCGTAGCAAAACTGCATGCCCGAAATCAGATGCTTGCCCGGCAGATCAGGAATATAACCAAAATGGGAGGTGTGGACAAGTATGAACTTATGCAGATTCGGAAAATGGTGAAAGAGGACTTGTTCAAACGAGTCAAATTCATCACGACTACGGCAATGGAGGCAAAATGTATGAAGTATCTATCTAACAAGCTGAACGTACCAGCGGAACGACAGCACGAATGGTCCGCTACCTACGCACATTGCGTCCGGGATGCTTTGAACAATAAGCGCAATAATGTGTCCCAGGATCTAAAGGCGGAGATCAAAGGTAAGAAATGATTCAAGGATATGAAGGATATTGAACAAACTACGCTAACAAAAATTGACGCCTATTTCTACACAGCCATTTTAGGAGAGCCGGAAACAAAGGAAATTCAAGCCAAAGCCTTCATTGACATTCGAGAACCCATCAATCTTTTACAGCAGGATTACTTCAACCTATTGTTCGATCGGATCATGCCCTGTGTGGCCGGCAAGAAGGTTTGGACAAGCAGAGACAAAATGGCATGTGCCATCACTGATGGAGGGAAGATCACTATCACAGACGAGGCGTTTACTGAATTGTGCCTCCTGAACTACTGGGACAAATGGTCCGCGAAGGGACCAGCGAAATGGACAGATGCGCGTAAAGGGAACTGTAGTTTTAAGGGGTGGAGCAACGATGCCTACCAACAGTTCGATTCAATCTGCAACCGGATCAGGGCGCAGCGTGAAACAGACGAATCGAAGGCAATGGAAATGGGGTTTCTTGACTATGCAATCAAACAGTATGGACGTGGCACCAAACGAACTAGGACAGGGATCCTAGAAGAAGGTCCGGAGATTTTTAATGAATTAGTAGAATTGTAATAGCTATAGGTTTGATTCAATTTGTGCACACATGATAGGGCGAAACTATTGGATGTAATTATGGCCATTTGTGGACTTGTATTTAGCGTGCATTTACGTGGGACAAAAATAATGGCAAATATTTGAGGGGGTGATTCACATGCAAAGCTTTTGGGAAGTATTTACGCCCCAAAGAAAGTGTGGTGTAATTGTGGGATGTAAATTGCGTGCAGTATAATATGCATGTAAAAAGACTAGAAGAGTCACGTGCGAGAATTGGAGGCGCTAGACTAGTGTAAATATGTTACTAAATTAGGGCGTAGAAAGTGCGCATTTTATGCGCATGTAATTACATAGGGAATGCATGTAGATTCCTTTTCAGATGTTGGTATGATGCAAGCTCGGATAACATGAATCATTCTGAACTTGTTGATGCCTTTGGCGATTATAAAGGACGTACGGCCGAACTTGAAGTCTCATCTGCCAATACTTGGTTTGACACTGTTACTCCGGATCAGTACACCAGGGTTCAATTGGAGGAAGCCACTATTGTCTGTTCCGAACATGCATATCGTGTACATCCTTTTGGCAACGACAACTTCAACGCTGTTCTCTTGGTCAACGATACCGATCTTGTTGATACCACAGGTCCAGCCACGGAAGATGATGATGCACGTTCTAATCAAGATATGTCCAACACCGAACCGGATACTGACGATGACGATAATGCTGATGCAAGGAGCCGCATTTTCAAGGTTCAGGATCCAGACTATGACAAGTTTTGTCCTTTGTTTGGTTGGATGAATACCAAGACCATCAAGAAGACATTCGAGCAGACTACCCAGTACGCCAGGATGCCTAATGGTACCATTCTCAAGAAGCATTACAAGTCTCCTTTCCGGCTTTCAATGTGCAACATTGCAATGAACGCGTCACAAGAGATACAATCTATTCCAACGCTCCTGACATTGACAGGGGTGAGACCTGTGCCCAGATCGTTGTCGACATGGAAACCTTGGTTACAGACGTCTATGGTATGAAGACTGAGAAGCACCAACAACATCAGAACCCTTCTTGCGAACGCCATTATCAGACATTGAAGACAATGATGCACACTCTTTTGGATCGTTCCGGTTCTTCTGGGTATACTTGGTTACTTTGTCTTTTGTACTTTGCTGTTCTTCTTCAGTTGACTTGCAACTGGACACTTGGTGGCATTCCACTACAGTGTGCTGATAGTTCAACCCGTGACAAGTCACTGACTATTATACTACATCGATCTAATCTTTGTTCCGCTAAGAAACCATCCAAGCCAAATCTATGTTTGGATCCACTTGATGGGGAGAATTTGTCTCAATCCCCTCAAATCGTCAAATCAGTACAAGACGATGCTGAGGATATAAGTGATCAAGTGAAGCCAATGATTTACTTTGATACAGGAGATCATGTCGGGCAAACATTCCTAATGGAGGAAGATGATGGTGGGCTTTGTTTCCGTGCTCGCATCATTGAGGTTCTTGATGACCACGAGAAGAACGTCGCTAACAACCCGGTATTAAAGAAGTTCAAGTGCCTCGTCGGTGAAGACGAATTTGAGGAGATTCTTTCTTACAACAAAGAGATGCAACACATTGAGAAGAACAATGATGATGGGGAGACCTTCTGGAAATACAAACGGATCTCTGGACACGAAGGCCCTTTGAACAAGAACCACTCATCGTGGAAAGGAGACAAGTACAATGTCAAGGTTGAATGGGAGAATGGGGAGGTCAGCTATGAACCTCTACACACGATAGCATCAAATGATCCTGTGGTGGTGTGTGCAATCTATGGGAAAGACCATGGACTACTGGATACAGACAGATGGAAATGTACTGGTCTCACCGAGTTCCACTTGGGATGCAATTTCTTTCGTGACGAAGAAGGTTTCTCATGTTTCGCACCTTGCAAGTACATCAATAAGCTCATCGTGTCATATGAGCGCATGTTTGGGTCAAAGCTCAAGATCACATCTCCATTGGTGAAAGGAGATCATCCCGAGATTGATGATTCTGCATTTCTTGAGGAAGAAGGCATACAAAAGTACCAGTCGTTGATCAGACAACTTCAATGGGCAATATCGCTGGGGAGATTCAACATTGCAGTTGTTATCATGACAATGATGTCAGCATTCAGATCTGCACCAAGAAAGGGAAATCTTGATCGAGTCAAGCAAATTTATGGCTACCTTTCCAAGATGAGGTATTCAGCCATTCAAATTTGCACTGAAGAACCACATTCTTCTGATATTCCAAGGACGGAATACAACTGGGAATTCTCTGTCTACAGAGGTGCAAAGGAAGAGCTCCTGGAGGATGCGCCCGAGCCATTGGGCAAACATCATGGGCTACTGGATACAAATGGACGGAAACGTTTCCATAGTCTTGCGAAGAGAGCCAAGAAGAAGATGCTATGTATGGTGAACCAGTCCAAACTTTGGCCCGACAAGACCCGCAAGAAGTACATGTACGGCTTCGAGATCTCTCTACTAGGTTATGAAGATGCCATCAGCCTCGACAAGCTTCATGCCAACGACAAGCGGCAGAATGCAACCAAGCTGGAGATGGATCAACTTCACGAGTACAATACCTTCCATGACAAAGGTATCGGGACAACTCCTGGGGAGGAGTTCAAGAAGATCCGAGTGCATCTTCTTGTGTATGCGTGCAATCACCGGATTCTATCTTGTTCGGTTCTATGGGGAGTGACAATATTTCCATACGTGGATAAATGGACACGCGCGCATGTCATTGGGTAAGTATTGGAAAATGGAGAACCTCACGATATTCACCATGTGTGACAAATGAGAACAAGAATACATGTGTTGGGCTAGATTGACTCGCTGAGTTTGGAGCTTTCGACTGCTCTATTATATATGAAAAGGGAAACAAGACTGTTCCCATATATACGCAAGTGTGATGCTGATGGGAGTTGATCCACTTGACGAGTAGATTACGATTACGATATTCTGGAATAATTGATATCATAGTTTTCGTTTACAATTGCATCAAAGTCTTTAATAGATTAGCATCTGAGCGATATTTCCTGACCCTGGAAATTCAGTTGATTTGATATCAACATCTCAAACGGAACTTTCACTCGACTGTTCTCGTTGAAGATCCAGTCGACAAATAGCACCTTGGACAAACCCGGGCAGCTTATTCAAAAATCAATAGATTAACAGTCGTAATTTGTCTCGCACCAAATTATATTTATTCTTGCACATGATTCCTATTTCTTTTATGGTCGTCCTTGACTCAGAAGTCAAGGCAACAAACCCCAAAGTCTCAAAGTGAATGACCCTGCACAAAACTTGCAACATGGCATCTGATACAGACTTTCAGTTCATCATGGGCACCATCCTTGGTCAGAAGCAGGACTCACCACTTTTCAAGGCACTCGAGAAGGCCAGTGTCACCAACGTTGGAGGCATCACTTCTCTCACCGATCAAGCCATCGACAGACTCAAGTATCGAGATGACTCTTCCGGAACACCCATTAACGAAGAGTTAGGTCATGGCTATCAACAACTCATACGTTGTTTCAACGCATTTGTCCTCAGGAAGAATGATGAAGGCAATCCAATTCACGGATATTGACAGAACCTCACCATCAAAGCCGGATTTCAAGAATTTCGAATCATCGGTTTTGCATCATGCACCGTGACACAGGCTGTGACATGCTACTACCAAGATGTCAATGATATTCTTGATCCAAGCTACGTGCCAAATACAGCTGAAGACATTGCTTTGTTCGACGAAAAGGAAAAGTATACGTGCTCGGTACTCGAGCGAATCCTACAAACGGATGAGGGAAAAGTCATTGTCCGTTCTCACGGTGCCGATCGCGATGCACAATTAATCTACGCAGAGTTCCTCCAAGTTATGACACAGCCTACAGAAGCAATGATGGATTTGGGTGAACTACTGTCATATCTTACTACTGCTAAGATCCCCGATGGTTCTTGGAGAGGTACTACCAAGACATTTGTATTGAATTGGATTGACAAGCTACGTTTGAATCATGAATTGATTCCTGTGGCAGATCGTCTGTCTGAGAACACCCAGCGTACTCTTCTTCAGAATGCGGTGATACGTTTGAATGCACTGCGCCAAGTTCAGATCAATTCAGATTTACAGCTGGCTACGCATGGAACTGCTTTGACGTTCGCTCAATACCGCACACTATTGATCAACTCGGCTACTGGTTACGATAAACGAAGTGATAAGCCCAATTATAATGGGAAAGCTCGTCGCTCGGTATTTGACTCGGAAACTCTTTTCGAAGATCACGACAAAACGCCCGAATTCGACTACGACGTGGATACAACGGCAGACGAGCTCCAAGCCTATGTCCTGAACCGACGGGAGCGCCCTCAATTCAAGTCTGGATCACGCATGCCGATCGCAAGATGGAAAGCTCTCTCAGAGCAAGCCAAACAGATTTGGGATACGATGGAGGATGCTGACAAGGCCCTCATTCTTGCCCTACAGGAGAAAAGAAAGGAAGAACCGCAGTCATCAGATCAATCCAAGTTCTCCGTCAACACGCACACTGCCACCTTGACACAGGATAGTACACCATCTGATAATATGGATGATATTTTACTTGCCATGGTCACGAACCATTCCAACCGGTCAACACGACCAAGCAGCCATCCCGGAGATATACGCTCGGTCCTCTCCCAGCCTACCAAGACAGCTAAGGCTCAAGTTCAGGATAATGAAATCTCTGTCAATGGTCATAAATATGTGCAACAAGTCCAGTCTCATGACATCCAATACAGTTCTTCCCAAGCCTCTCGCAGAAAGAAAAGTTCTCTAATTGATCGAGGTGCCAATGGAGGCATTGCAGGTATTGACACAAGGGTCATTGAACGCCGTTCTTGTCAAACGGTTGATATTCGTGGCATTGATAACCATGAGATCACTTCCATTCCTATTGTCACTGCTGGAGCTGTTGCGAGATCTCAACGGGGGGTGTTATTCTTAAAATGCACCAGTAGTACGCATATCATCTGCAGCAAGGAAGGTTGGTTCATTCTTCATGTCAATTATAATCTTTTGCCAATGATGGCAACAACAACTTGATTCACATTCCCGGGGGTCTACAACATATTCAGACTGTGGACCGTTATGTTTTCCCTCTCAGTATTCGAGATGGATTGCCGTATCTTGACATGAGACCATGTACGGA
>OFKV01000012.1_pt1 | contig 11864 bp, 5 predicted proteins | sample 1540631 | NCBI WGS metagenome assembly OFKV01 (sample SAMEA104347425, study PRJEB22522) | marine metagenome | biome: marine biome; feature: marine water body; material: sea ice | collected 2015-09-16T00:00:00Z | depth 1.5 m | reverse complement strand
GTCGAATTTACTTGCCATTTTTTTTTCTCCTGCTGTCGACGGTATTACATTGTCCTTTCTCTCGCCCCTATCGGTTTGCTACCGGTTAGATTAAGTTCTTGGTTGGCCTGCGTGTGGGGCTGAGAATCGTAAAGGGTCTTTGTCAATACACATCGTCGGTCTTCAGGAGTTTAATTCTGGCTTGTATTTCGTCTCTCATTCCCCGTGAATTGCGTCATGGCGCGCACTGCAGTCCAGCGCTCGATTACGTTCGATCCCTCCTCCCGACTTACTGACTTTCTTGGAGCTGGTTATTCTACCACTGGCGTCGCGGTGGCTTCCCTGACTAGCCTATCGCCTATTTATCCTAGTCCCACCATCCTTCAGCTGTCCCGTCTCAAACGAAAAGTTTCTGCCCGCACCCAAAGGGCTGGCGACCCTGATGTTGCTGTCGACGAGCTTGCCTTTATGGTGGTAATGTTCAAGAAAATCAAGAACAAGAATGTTCCCCCAGGTCTCACTGTTGAAACCTTGTCTTCCTTCTTAACCGATTTGTTCACCTACCGAACTTCAGAGGAGAAACAATCATTCAAGACAAAGACCGCCGCATTGCTTGTTAACCCAAACTATCACGTTTTGGCGATAACTGTACCTGTGTTTGACGTCCAAGACCCAAGTAAGCTTCTCACTCACTTCATCGTGGGTGCAGCTCTGTTCATGTTTGACAATAAACGTGGAAGTTTTATCAGTTGCCTTGGTGTTGTGGACAAAGGTTCCCCTGGTGTCTGCATGCTCAACGGAAGTTATTTTGTCGAACCTTCCACCTCAAATCTACTTTCGGATACTGCAAGTTTTCGAAATCTTGGAATAGGCACTTTCCTCCTGTCTTGTCTCCAAGTGCTTGGGTCTCTTGCCTACACATCTCCAATTGTTGCTCGATCGGATCCCTTTCAACTAGCCTGTCACGAAAGGGGTCAAGGCCAGCTTGCCACTCATCATTTGTATCTACAAGCTCGTCTGGAAATGAGTTCACCGTATGTTTCCTACGTCAAAATTGGATTTACCAACGTTCCTCACGAAAGTGGTCGCTTTCGTTGTACCAACTTCCGCAAGGACTGTCCTATCCGTGCCGACAAACAGTCGAAGGCCATTGAGGATGGTTACCACACTGACGACCAGTTTATGCGGTTGCTTGTTCTGAAGAAGTGGGTAGCCAATGTATATCCCACGGATGAGCGAAGGTGTACTAGCGTCTTACCGGCCACTGACGTGTGGAATGCGTTGGGTCTTCCAACCCATCAATACCTTTCCTCTGCCTTGGTACCACCCCTGACGTCCCCAGCAATTCAAAATTGCACCAATGCAGCCTACCTGCAACTTCTGAAGTGCAGTTCGAACCTCAGCTCGGAGCCCTACAAATTTCCTGTCCAGTCGGAAGATTTGGTGGTTGTTCCCTATCCTGTCGATCGCACCCTGCCCACCCAGAGTCGCCAGAGTACTTCCACGCAGATGATCTCCGGTATCCAGATTCCTCCTCGTGATATTCGGCGGTGTTTATTTCCGTCTCTCTCCATCGAAGTCGGTGCACACGAGTTAGACGCCTTCACCGCTTTGGCGTCCTCCCTTTATTCGGAGGTAAATGTTGGAATACACGATGACAACCTTCCCACCGTGCCTGAAATGGCCCTGCATCTCCGTCTAAACCTCGCCGCGTTCTATCACCGGTGTGCTCGCTTCTCCTTTATCTCCGACACGATGGTTGAATGGTCTATTCTGGTTGTCGAAGAGTACGAGTACCTCGTTAAAACGAAAACTGTCGCTCAAAGGGGTTTGTTGGAGTTCCAGGTTCTGTCATCCTTCGTCAAGGACCGGTTGCAGTGGAAAGATAACTTTACGCTACTTGCTCAAAGGCTGACGAACGCTCCAGGCAGTCCTAAATCGCCTCTTTGGTTCGACATGTACGCGCTACAAATGTTGTTCTCCCAACACGAGCATCCTGTTTTTATCTCCCCTGTATATGGGTGTCTTATCACGAAGGAACAGCATGACTTTCGGGCGTATCCGCATGTACCTTCCTTCAAAAGTGTGCAATTGTTTCCTGGCTTAAGAGATTTGGACACAGGTAAATCTCCTGTCTCCTTCACTGTGGTTCCTATCCTTGCTCTCGATACTGCAACGTTTGCGCCCATAAGTTACACCGGTGGCAAGGAAACTCATCTCGGCCTCTGCAAAAATCTTATCGAATTTGATCCAGCATCGTGGGTGAACGTCAAATTGTTGCGTGGTCAACCCAGTCTTGTCGTCACAGGAGGTGCAACCGAGGTACCCCCAGCATGGTTAGAGGATTATTGCGCATCCAAAGCTCTTTGCGTGCATCACGGAGCGGACACTCCAACCACCGCGAGCGACCCTCAATGTCCTGGATGTGGGTTGGCTGTTCATGCTGATTGTGGTTATTTCCGACGCAACGCCGGCAACAAATGGGAGGCGGTGACTTGTTTTATGTGTTTTAAACAGAATGGTGAAGCGCTGCCTGCTATCACCGACCATACTCAATCCAAGCAGAAGGCTGACAAAAGTAAGGCGGACAAAAGTAAGGTCAAACAGAAGCCTGACAGAAGTTCGTTGAAGGAAAGTGCCAAAACAAAGGCCGACGCAAGCAAGGCGGACAAACATTCCAAGCCAAAGGCGAAAGAAAGCGAGGCTGACAAAGACGACCCACGCCGGGTTGGACCCTCCGATTTTACTCGTGGACAGCGGCCAACCGGTTTTTATTCTGTTAAACCGTCCAACTCCACCACGCCGGCCAAAGCGCTTACACCCAAGCAAGTCCTGAAAATACGAGATTATGAGGAGGCTTTAAAAAAACAAAATCCTACCAACATGTATCCGGCCGGCAACCAATCACGGTCCACAAAAAGCGAACTAGAGACTACATGGTGGTTAGACGACGAGAATGCGAAGAAACCTGGAGTCACACCTGCCGACGACCACCTAGCCAAACGCCCGGTCAAAACCCATGTCTATTCAAGCGAAGAAATGGAGGCCCTGGCGGAAGAAAAACTCAGATATGTGGAAGACATTGATGATGAAAAAGATTTCCTGGATATTATTAAATCGGCCCTGGCCCTCAAATCAAGTCTTTTGGTGGCGAAGAATCAAGCAGAATCGCAGAAAGGAACCCTTCCACCCGGATTGTTCATACCGGCCATTCCCTACAGCGACCAAGAGTTGGTAAACCTTTCCTGTTTGGTCGATCGGGGCCGTGAGTTCGAAGTGGATACTGAATATGAATCACGGAACAAGTTCGCAATACGTGTGGACTCCTACCAGCTCGACCCCAAGCGAAAACTAAAGTCCTATTTGAAAAAGGGTTCCAAGCATCCTCCCTCACACCCCCTTATGATAGCGGTATACAAGGATTGGCTCAAGCAGTACTTGGATTGGTTTGATCCTGATCTATTTGAGTATATATCCGCCCATGCCGCCGGTATGAAAGTATCGACATTTGCCAACCGACTGGCTTCGAACTACGACCACGACTACGAGATGCAGGCGAAGATCCAGTACGACCGACTTCTGGTTCCTTTACCTAAAATGCACAAGAAGGTGTCTACCTGTGATGAATTTGGGGTGACGAAGGAGGACGTTTTCCAGCCTTACTGCAAAGATACGTACGCAAGACTACCATCCCATAGTCGGGCTGTCCGCCAAGCCAGCTATGACAAAAAGCTGACGGCGACGTGCAACCCATCCGGTTTTGAATATGTGCCGATTGCCAGGATGCCATCATCCACCGTTCCTGACCATCTAGTCCAAATCAAAGCTCTACGCGCAGATATCGCATTCACGGGGAAAAAGGAAACTACTCGTTGGCTAGGTTTACAAGGTGGAAAATATGTTTCTTTGCCAACTGAGTGGGTCATACTCAATTTTGATACCTCGATACTAAAGGAGGCCACCAGAAGATCAAGGATTGCGACGAAGGGAACGAAAAAAAAAAAATGCCGACAAGTTTGTAACTCTTCCTGTTGGAGACTCGAGAGATGACGACCCGCCGCGCGGTATTCGCAGCAACAAGGGATTGAACTACTTCTACCAAGGCAAGACAGACGTATGTGTTCTGGGTGGCTTAGCCAATGCTGTTTTTTGGATGATTGGTGTGGACCCAGCCATGGACTTGCTACATAATTATTCTCCCACAATGGATTCATTTTGGTTCCATTTTGTCCAGCATGTCAACGGGGTTATGCACGAGTACGGGTATCTTCTCAGGAAGTTGAAGTGTCAAGATGTTCTCGAGATGGACGACTCGTTACCGGTCGTTGTACAACTGAGAGGCGGTGATAAGTCAGAGAGCCATTCTGTATGCATTTACGACGGAAGTATCTACGACTCGGCTAGTCGATTTGTGTTGGTCAAGAGTAGGGAGACTTTGAATTGGTGTTGCGGTGACTACGGATTTGAAGCCCACGTGCGCCTGTATAGCTTGCAACTGAATTTGAAAGTGAAGGGCGGAGAGCAAAAGAAGGTCAAGGCGAAGCGTCCCAGGTCGGGCTGACCTGCCGATTTACATCTTACTATTGCGTATTACTACTAACCGCTACATGTTATTGTATGACATAGCTTTGGACGTACACAAAGCTAGTCCAGTATGCTCCACTGACCGTCACCCTGGACGAATCTCCAATCTTTGTCCAACAGACAGTAACGAAGATATCCTTCTTTGTCTCGATGAGGCAACATAAGGGCGAAGGACATTACTCCGTTTGTTTCGTCGTATACCGTCTTTTTGTTATCAAAGGTAACCCCGTGGTACAGGAAACCGGCATCATCTGTCACTGGCTCAACCGACTGGTCAATGCTAATGGCCACCGAGTACGTGACGCCGAACATGTGCACTAGTACATGACATTGCCAGGACGTTACGGAACCGAGCACCACAATCGAAACAGGACGGTGGTTTTTCATCGCATGTTCTACATCCACCCAGGTGGAATATCGTTTGCCATTGGCTCTGTGTTGCCCGTCAGTTGGTAAACTGCACCTTGGGTACGATTCGAACCCACTGGTTAAACTAGCCAGGATATTTTGGCGGTTGTAGGCGTTCATCAAATTGCATGGCCAACCCTTCCTCACAGCGTTTGGGCATAGTGGTCGTAGTTCCTTCACCATTCCCTCCCCTTCAATGCCACCCTCGTATAACGAATGAGGATAAGTATAATCCACAAAGTGTTGGCGACATCGTAACAATCCCATCATTCCATATTTGGAAAGCCAGATTGGACTTTTTTTGTTGGGCAAGCAGGCTCTCCCAATTTGTTCGACACGATCTAGGAATTGTAAGGCGAGGGCATCAAATCGATTTCCTGCCTTTTCGCCGTTTAGGTCGGTGGAGAACAAAGTTCCGAAGATTCGAAACAGCAGCAACAGCAAGTGACGAATATCGGAAGATGATGGCGTTATGTTCGGAACCACTGAAGGAGGACCGTTAGGCTGGTTGAAGTATCCGTCAACTTGACTTGTCCGCTCGGCAGCCGATGATTTTTGCGCTACTTTGATACCCCTTACTTTCAACCAAGCGGCATTTTCCTTCATAGTCCACTTATCCCGAGGTTTTGCATGTGGTGGTAATATAGGTAGGGACGGAGTGAACTCCTTATCTAAAAGGCATCGAAAAATCCAGGGAGAAAGCATGGTCAGAGCACGGTAATTCTCTGCCACATACCCTCCAAATTTTTCATTCTTGAACATGCGGCAGGGTATGTAGGGAAGACGCAATTCTTGAACTGATTCGATCATAGGTTTGATTCGGGTTTTCAATTCCTTCCCTTTTTCCATCGAGGATGCCCACTGAAGCACTAACTTGAAAACCGCCTTTTGAGTATTCATTGCCAAATGCATAATTGTTTCTACTCTCTGATCCATTGTTCCAATACTCCATGCAGACGGGGGTGAAGGGAGCTGGTATAGTTGAGGATGCCCAAAGTAATCCTTTTTGACATACGCCACCACATCTGAATCATAGTCACCTGGCCTATTATTTAGGTCTTGAAGAAGAAGATAATTGCAACAACATCTGGTGAAGTGCTCGATGGTTGCTTTGTTAATGCATAACAACGAAAGGTATGTCTTGACCTCCTCTTTGGTCCATGTCTTGTCATACACAAATCTTCTCAATGCAAAATTCCAAGCATCCGTAAGGATCTTGAAGGAAAGCATCCCCGGGTGGTTGGAAAGTTCAAATCCAGGAGTATCAACTGTCAATGCCGAATGACAGGGAGTCAAGTACTTGCCAAGTTGGAATAAGCGCGTTAGCGAGAAACTATAGCAATTCCGGCAAGCAAATGCCATTGGCGACCAATATTCTCCTCTCTTTAAATACCGGTTAGCAACCCTTACACACTTGTAGCAAGCCGAAAACTTTCGCTCCAAATTCTCAAAGTCACAGGACACTCCAAACGTTACGTGCTGTTTTGAATTGCCACCTAAAAGGCAGTTGGTGCCTCTGCGTTCAGGTTGATCCATCAGAAACGCAATAACATGTGCTCGAAGAGTAGTCCAACAACCGTGATGGTGGGACCAGACAGTGTCCTCACTTGCTTGTACTTTGTCTAGGCTATGACGGAGGGCTTGAAAGATAATATTGTGGTCGGCCTTACCGGGACCACAGGCAAAGGGAAAGGTACGGGCATTGAAGAGAACTCCCGTTAAGTTGTCAATACACAGCAGGGTAACGGATGCGGTGTGAATAGGCGATCGATTGTTTTTTGAAGAGGCACTTGGATCCCACCCATCTAGCCAAAATACAAGCCCCAACGAAACAAGACACTTTGTTGTTCGAATGGGAGGTGCAGTCAAAAGAAAGTTTTGCATGTTGGCGCTTTGACACAGTTGAGTTAAGCGCAAGGGTACAAGCGGTGCACCGGTTGACCTTGGTAATAACAAAACGTACGCTGCAATCTCTCGAAGACAGCAGTAAGCATGAGATTGGTCGTGTAGCATGTAAACATGCGGAACGGGTAGAATCGATACCAATGAATGTTGGTTGGTGGGATTAAGAATATGTGACTGGAAGCCAGCAGTGGAAGAGGGCATAGTAGGCCATTCTTTATAGTCTGGCGAAATCAAAGAAAAAACCAAAACAAGGATACTGGACAGTGCGTCATGCTGCATTTGACCGGTTGTCATGAGCAAGAAAGCAATATGCAGAAAGAGGTGGATTGAGTGTGGTGGCAGGTTAAACGAAGTATCGAGGTATACACTGACAGGTGCCTGCAACAAAGTCTGAAGCACGAGGCAGCGTGTAGCCTGGGCTACAGAACCGGCAATGCACCAGTTCGCAAATTGAGCAGTGCCGGTTTTGACAAAAGAAAAGGGGAGAGAAGAATCCACCGGAGGAATGTCATCGATTTGCTGGACGTCCTCGAACTCGTCGGTGTAAGAGCAGTTAGAATCTGAGTCGTCCGTGCAACAAACCGTGTCCAATACAAGGCTGGTCTCTTCGACGGAAGCTAGTTGCACATGCCAATGCCGAGCATGGGCACGGAGTTGCTTGAGTGTATGAAATACATTTTTACGTAGAGGAATCATACAACTAGAATGACAACATTCAAACCAGGGTTGTACACCGCACTGTCCGCACACATATTCAGTAGACCATGAAGGAACATTGAAAGAGAACGACGAAGTTCCAGGTTGTCCTAGGGGAGAGCACGGCTGCATGCACCGAGGACAACTAGTCAAAGATAACGACATCGTGAACGAATTGGTTATAATCGAAACAATATCTGATTTTGAAATAATTAGTGGAGGGAGGATATCTTTTGGAAAAAGCGCGCGAGATTGCAAAATAAATATCTATTGGCGGCAAAACAACTCTCCCACAGGTACTATGTGAATGACGTACTTACGTTATCATTCGAACCCTTTGTGGCCGTACGTTGCGATCCAAATCCGTGCTGGGTGACTCGATTATAATATACTTCGGCATACAGCATATTAGACAACAAGATTCTTGAACAATGACAAGCAATGATAACAGACCCTCAAAAACCCAGTGGCGTTGGGACCGCTTTGATGCCAAACAAGTGACCAGTTTAGCCTGGGCAAGTCGAAGCTGTATTGGAAAGGATTGTAACTTGCTCAGCACCAAACAGGCAATGCAAAGACGAGTACTACAGGACGAGAAGGCGGCGACCCACATCATTGCTGGTGAGCTTCACCAGTTGTTCCACGATGCAGCCAACATCACTAAGATGACCTACCGCTGCAAACTGACAGGATACACCCTACCGTGTATCAACAGCAAAGATATCCGACAGGCTTGGATGCAGGACGGAAGCGAAGACAACATGCAACGCTTAGCGTGGATGTTCTACTACTACGGAACGGAAATTCATAAGTTGGGAAGATCCACTTTGACTCATGGAGAGTGGGTGGAGCAAAGAGTAATGAGATCATTGAATGTTTCGTATGTGCACTTGGGAGAGCTGCCCGTTGGCCACCGAACATGCATCCAACAGCTATACTCCAAAAAGTTTAACGATTTCAGGACAAACATTATGCGTCGAAATGGAGCGTTCCGGCATACCAGCATGGTGAACAAAGAACAACCAAAAGGTTCAGGCTTGTTTAAGAAGAACTTCAAGAGGGGGAAAACAGTCTTCTTTGAAACCTCGGATGTGACTAGGATTTCGGAATGGCGTAAGGTAAGCGGCCAAGCGGCCATCGCAGATGCAAGTAAGAGAAAAGGTTTGTGCTTTGCTCACCGCATCATGTACCGTCTTCACAGGTGAACTATGCCTCCAATGAAAAATGGATTGCCTGGAGTGAAGAGGCACTGCGCCGTTTACTAAAGGGGTCGGAACAAGTAAAAAGTGGTACGGCCGCCGCATTATCAACTAAGAGCAGAAATGAGCATACTCCAACATCTACCACGCCATCAAAACCCAACTCCTGGTATGATGGGGAAAACCAAAACACCAGCATCGTAACGCCCTCCATTTTTGATATAGAGCAACCTATGGGCACTCCAGTGCCAATATATGGTCACGTGACTCAAGCAATGGCACTAGATGATAATATCTTGGACATACAAGCGGTAAGCAACCAGACACAAAAGTGTAAATGACATGAGAACAACCGACTAACCTGGAAATGAATTGTAAAGAGCCCAACCAAAATTACGGCGGGACCATTCGAGGACCTGGCGGAGGTAAGTAACCCATTGTATGCTCACATGTTGGCTCTACATGAATTGATTTCTCTAACCGAAATTGAAAGTTATATCTTCCAACAAGATCAGGCATGTTGCCTCTACCAGGACAGATTGGCATCAGGGATTTACAGGAAGAAAAGTGCCAAGAAAAAGAAAACGGGAGAAAGCAAGTTCTTGCCAGCATGGTGCCATCACCTGGCGCAGATATGAACTGGATCACGGTTGCGTTAGAAGAAACATCAAAACAGCCGGCTGTGACAACCATGATGCAACAGGTACACAACCAATACCAAGCTAACCTTTCAACGAAGTCAGCAAAGGCTAAAACGACGAATGCGAGTAAAAAAAGGAAGGCTAAACCCAAGAAGGCAAATGAAAACGGCACAAGCCAGCCTGGGAAGGCAGTTTTACAAGATACAACCAATACACCACAGGTTGCCAAGGAGACGGCCATCGGTTTGTGTGGTTGCCGACATGGGGATCTCGGTGAGGTCAAAAGTTTTGCAAAGGCCATGGCAGCGTATTACAGCCGTCCAAACAAGTTCATGGAGGGCAGGTGCTGCTTAGATTGTTGGCTGGCGGTACCCAACATGGAAAGTAATGCCCGTGGACGACGTGCAGTGGTATATTATTGCGATGAGGGCATCAAAGGATTCGATGCGCCGGATGATGACCCAATGAAAAGTGAACTAACCTGTGACTTAATCTTGTGCCCCAAATGTGAGGCAAAGCGTCGCATTGAGTATAATAAGGTAAATTCAGAGCGTCACAGTGGTGGCGTTAAAAGAAGTAGGCGACAGACAGGGGTTCAAAACTAAATTATATATATACATATTATATCACGAGCGAAACAACTAGATTTGAAATTTTATATAGATAAAGACTTGTCCATAACAGGTGGTTGTGCTGAATCATATATCCGAGAATAAGCGAGGTCTGAGAGCGATGATGGATAGACCATTGTGATTGGTCAGGGAGGAAAGAACCTATTGGATAATGAGTGGACATGAGACGTGCGTTGATTGGTGGACTAGGGCAGTCATTAGGGTCATTGATGGAGGGACATTGTATGCAAAATACGCACACAGGGGGGGCATGAGGGTAAGAAGATGATGCCGGTGTGGGTAAAAAGAGGCCTATATTGGCGTATAACTCGCTTCGGGGCCCGAGGTGAGTACATGATAAGACTGGAACGGCTAAATAAATAGATGCTTTTTACAGCACATGGGAGAAGGGAGGTACGCACACCGGTGCACGCATGGGGGGCCCCCTAGGCCCCATCTCATTGTGCAGTGTGGTGCGCGTTTGACGACAATCAGCCAGAATCAGGTCAATGTCATCCTGAAGGTTACCAATGTACTCCCCAGAAGCATTGACTCGAGGGTCAAGATCAAGAGCAGTGGCATCAAAGGGTGCATCCTGAGAGATTTCTTCGAAAGAGAATTCGTCATCCAAGGTAGAAGGGTCCCAGACAGCATCAGAGGTCAGAATGATGTGAGGAAGCTGCTGCAATTCTTCATCAGTAGGAGGTCGCATATCCATGTAGGGAAGTCCAGAGCGGTAGGAGAGAGGGATGTGGTATCCTTCAGAAGTGATTAGACGTTGTTGACCGCCCTGACTGCGTGGAGTATCATGGACTGTAGTGCCGAAGGCTCTGATTTGGGCTGTAGAGTGGATGGTATGCCCTTTTCCATAGCCAGCATACTGGTGCATGAAGATGATGGCAGGCCCCCGATGGGTTTGTACAAAACCAGCAGCAGTGACCAAAGGAAGATCAGAAATGGTAGACTCCCCAATCCCAGTGACATGAGCCCGGTGGAAGTCAGAAGAAGAGATGATGCGAACATCAGATCCAGTCATGCCTCCATTGGCACCACCATCCATGAGAGAGCTGAGAGGTAGAGAGGTCTCATGTCTTGAGAGATCATATTGAACAGTATGAGAGTTGACCTGGCGGTAAACACGACCATCAATGTTGATAAAACTATCCTGGGTCTGTTGAGTACCAGTAGTAGCAGGAGGAGGAACGGACTGGTTGCTAGAGAGGATTTGCCTGATGAGATTGTTGGTCATGCCGGCGGATTGCTGTCCCACGGACTGAGGCGGGACTGGAGGAGTCCCGGGATACCCAGATTGATGGGAAATCACGCTTGGTGTAGGCCAGCGGTTGGAAGAAACACTTGGAGTTGCACCAGAGTTGACAGCATCAGAGTAGGAGATAGTCATGGCAGCAGGAGTTCCAGATGCAGAGGGCGGAAGGGAGGAAGTGGGTGCAGTATTGCTAGACACCACAGTGTTTGCATTATGCTTATTGACTTGGTAGCCACGAGCTTCCTTCAAGCGAGCAAGTTCAGCCTGCCTTTCAGGTTGAGTCATCTTCTTGAAGATAGCAGGAGGGATAAGATAGGCGTGCTCTTTACCATCCCTTCCAAGGAAGACTTTGGAGTCAGAAGGGGTACCAGAAGAAGAGGATGCCAAAGGGGGTTTTCCATCCTTGGCTTTGACGTTAGCCTCATGAGCTCGACGAGTTGCTGTTTGAAGGAGACGTTCTGTTTGATCAAGACGGATTGCATCGTCCTTGACATGATCAAAGAGAGTAGAGAAGGGGGCCTTGTGGTATGATGGACCAAAGGCAAGGGAAGTGAGCTTTTCAGAGGCTTCAAAC
>OFKV01000011.1_pt1 | contig 12358 bp, 6 predicted proteins | sample 1540631 | NCBI WGS metagenome assembly OFKV01 (sample SAMEA104347425, study PRJEB22522) | marine metagenome | biome: marine biome; feature: marine water body; material: sea ice | collected 2015-09-16T00:00:00Z | depth 1.5 m | reverse complement strand
GTTCACTATTCGTACCACTTACGCATCACCAATGTTCTAATTTGTTAACTATGGTTGCCTTTTGTTTTTCTTGCGGTACTCCCTGTAAATCGCATAAAGGTTTAGAGAATCATGTGAAATCTCGCCCCAAATGTCTTCATGATCTAGGTATAGCACGTGCTGGGTACCTTGGCCTTTCTCCTTCACCGTCTTCTTCTCAACCAATTAACCATCATTCGTTTCAGTTCGAGACTGATCCCAACCTTGCAGCCAAGCGTTCGGTCGAGGTCATGTGGCATGATGAAAATGCCTTTGAGGCAGCACCGTCTCTCCCTTTACCTCCCTCCAAATCCCGGAAAGGCTCCTCCGCAGCCTCTGTACAACGAGCTGCTGGAAATTCCTCTGTGTATATTGAGCATCGTTGTGGTACAACGAATATTGACATGGTCTCCGCTGATGTTGATGCAAGTCGTCCATTTCAGGATGTACTTATGGATGAACTTCCTGCTGCGTCGCCTCCCGCTCCGGCTTTAAGTCTTTATGAGATTGAGCGTATTCAATCTTCGATGGCCTCTGCAATTGAAGATTTTTCCAGCGACGATGACGACTCAATTTCTTCTGGTGAAGTGGAAGATTCAATGGTTCCACCCCCACTCGAAGCTTCTGACCTTCATAACGCTGACGTTAATGTGGAAGAGGAAGAACGCATGTTTGAAAAAGCAAAAATGTATACTGACCGTGGCAATGGATGTTTCACCAACGAAGAAATTCTTTCTATTCGTCTTCTTGGCATCATGCGTGACATTGGAGCTCCTTTGAAAACTTATGGAAGAATCGTCGCTCTTTTCAAGGATGTGATCACGGAACGAGAAGCCATCACCACCACCTTCCGTCACCGGCACACAGCCGTCAACCATTTTTCCCAACGATTTCGCATGAAAGGGCTGTATCCCACTGTTCTGACCCAGCCGAGCCCTTTAAACAATCGTTTTTACCCAGTTCCCGTTCACAATGCTCAGGCCATGATTGAATCACTTCTCTATTCGTCGTTGGCGAAGGATGATAACAATCTTCTTTTTCCTAATCCTGACGACCCGTTGGCTCCCCCCCCTGCGGAAGTACAAAACATTGCTGACATCGACACCGGCACTGTCTATCGGAACGCCTACAAGAATTTATGTACCCGCCCAAACCATGTCATCTGTGGTATTATCTGTTACATTGACAAACTAGCAACGGACCGGCACGGCCATCTTTCCCTTGAACCAGTTTATTTCACGTTGTCAATTTTTAATCAGAAGACCAGGAATCGACCGGAGGCTTGGCGTCCGTTGGGTTACATACCCAATATTGGTCTCATGTCGAAGGCGGAGAGTACGCACTCTATGAAAAGTTCGGCGAAGGTCCAGTTATATCACGATATTCTTTCTCTAATTTTTGGTTCTTTGGTTGACCTCCAAGGCAAAGAAGGTGGACTTCCTTATCAGTTCTTCTACCGTGGAAAAGTTTACAACGCCTTACTTCTGTTCCCGTTACTTGCTGTCCTTGGTGATACCGAAAGTCATGATCGTCTTTGCGGGCGATATAACAGTCGTGGTTCAGGTGTTGCTCGATTATGCCGTCACTGCAATACACCCCGCAGTGAGACCGACAATGTTGACTTTGATTGGGAACATATCCTACCCGAACAAGTTCAAAGTGTGATTGACGCCAATGACAAAGAGGGTCTCAAAGCTCTATCTCAGCATCCGATCCGAAATGCTTTCTATGAAGGCATTTGTTTAGGTGGCAATAGAAGAGGTATTCATGGAATGTCACCTGGCGAACCGTTGCATGTCCTTGAGCTAGGTTTGTTCAAAATGATGATAGAAGGGTTTTACGTAAACCTTGGATACAAGCCGGGCTCCAAGTCATATCCCAAGATACTGCAACTCCTGGATGTGTGGGCTCGTAAGATTGGTAGGGCACTTGGCCACCAAAGTGACCGACAAATGCCCCGTACATATTTCCCTAACGGTGTTACGGGGGGAACCAAGCTGGCAGGACATGAAATGAACGGTGTCATCTTGGTACTTCTTATTCTATGTAAGATGAAGGAACCTCGAAAACTGCTGTTGACCTCCAAGTACTTTCCAGAGCACCATCTTCGTGGGTGGTTGAAGTTATTCGAAAGCATGTTGGTATGGAGGTGGTGGCTCAAATTACCGTCGGTTCCATTGAGCGAGATCCAGGCTTCCGAGTACTCTACGCACAAGCTCCTGAAGCTATACCGCTCTGTTGTGAAACGAAAGCATGGGAGCAAGCTTCTGGTAATCAAGTTTCATCTTTGTTTGCACTTCCTTGAGAACCAGCTTGATTTCGGCGTTACCTCGAATGTTGATACTGGTCCAATGGAATCTAACCACAAATGCAACGCTAAAAAACCGAGTGGACAGACTCAACGTCGTGCTGATACATTCGAACTTCAAACGTCCCGACGCTTCATCGATAACTTAATCTTGGACAAAGCCGTCTCAACGCTTGAAGAAACATTTCCGCCCAGTATCTTTGAGAAGCTGTTGCCAACGTTGGCTGGAGCCAAATTCGTAATCCAAATAACTAATGATAGTCAGGACGAATTGCTTCCCGACGCTACCATTATATGGGACAAGACCCATCGTATTGAAACAAGTTATGCTTCGCGGTTTCTTGAGTGGCTATGCAGCAATATTTTGGGTGTACTTGGGCTGGATGCTTCCATCCGTGGCTGTACAGAACACAAACGCAGAACCCCCAATGGTGACAAGTTTATCTTCCGTGCCCATCCGTCCTGGCGTGGTGGCAGGAGTTGGCATGATTGGGCCCTATTTTCGTGGACAAATACGGACGGGACGTCGGTACGTATTCCCGGCCAAATTATAACGTTCGTAGAATTCGACGAGGTGGACATTCGACATATCCAGCACTTACCGTATGTGTCAGGAGATACTCCCGGTCTCTATGCAATGATTGAGACCCTTGAACGACCGCTTGAAGTTGCTAAAGCTCATCAACGTGTTGTGGTGGAAGGCAGAAAACAATTGACCACTATTGAGATGCAAGATCGTCGTCGTCATGGCATGCCGAAGACTTCCCCTAATCTTTGCCTCGTCCCTGTAGACACCATATACGGGCCCATTGCTGCTCTTCCTGATGTAGGCGGTTCTCCTGGTGACTTCCTCTTTATCCGTCCTGTTGAAAACTGGGGACTCGGATTTACGCAACTAATAGAGGACAATGAAACCGCCGAGCTTGCACAGTTGGAGGGCTTTAGTGATACCTCAAGTGAATCGGATTTGGAAGGAGATCTTCATTCTATTGGGAAAACCAGTGAGAGGACTGCCATTGATTCAGTAAATGAAAGTAGTGATAGTAGTAGTAGTAGATAAATATTAACCATTGGTGGTTGTAAGAATTGCCGTTCATGGGTACACACAGCTTGTCGTGGTTTATTTGGAGAAAACTATCAGAACCCTATCTTGTCTTGGCTCGTATGAAATTGCGTGTATGGATAAAACGGATACGGGGCAGGATTTCGGTAGCGTTGGCTTCAAATTTGACTATCAGGTTCACATTCAAAAACAGTGGTCATCGAATTCAACACTACGCAGCAACAATGGTGTTTGACCTACTAGAATTCAACAAACGTTATAAGTATTACTGGTGGCTCGAGAACAGAAGCCCAAGCTGGGGGCGACGGTCCGGTGAAGTTGTCAGCTGGGGTGGAATCGTGATTACAAGTCCAATGTGGGGGATCGATGAGAATAGTTGGAAAGAACGGTTGCCTACTACAACACCACCTGAGGAAACAGAGGAATTTGATTATCTGGATTACCAGGAAAACCCACCATTGAATCGCAAATGCAATGAAGAGAACATACAGGAGACTATCTTGGCGGAATTTGTTTCCTGGGGGCGTAATGAAGAACATTTGGAACTGTATTTCCGCGTTTATAACTCGATCTCAAGCAGGATCATCCGAAAGATAGCCAGAAAAGGTCTTGACGACGCAAATAAAGCGACATACGACGAAAACGACATTGTGAAGAGAATTACAAGCTACCTGCCATCTGGTTTGCCGGTTGACTGGGATGGCATGCAAGAAATATCGGAAAGGATATTAAAGAAAATAAAGAAGAAGAGGATAGAAGAAGAAGCGCGATTGCAAAAACAGAAGGAACAGATGGAGTTAAGCCGATGCTTAATCTGTAGGGGAATTGAGACCATACTACAGACAACCGAAAACACTGACGACACTCCAAAAATGCGTTCACGTGAAGCCTTGAACGAGGGCATGAAGACGTACTTGAAACTAGATTTTTGGAAGAGACAACGCGTTAAGAGATCGCGGTGGAATGTTGACAAAGTATGGGCAGAGAGGATGGAATCTGTAAAATTCATATACTTGAAGGTTCGATCATTTGAGTAATTCATGACAACTACTTCCATTTATGAACATTGTTTTTGCTGGGTAGTGCCGACTTAGACCACTAGTTTGTTTCTCTTTTTTATCGTGCTTGTTGATTTGGTTCTTTCCCCTATTGGTGGATCTTTTTCCATGTCCTACTTTGCTTGTGACCTTGGGTCTTATTTAGTTGGAATGAGGCTGGTACATGAGAACAGCTGTTCGAAGTGCTGGGATCGTGGGACTCACACGTTTACTGCAGAACTTACGTAGGTAGAAATGCAGGTAAGAACAAACCGGACACGTAAATCTAATTCGGAAGCGGTGGCTGTAATGCGAATACACAGGTTCACAAATTTTGGCATGCCACCATGTCCGCCGATCCATCCGTTGCTTTCCCTTCTTACGTGGAGGACGGGGCATTAAACGAGCCACGACTCCAATCGCTAGCCGACTTTGTCATCACAACACTCTCTCTCGAGCCAGATCCAGAGAATGCTCGTTCACACTTCTTGCTATTGTTGTCCAGTTCGTGGGCGGGCGCCTTTCCTAAAAAACCAAATAACCAAGAAACAAAACCAAGCGAAAGTAGGGAGCACAAGAAGAGGAAACCAGCTGACAATAATATAGTCCAAAATATGAACGATAAACGCATGCGCATGGTTGTGAGCTATACAGGTGATCAACGAGGTAAAGACATACGTGACGAGGATGTGGTACGACCAAAAAACAAATGTTGGGCAGAACATGGTGGTGAAGAAGCCAAGTCATGGAGACGGCAAAGTAGAGCAGGGTGTCCGACGTACGGCAGTTGTCAACAGTGCATGAGAAGTGGACCAGTTGGTATGTTCTGCAATGCTTGTAATAAGCCGGAGAGCCAACCAGGATATGTGGTCCTGGTAAACGGTGACAAGATCCTGGATTCGATCACACTGGCGAACATTCTCAACCAAGGACATGAGATTGCAAAAGCAGATCGGTACTTCACACCGTTCATGGTCAACGAGGAATCATTTGGAAACACCAACATGCTACTTGCTGCTTCCCGCGTATACGGGAACATAAGGGAGCCGGAGATAAAGGAAAGACTGATTCTCGAGGCGAGGCACTCGTTCTCCGATATGATGGAATAGAACAAAGGAACGAAAAGAGGTACAACATTACACATCTTCGTATTACAAATAAAGTTTAGTTAACTATTTACGAAACTGTATAACCGCATGCACCTTACTGAACCCGCCCTCGCAGTTGCAGCACCAGTCAAACGAGGCTTTCGACAGCGTAAGGCACTGTGACAGGTTGCTGTCGAATACGATTTTACGGACAACCGAAATTGCATGATGAACACCACCGTCGGCTCCACGAAGTACAAACAATTTCGGGTTATCATTGGGCTGACCGAAGAAGTCATGCTTGGCAATCACTGCCTCCTTCCTCCAGTAGTCGATCTTCTTGTATACTCTTTCGTGAGTCTTCACAATTTTGATGGCTGCCAATAATTGTTCCTCTGCCGGCAATGAACAAAACTTCTTTGCCATTGATGCCAACGCTGATCCTGTATCCTTTCGACCAAGATGATGAAAAGCGGAAGCCAAAGAGCGAAAAAGGCAGGTTTGTGCCGCCCCCTGCTTGTAATGTACTCTTACATCGACAACAAGAGAAGGGGATACTTCTCGACTGTTACTATCCCCAAGTGGTACAGGGAACCACTTGCGATGATTCAGCAGAACGTTTGTCTCAGTTTCTTCCTTCCCAATTTTTTTTACCAATGCTACAAATGGTTCCGCAAAAACGTCGCGGACCCACATGTGGTTCAACTCGTCAACGATGTGCGAATTTCCCTTCTTGTCAATCCAGAGGCCCTGGTAATAGGCAGATAAGTGCATTTCATAACCCTTTCTGCCAAGACCAGCCTTTTTTCGAGCACTTCTTTCAGTGCTTGTGAACGCCCGTGACTGAGGAGGGAAATACTTCAGATGCGATATCTGGGATACCGACTTATCTTTCGTCTCTCCGGTGGTATCAGTAATTGGGAACTTCTTGTCCAAAATCTGATTAACGTTGTTCTTATCCTTCTTCGATATCTTCTCAGGTTTCCGGTAGATGCCCTCAATCACCAACGAATTCTCCTTCCACTCAATGTCCTTTCTTTTCTTTTCAATAATGGCGTCACGCCCTGGCTGGGTTGAAATCAACGCCTTTTCGTCCATTTCTTTGCGCTTCACTTTGAAGTACTCTTGACGTTCCTCATACGTCATAGTGGCGGAATTCTGTCGCCAACGACCTCTTTGCACTCGATTTTTCTGCGACTTTCTCGCGGATTGTGCAGCTTTGACTTTCAACTGAGTAGAAAAGACGCCAGCGAAGGTCTTGTCGGCATGTTGGGTTTCGGGAAGTTCATTTACATCTTTGCCGTCGTCTGCGTCGGAATCCGTTTCACTTGAAATGGTATTGGTGTCCGCCTTGCCATCTGTCTCCATAGATGATGATGGGGACAAAGGAGGGTTTTGCGATAATTCTTGCCACGATATCAGACCACTAGCTTGATTCGCCAATAAATCATTGAAGTTGGAACGAAACTTGGTGATGCGTTCTTCAAGTAGTTCTGCGCGCTGCTTCACATTCCTCGGGAGTTCCCAGAAGGGTTTCAGAACATGTGACCAAAGGGAACGTCCGTCAACTACCTTGTTCCAATTCACATGGTGATTCACATCGGCCAAAAAGGCAGCTCGTGTATTGAGCAAAGAAAAAATACCGCAATTCCAAGTGTCGTCTTGGGTTGGTGCCTTCTTAACTGGGCTAATGGGGATGATGCAAACAGTGTGTTCCTTCGATTGAATTTGCCTCTTGCATTTACGTCCAATATTTGCCAGCAACGGACTCGTAATCAAACTACTTGAAGAAGTGTTCAAGAACTGTGTTACCCAGACCTCCAATTCGTAGATAACCGCTAGCAACCACTGAATGAAAGGATCCATGTCAGCATTACCGTCACGGCTGTCAATGCGGGCAATAAAGGTATGGCAACTTTTTGGGCAATTGTCCTCTCGAAAATGAGATCCAAAGTTTACAGCCATGTAGGAGACGAAATGGCTGCCATTGCCTCCAATAATCGAAATCACACGTTTCTTCATGACGGAAAACGAATGCGGAAGGCCTTCGAACCGACTCTTCATCCTTTTGAACGAGGATGTATCATATCCGTTCTGATCAGGGCTGGCATCAATTTTCTTCTGGCGGTATAAAATAAAACTGGGCGGATGAATTCGCTTCCAAATGCAGGCGCAAATCTTGGCAACATTGATGTCGGAGTTGTCAAAGTCGGCACGGCTTTCGTTAAACCACTCGACCATGGTGGTCATTTCACCACTGGCAGTGTAAAAGGAGAAGACGTCGCGACTAGCTTCATAACGAGAATCATACTTTTCGGACCAGTCCGTGTACAAACTCAGATGGTCGCTCTTGTACCACTTCTGCTGATCACTGCGATATTCTTCGACCTCGTCCTTATCCATTTTGCCAACTGGAAAATGGTGGAGCACTGGTGGCCGCTGAGGATAAAGCAACTCGGATTCAAAGTCTCCGAAGGGGTCTTTTGAATTGTCAGTGAAACCGTAAGCTGGAACCCATGGTAATATTTCCCAGTCCCGTTCGAAGTACGGGCAATGGCGAATCTTCGAAGTAGGATAAAATGCCACAACCCCATTGACGTGAGCCTGATCAGCCTCTGACATGATGATTGGAGGCGCATCAAGTACAGCCGGATCGTAAGATTTTTTGAAACTAGACAAAACATTGGAGGCTAACGAAATCTCAAGAACACCATCAGGTAAAGATGGTTCCTCTTCAACAGGGGATGACGTGTTAATGTCGCGCCTTGCTGCCGTTGGAAGTATCGCCTTCGTCCTCGCCATGCTAGTAGGGAAACTCTCCTCAATATAAGAACAAAATCAGCAAGACAAAGTAGAACCTGAACCAATGGGAGGCAACGCGAATGGGAGTATGTACTAGCACACTTCGTCCCGAATTCAAGACCGGCCACAAGGGTCACTGGCTATAATCAGCGCTATACGAATACCCAACAATACAGCTAAAAGGCGTATACCGAGAGCAATCAGCGAAGAGAAGAGTAGGTTGTTTTGTCGTACAGCGGTTCGGAGGAAGGAAGAATAGTTGTAACAGCCACTAACAAATCAAAAATAACCGAAGCAAAACTAAACCTGAACCAATGGGAGGCAACGCGAATGGGAGTGTGTACTAGCACACTTTGTCCCGAATTCAAGACCGGCCACAAGGGTCACTGGCTGTAATCAACGCTTTACGAATGCTCAACAATACAGCTAAAAGGCGTATACCGAGAGCAATCAGCGATGAGAAGAGTAGGTTGTTCAGACGGGTTGCGATTGTGGTTGAGATGGGGTAGTTGCAGGAACAACAAGCAATGGCGCGTTTTGTGATGAGGCGCAAACCTGCGTATGCGGCCTGTTGAAAAGTGCCAGTACAAAATGAGTGACGTAAAGGAAGAAGGCGCAAGTAATTAAGCCCAGTACTAGGAACACGTAGAAACAAAAGAAAGTAGAGCGCATGCCGGCTTGTCTTTATCTGACGCCAGGCCAAGGACGGTTTGCACTTATGCATTATAATATTACTCGCCAGAGAAGAAGGAGCCGCGCCGTAATTTGGTAACCACATCAGTAGGATATTTACGTAGAGACAACGTAAGTAGAAATGCACGGCAAAGTAACGCAGATAGAAACATTCGCGGAAAACTGCAAAAGAAATGATTCACATTTACAGAGGAAGGCTTGCAAACCAGCCAGCACGTAAATTGTACTCCTTGGAATCAGTATACAAGAATGGCTCCAAAGAGGACAAAGAAGGAACAGAAAGCCAATCGGAAGGCAGCTCTACAAAAAAAAATGGCAGCACAACGATGTAAGGCAATTGAGCTTGAGGTAAGCCTAGAGAGTGACGACGACGGCGCGTCAACAGGCAAACCCGAAGACGTTGATGCCTGTGAGCTAAGTACAGACGAAGACGACGACGAGGAAACGAATCAAACAAACAGGCACTTGAAACGCAAATCGCCCCCTCCTAATAACCAGGCATCCACGCAATCCAAACGTCCAAATAATAATACCATAGTATCAAACAACGACAAAACATGCAATTCCACCGAAAACGACAGCCAAAAGCACCCGGCACAGCCATCACCCACGCTAATGAGCAACCAACAACAAAACGAAGGGGATGAAAAGACACAGTCGCCAGCCGAACTAAGGGCAGTACTAATCGAGACAGAGGGACAGTTACTCAGAGCTGAGCGACAAGTACGCGCAATTAGCAAGACAAGAGTCGCAGACACTTTCTTGGAGGGTCAAGTACGTGCGTGGACAAAGGAAACACTATGGAAAATGTGTAAGTTCATCACAAATGATAAAACCATGCACAAGGTGATGCGTAAGGCAAGCAAACACTTCAAGGTGCCAGACTTGGAACAGGAGCATTGGATGTCTTCCTATGCGCACATTGTCAGGGATGGACTCAACCAAAAACGAAATGCTTGCTCCCAGGACTTACGCAAAACGATAAAAAGTAAGTGTCGAGGGACGGCGATGGACTACCGAATGAACTGTCTAACCATGTGCTTATGATGATGCCACAATTGCACAGAAAATACTCATTTATTCAACGAAGAGATGATTTCATTCGAAGAGATTTCAGACGTAAGGACAATGAACCCAGAGGGCAACATCGAGGCATTCTGTTTCTTTTTTAATGATCTGGTGCCTTGTGTCGCAGGTCGGAAAATATGGACTATGCGAGAAAAGGCAAACAAATTGATCTCGGAAGCAAGGAAGGTCGTATCAGTGCTCGACGAAGCGTTCACCGTTTTAGCGTTGAAAAACTACTGGAAGAGGTGGAATAACACTGGAACAGCAGTATGGACTGACTCAAGGGTTGGCAATTATCAGTACATGGGATGGGCAGATGCGGCCTACGTTCAATTCGATGCCCTCTGCAAGCGAATCAGGGAGCAACGCCAGAACGCAGCCAACATGAAATTAGAGCAGGTGTACTTGGCAAGATCACGCAACCGGCTAGCCGGAGGGGGCACACAGCACTCAAGACGCCTAATGGGTGGACAGGTTGAAACAAATATGGAAGTATACAACGAATTAGACAGTGACGACGAGGAATAATGAATATTAGTACATCATATGGATCACACGGTTAGACGTACACATTATGCATACACAAAAATAGTCGATTCACACAAATATGTGAAAAAACCCATCGTCGAAGTACATGCATGAATATTTAATTAGTTTTACACGAGTAGATTACATCAAAAACTTACGTGCAAAATTTACGCATTCAAATTACGCGCGTATCGCGGGCGTAATTTTTTTGGAAAATTAAGTGAAGAAAACAAAAATTACACCAAAGAATTATGTGGTGGAATTCCGTAGTAAAATTATGGGAATACCAGTGTAGAAGTGTTTTCAGATGTCGAGGGAGCGCCCCCAAGGATTAACGGCTTTGGTTTTCCGGATCCACCGGCGTAGCCGACGGGAGCTCACTTTCATGCCCAACTTTTTGCGTCGCAGAAGGGCCCAGAGCTCAATCGCGTCTCGTGACTGCTGGTATGCCGGCGACCAATCAACGCCGCCCATTTTCATCTTGCGGCACTTTCGTTCGGCATGTGCCTTACAATGAAGGCCCGCCACATGCACAGCCTCGTATTCCTTTGCCTGAGCCTCGGTAATAACTCCAGCTCGTACTTTAGTCTCGAGTAAGAACAACCGCTGAGGAAGACGTAACCGTTGTAGCTCTTTTTCGAGAATTTTGTTGTACTTGTTTACGACCCGAGGATCTTTCAGATGTAGTCGTCGCGCTGCAACGGGCGTAGAGGTTTGAAGCTTGCAACCGAACGCGTCCTCAAAGGAAATGTCGATCCAGAGAGCACGATGAGGCGATTGTACAGTCTCGTGGAAAGCATAATATCCACCCGCTTGTAAGGTTATGCCTCTCGTGACGAAAATCCCATCAATTAGTTTCCCGTCTGAGTTCATATGAAACGTTGGAACTGTCGGGATGGATTTGTGCTGTGTCAGAAGAGCCTCTCCTAGTCCTTGGCGTGCCATCATGCGCTTAACTGATCCGTCACGCAGGTCGTCATTTGCATCTAGTGCGACTATTATTTGGTCACCCATGAGTGTCCATTTTTTGATCTGTTTCGCCAGGTCTTGATTGAAGGCTACCTGGGGATCCCGTGTATCCTCCTGTTGCAACAGATACTTCTGATGCTGCGCATGAACGGTATTCTCACCCGTACCTTTTGGATTAGGACGGTAAGCACCAACCACCCGAAGATGGTGCTCGCCTTTGCCTTTATAGCGCATCCACACCCACCGACCGAGCCCCGTGAGATCTTCTCCTGTGCCGCAGAGCCTGTGCCGAGTTTCTCCCAGGGCTAGCGCCCCCACTCCTCCATATTGCATCGTGCCTGTAGGGGATCCGTGACGGTTGTGGGCGAAGCGATGTTTCTCGCCTTGTGGAATTCGTCCTTTTGTCCGCTCGTTCCATTGTTGATGTGGCTTCACATTGGGCCAGTACGTGTTGACTTCTGTTAGGATCACCGCATCTGCCTCGTCTGTGAATATCCAGTTCAAAATATCTTCGTGCTTCGACTCTCGTGCACTCAGCGGAAGCCGTTGTATGTTTTGTAAAAGTAATCTAAATGTATACTTCTTTTTCTTTGTTTGCCTATCCCCCCAAGCCTCTGCTTGGACATCCTCCTTCTGCATCTCCGCACTGGTTAACACCTCTCGTTGACCACTGCTCTCCTCCACGTGGGGGCTTTGTTGTGAAGTACGCCCAGGCCGCCCCTTCGGCCGGGCCTTCCGATGTCTAATCGTCCCCGCCGGCACCCGTGTGGGCGCCGGCTAGAGC
>OFKV01000010.1_pt1 | contig 12607 bp, 5 predicted proteins | sample 1540631 | NCBI WGS metagenome assembly OFKV01 (sample SAMEA104347425, study PRJEB22522) | marine metagenome | biome: marine biome; feature: marine water body; material: sea ice | collected 2015-09-16T00:00:00Z | depth 1.5 m | reverse complement strand
GGCATGGAGAAGCGATCAGTCGTTGGGGAACGATCCTGTAACTTCTGTCAGGACCATCCATCAGTTGTGGGGTACATGGGACTGGGAGCTCTCAAATCCAGACCTCGTAGCACGACAAAAAAACTTTGAGCCTTCCGGACATAGTCAATGACATTTGTTTTGGACATCTCAATTAGGGGGATTTATTTCGGCACCGATATCAAGAATTGCTTCGCCGAAAGCGAACTTTGAGCTAAGGAAGTGTTTCAGAGTCGCTTCAAAAAATAAGGAAGTGTTCTGTTTCATTAAGGAAGTGTTTCTGAAACACTTCCTTATTTAGGGAAGTGTTTCAAAAACACTTCCTTAATTAAGGAAGTGTTTCACAGAATAAGGAAGTGTTTTAACTTTCTAAAATAGATTCAGAATGGGTTCCAAATTCCCTTTCTGTTTGTAAAAGATCGTTATTTACGGCCCCCCACTTACCGTTGGTCCTTTTCGATGCCTCTAATACTAGAGCCTACTAACAGACGCCTATTACCGTACGTACTCGTACCCGACACCTGCCCAACTACGGTAGCAGTAGTATTACCCTCTCGTACGGTATGTACCAGCCTCTCTAGCTAGTACGGTACCAGCAGAGAGAGAGCCCGCCTCTCTAGAGCCATAACTACTCGACACTCGTCAACAATCAACAACAATGAAAACAAAACAACAATGGCCAATGAAGAGGAATTATTAGACGACAATATGTTGCCTGTGAAGCATCCCGTCCATTTATTCAAGTCGAAGCCTGTATCCAGGCGAATTGGTAGGGGCGAAAGCAGGTTCCGGGAGACAGTTGGATGAATGACTCCCGGATCCGTCGCAAGGAGTCCTACGAGCTACGAGACAGACACGACGGAATCTTGATTTTTGGAAATTCAACTTTGTAGAAAAAAATAAGGATGTGTTTTTGGGCGAGGGGAGTGTTTCGTGTGAAACACTTCCTTATCCCTTTATCGGTTTATGGACTCACAGGTCCGAAAATAGCCATTTTTCGACTAGTGATCAATTTATTCAAAACGTCATTCTGACAAATTCTGACTTCGCCATTGTAATCTGCGTACTCGTATACAATCATTTGCTTCTTGGAACATCTCGATCGGCCGGCTGGTTGGAAAGTTATGATGCTTCCCGCAAGAGACGTTCGCAAGATTTTTTGTGCCAGTCCCAAATGCACAAAAATGGTGAAAATGGATATACCGTCCATCTACAGCCGACGTCACATACGAGGCACATCAATATCATCAAGGACAACGAAACAGACCTTATAGAACTCCAAAGTCTGAGCAATAGCAGGTAAGTGGTTGCCCGAGGGCTGGAAACCAGGTGCAGGACGACGGAAATGCGCATCATGAGTGCCTACATCGGACCTTCTTTTGAGTCTAATAGAACTGCCCGAGTTGACCCAAATTTTTACAGTAGATTCCATATAGTGTAATGTGTAAGATGCGGTATAAGGAATTCACTAGATTTTATTCTGGTGATGAGAAAACGGCAATCGCCATGGTCGGGCATGTTTTTTAGAGTTTTGTTGTCGTTTGAGACATGTCGAACATCTGAAAAGGAATCTACATGCATTTCGCCATTTGTGCACCCGAAAGTGCATGTAATTACATGCTCCAGTTCTACGCGGCTGTTAATACATGCATCTACGGAGGAATTTACATGGTTTTCTTACGTACGTACGCGCTTGGTACCTCGTTCGTATGTCCGATTTCCACGTCCACAAAAAGCCTCCCCAAATGCACATTTATTTCACCCTCATTAGCAGGCTATATGTAAGCCTGTTTTATGTCACATATTTACATAAGGAATTATCAAGTAATAATGGCTTGATACTGTGATACAACAGCATTCGACAAGCCCCAACCAATGAAATAAGTCATACTGCGGTTAGATACATTGTTACAACAGCATTAGAAAACTCACCCGCATAATTTGCATCATGAGCGATCAACCCATCCTTTTTTGCCCCCAATGCAACCATGTTTGCAAAACTCTCCGTGGTCTTGCCCAACACACGTCTCATCGCCCGGCCTGCCGTCAGAAGTCTCTACCTATTTTAGATGGAATCACGTGTCAAAATCCTGCCTTCCACCAATCGTTTGTCCAGCTCGACGCACCACATGCCGACGAAGACATGGAACACATATGGCAACAGAATGACGACCCGTCTGCGTTTGAACACCCGCAAGGATCTCCCGAGGCAGCTCACATCAACGTTGATTCCGCGACGCTGCAGTCCCTTTATAATCACCGTAACGAGCTGGATAATCACTTGTCTCGACAGCTGGCCGACAATGGTCTTGTCGACTCTCGTACCATGCTGGACACAGAAGACAGACAAGACATAATGCTTGCTGACACAGATGAGTCATTTGGATTCCAAGAGGATGAGGCTATCACGGAGGCCTCCACGAACGTATTTGATGTGGACGACGAAGACATTTCTCTTCAGTTCACCGACCGTCTTAGGGGTCAGTATACTTCAGAAGAACTGATGTCCTTACGGCTTTTGAAATTATTGCGTGCGATCGGAGCTCCGAACTATGCCTACCGATCCGTGATGGATATATTTGCAGATGCGTGTTCTTCTAAAGTTGTTAATTCCAGTTCTACGTTTCGTCAACGGGATACGGCAATTAGACATTTTGCCAACCGATTCCGCCTTCATAAGTTGTACCCGACCACTCTCACGAAACACATGAATGGTCGCTCCTATCCTGTGGTACTTCACGAAGCAGAAGTCATGATTCAATCACTACTGAAATCATCCTTGATGGTAGAGGACAATATGTTGTTCCCTGACATGGACAACCCCCTCGCCCCCCCACCTTCTTCAGTAGAGACTATTGCCGATGTTGACACGGGACAGGTATTCCGTTCTGCTTATGGCAATCTCTGCACCAGACCCAATGATGTATTGTGTCCCTTAATAATGTACCTCGACCGCATCTGTATTGACCAGCACGGTCGTTGCTCCCTGGAACCTGGGTATGCTACTCTCGGTATATGGAACGTTACCACCAGGAACAAAGCAGAGGCGTGGAGACCCTTGGGTTACATTCCAAATCTTTATCTTCTATCCAAGAATGAGAATAAGTTCAGGATGAACAGTCTCACCAAACTTCGAATGTATCATGAGATTCTGGATGCCATGCTTGCATCAGTTGTGAGGCTTCAAAGCAAAGGTGGCATTCCATTTTCCTTCTCCTACCGTGGAAAGCAATACAATGTGAACCTCAAAGTGTTCCTCATGTTTATCATTGGTGACACCGAGGGTCATGACAAGCTCTGTGGACGCTACAATAGTCGGGCTTTACAAGTAAAGCGTGTGTGTCGTCACTGTGATATCCCAACCATGGATTGTGACAATGCATTTTACCCATGGAAACATGTAATGCCAGATGCCGTCCATTCCCTCGTGGCGTCAAATGACGTTGAGGGGTTAAAAGCCATGTCCCAACATTTGTTGACAAATGCCTTTTACAATCCCAAATTGGATATTGGTCATAACCCCCGTGGTATTCATGGAATGACGCCTGGTGAGCCATTACATGTTGTGGATCTAGGTCTCTTCAAGTATGGGTTGGAAGGTTTCTTCATATGTCTGGGTATGAATCCGAAGAGCAAAGCGCCCTGTAAAATCCTGATGGAGTTGGATTCCATGGCACGGCGTATTGGACGTTTCTTGAGTCACCAGAGTGATCGACAATTACCTCGAACATATTTCCCTTTTGGTGTGACTGGCGGCACGAAGCTTTCTGGTCATGAGTATCAAGGAGTCGTGCTTGTAGTACTCATCATGTGTGTCATGGAAGAATCACGTTTGATGTTTCTTTCCAAGATTTCCGTGACAGTACTACATCAATGGATTCGATTGTTTGAGTTACTTTTAGGCTGGCGTTACTGGTTGAAAAAAGCTTCGATTCCACGTCTTGAAGTTGAGCAATCACAACTCGCTACACAGAATTTGATGACGATGTTCAAGACCACGGTTAAAAGAAAACATGGAAACGGTTCTAAGTTTCCCAAACTCCACCTTCCCTGTCACTTCTCCGAGAACATGATAGACTTTGGTGTTATCGCCAATGTTGACTCTGGACCCCCTGAATCGAATCACAAACCCAATGCTAAGGCACCGAGCCAACACACTCAGATGCGAGCGGAGAGTTTCGAGGTACAGACGGCACAACGGTATGTTGAAAATCTAATAATTGATTTCGCTGCGGACGCATTGCAGATAGATACCAATGCTGTTCCCAAATCTGCGGTAGTGACGCCAGATTTGTTTCGGGGTGCTCGTTTTGTATTCGAGGTATCGGAAGGATGCGAGGGTGATACCAATGTTGTTTCCTTCGAATGGAAATCCAAATCTATCTCCGAGCCGTACCATCAACAGTATACTGACTGGCTTACCCGACATGTGTTTTCCAAATTGACACCTGGGACCCGCGTTCAGGGTTGCACCGAACACAAACGTCATGATCAATACTTGTTCCGTGCTCATCCAGCCTACCGCGGACACAACCAGTGGCATGATTGGGCTACATTTGATTGGTCCGGAAGCAATACGGAGGAATCATCAGAGGATCGTGTTTGTATCCCGGGTCAAATTGTATTTTTTCTAGAAGTCACTGAGGAAATGGTGGGTATCGACGTTGGGGGTGAAATGACTATACCATCAACTGGTCTATTTGCCCTTATTGAGTCACTGGAGAATCCCTTACCACATCCTGCACGACGCACTGAGCTGGTTGTGAAGGGAAGCAAGTGCTTGACAACCCAGCAAGAAAAGAAAAGACGGCTAGACGGACGTTCTGTTCGCGCGTCTAATCTGTTCCTGGTTCCGGTTGAATCGATTGACCAACCCATTTCTGGCATACCGAACCTAGGAGGCCGACCCGGCGATTTTGTTTTCGTTCGACCTGTTCATACTTGGTCTGACTGCTTTTCGGACTATATCGCTATGTGCCATGGCGGAATGGTTTAAAATGTATAAATATAAGTTATATTTCAAACGTGATATGTTTTCTCCATGAAAATTTGATTGCCATGAAGATTCGGTCAAAACCATGATCATTGGCGCAACACCAATCCAAAGATTCCTTTCCGAATCTCAAAGCATGAGTTTGAGTACTGTCAAATATAAGATCCCCAACAATGGTGACGGCATGACCAATACCACCGTCACCGCCAAGTGGGACCAAAACAAGTGCACAACGATTGGACCTCTGCATATTCAGTTCCAACTTCTCAACTCTATGCCTCGTCATCCACTTCGTCACAAGCACATCGCAGTCTTTTTCTTGAACGAGATAAGTCAAATTGTTCAACTGATCATCAACTGGCGTGTACATGTGCTGTGTGGCCGTTGAGGATATGACTGAAGCCAGATGTTTCTTCTCAAGGTGATGCATAGCTGAAGCGACGCTCTTGTAGAGACAGGTATCATGATTCTTTTGAGTGTAGTGTACTTCGACATTCGTGACGAGATAGGCCGGTGCTTTGTCGTCCTCACGGGCATCCCCAACTGGAATATAGATCCATTTATTAAAGGAACTAATTCGCGTGGATGCGGTCCGAACCATGGCAAGGAATTTCGCATCAAACCGTTGATTTATCCATGAAGGGTTCAACCGTTTCAAAAGAGTCGTTTTCTTCACCACTGTCCCTTCTTCCTCTCCTACTTCGGAAGTCATTTGCAAGGCATGATACTGGGCCATCATCACTCCAAGGCCTTCGTTTTTTGGCTGGTAACGAAGTTTGACTAACTCCGTCACTTCCCTGTCTGTGACCTCTGTCTGTCCTGTTTCTGGCCAAATCCTGGACAATTCTTCTTTTGCTCTCTGTATGGCATTGCGCCTAGCACCCTTTCTCCAACTCACGGCTAAGAGGTCCAGACACCTTTCCATTTTTCTTTCTTCTACTCCAAGCCTACTCCTAGCAAATTCCTTTTCGGCTCTCTTCTCCTTAGCCCGGGCCTCTTTGACGAGTAGCTCCTTTTCAATTTCGATTTTCCTGGCAGCTCTTTGTTTCTTTCTTGCGGCCTTCAACACCTCCACATCGACCTCATCAGGGATCTCTCTCTCCCTTTTCCCTCGCGCACGTCTTTCCTGTCTTGCCTTTTTTTCACTTCGAATCTGCAGCGTCTTCAGGGTGGTTATCAAGTCTTTACTTTCACCGGGGTCGTGATCCTCCTCGTCGGACTCAGTGTCGTTAAAATCGATGTTGGGTGTCTTTCCAATCGATTTAGAATGCAACGGCAAATCGAGCGATTTTCTTTTATTCTTTGCCTCACTAACCACCTTGGCGGCGGGTTTTTGATCTTCTTCATTGTCGTCCATTGGGGGTGCATTTCCTGGATCCTCCATCGAAGCGAATATGCTCGCGGTCGTGTCCACGAACTTGGGACGGGAGGAAACATGTGATCGAAAGCACTCCAGGCATGTCAGTTGTCCACTCCTGAATTGGCTACAGCTTGGTACTGGATGCACGCATGCATCGCAGAACACGCAAACATTATTCCTGTCCGCGATCATGGTGCATTCCTCACAAACACCATGATCATCTGCAATTTCATCATTGGTAACATACTCTCGAAACCGTTCCTGGTAGGTCCCCGTAAAATACCTGGTGAACAATCCTTTCCGACGCTTCAGATTTTTACCACGCGCCTTGTTTGGGTTCGCCGCCCAGGACTCAAATGCTAGCCGGTACAGCTCCAAGTTTTTTCTGCAAGTTCCAGTGTGATCAACGAACGGGAGAATGAGATATTCCTGGATTTCGCTTCTTATCTCCTTAACCTCGTCTGTTTCCGTATTGCCTTCTGGTTGAACATCATGCCCTTCCAACACTTTTAGTTGGTCGGCCGAATGCGTATCCGCAGGAAGATACAATGTTGGGATAGGTCCACCAGCCCATGGTGGTAATAACAAACGCTTTGGCCGCGTTTCCGGAAAGACCCAATCATCTGGTAGTGGGTGTCGGCCAACAGCTAGAACGCTGCGTTGATTGGTGTCAAGGCGTGTGCTTAAAAAGTACTCCATAAGCCGGCAAATCCTGTAACGGAAATTCACCATTCGATCCTCCTTATTTTCATGTAGGTTCCAAAACGGTCCCACAATCTTAGAGTCGAGGTCCGCCAGTGTTTCGATTTCCTTCCAAAGCGCTGGGGTGTCTCTTTCGACAGCCACAAACATAGTCCAGGTGAGACTCGTGTAGACCCCGCAATTCCAGGAATCGGCTTGGTGTGGAGCGGAAGGAATACTTTCTGGACGCATATTCCCAACATTGAAGAATCCCCCCTTTTTGCTTTTGGTGTCTTTTACACAAGAATCGAAAATCGACTCAAGAGGGGGCTCTTTTATGGATTCGGTATCAAGCTCGTCTTGTTCGAACACCCACGAGTGAATGGCGTGACAGACGTTGAGCAGAAAGTAGATGTAGTTCAGGAATTCAGTCTCTCTGGGAAGTGGCGATTCTCTGCTACCAATGCTGTTGAACGAGGCAAGACCACACTCCAGTTTGTTGGTCTCGTCACCATAAACCAGCGTGCCCGGATTGAGGGCGGCAAACATGGCATAGTGACCTATGTTTTTGGCACCAAAACAAATCACCTTCCGCTTGAAAATGTCGTAATTCCAGGGAGCAGCCGGTGAATCATCTGTTGGATGGTGACTCGAACCGGACTTGGCTTTCGACGTATTGTTCTTGTAGCGTTTGTAGCTTGCTGGGTGAACATACCTCCACATCCGTTTCATAAAGCTCTTCTTGAACGGAGGATCGTGTCCTGACCAGTATGATTCAAAGATATCGTCAATGTTGGCCTGAAATAAATCCATTGGCAAGAGAAATATATTCTCTGGGTAGCTCCCAATAGAGCGTGAAACCCAACACTGGTAGAACTGAAGAATGTCCATGGTTAACCATTGGTCCAAAAATCCTTTGAAACCATACAGAAGGAGCAGATAATCAGTGTATTGAAAAGAGGCGCGCGTAAGGTTGGACAGCACCATCTTATCCACCGCCACAAAATCGCAACCAATGTCAACTGGCCCATCACCATGAATACATTCTAGACAGTCCTTCTCGCAGTACGCCATTTCGTTCGCAGTAGGTGGAAATCCAGTCACCAAAACGTACTCTGATTCGGTCAAGGGACCAGTGTTTATTTCTGGCTTGACGACGATCTGGATAGCTTCATCAGATGGACCAATTTTTTGCGAATTGTCCTCGTCTGAGTCTGATTCGTCCTCTCGTTTCTTGATTACATGCAAAGTGCGAATGTCGCATTTACGGAAGTCATACACAATATCGTAGGCGTGGTCGAGGTACTCTTGGGTGCACTTGTTGGAACCTCTTTTTTGGTACCTATGGAATTCCACTTTGCGAGTCCTAGATAGGCCGACGAGACCCTCCAAGTATCCTTCCGGATAAGTAAAGGACTCCTGCGCAACGGTGGCCCGAACTTCATTGGACTCTTTGTTTGGTGATGATCTCGTCACTGGTCCATTATTATCCCCCGGTGGACCCAGCCTGGGGTTAGATTGCGTCGTGGGTAACTTGCCCACCGTGTCCAGCGGTTCATCGTTTGGTGAAGAACGAGTTCTCGATCGATTATTGGTTGGCTGCGGACTGGGAATGGATGGCGTCTGTGACAATGCAGATAATGACACGGTGGGAACTACAAGCGAATCATCGGATGCGGCGGGTATGGACTCTTCCGCTGGTGGAACCGAAAGTGCGAGTTCGTCCACCTTCTTAGGAGACATCGCATCATCTTCGGGGGGTACAGGGACAGATCGCAAACCAATTTCGTTCCCTACATCATCGACTTTATCAAGAGGAGCTTGGAGTTCTGCTTGAGTGCGTAGGCCTTCTATGCGGTTTTCCATATTCCGTCTCGAATCCAAGATCGCCTTCTCTAGCTCCAGGCCCATTTGCTCATTTTGGTTATAAGTTTTGATTGGGTTTGACGGGAGTATACTGGTATTTTCTGTCGTTGGACTTGGAGCTGATAGCGTCGTCTTTTCTGAAACGTCGTCTTTGACGCTTGAATCATAAACCGTCGGAGCCTTAGGTGTAGAGGCTTTGCCAGGTACGGTCTTCTCCTCCATCGGAACCTCTATCTCGATCGATTTTGCGGTCTCCATGGTCGCCGTTTTCTCTTGTGCGGTTCCGTCAATGGGATCAGGTGGTGCAGCCTCTTTTCGGTCCTTGTCAACCATCTCTCTCGCCTCCTCAGTCAATACCGATTTCGCAAGCTGGATTGTCCCTGTCGTTGCTGGTGCGTTTGCGTCAAGCGAATCACGTGGAGCAGCCTCTTTTCGGTCCTTGTCAAATTTCTCTCCCACCGCCTCAGTGGTTGCCGATTTCTCGGTCTGAATGGACTCTGGCATCTCTCCGACGGTTCCGTCAACGTGATCACTTGAAGCTGCCTCGTTTCGATCCTTATCCAACTTCCCGCGCTCGTCCGCCTTTGATATCGGCGTTGTCGTCTGAAAGGACTCCGGGGTCTCTTGTGAGGTTCCGGCAATGCGATCACCTGGAGCCTGTACTCGCTCCTTGTCAAACTTCTTTCCCTCTTCCTCTATCCTTTGCTGAAAATTATTCGACATTGTAGAACCCCAAACAATCAACCAGAAGGCCACTATCCCACTATCCTCCAGTCGACTCGAAGTCTAGTTCGGTACCGGTATGAGAGGCAACCCAGCAGGTCTCCAAGTATGACAAGGAGTCTTTCCTGCCTTCGGCAACTACAAATGGTAACTACCCAAAAACGAAGTTTCCTTACTTACTGGAATCCGCAGCAGGACCCAGTGCAAGGACTTACACGTTTCGGTCGAACAAATAACAACGAAGTCGACCTGAGAAGACAAGTGTGAGAAAAGTGTGGTCTCCTAGTTGATTGTTAGGTGTTGTAGACGATTGAAGGATGTGAATGAGAAAGTGGGAGAGTTTCTGCTTGGGAGCTGTGGCTGTTGGCCGAATTTTGAAGGATGGCTAGGGGTAATCTGATACCAGCTCTACACAAAAATTATGGCAGTTCTTGGAAACTTTGGTGGAACATACACCGAAAATTTTGTGTCGTGGGAAACTAGGTATTTATGGGTACCTTGCGTACGTCAGAGGCCTACCTCTAACTATTTTAATATCAAAGAACGAGGGAACAGCGTCAGAAGAATGTCCTACATTTCGATTACTTAATGACGGGAATCAACAAATGTCACACATGTACTAGGTCAGACATACGACATCGTAGCGACGTGCAGAGAGGCTATATGGGACACTGAAGTAAGATCGACGCTAAGTATATAAATAATATCAGTAAGTAATACTGGTTAAGTAATAAGCATGATAACTAAATATTATATATCGTCGTTTGGGACAACGTCACACAGTGAAGATGAGTTGGACCAACGACAATTAGGGATCAACTTGGATATATAACCAGGATTGCTGTAGAATAAGTACCGCAGGAAAAGTAAAAAACAGCCAATAGAATTAGAGGAAACGATTTCCTACCCACCCTACACGAAATACTACATACACGTATATAACGTACAAAAGATACTGTTAAAATTATCTAGATTATGACGTGAACAGGCCAATCAGATTATAGGATAAGTCTAGTACTATTTTTACAATCTTTTCTACGTACGTAATTTGGTTGTAGAAATATGTACTCCAGAAATCGCGCCGCAATTTGCATCCAATATTGGGCGCGGATGTGGTTGGAACCGCCAGGAAAATAGAGAGATCTTCGTAGTAGAAAAGATCCACAAAAGACAATATAGTAGCAGCCATGGCACCTACATCTGCTTTGAAGAGGCGCAAGCTATCGGCTAACAAGGGGGTGGGTAAGACTACCAAGGTTTTAGCCGGGCGTAAGCGCGCCGAAACTGATTCAGAAAGCGACAGTGAACATATTGTAACTCCGTACAATTGGAATAAGACTAACATAACTAAAGACAAACAGACTAGTCCGGAAGGCCCAAAGAAGATAGGCACGAGGGCCAATACGGTCAGTCACGATACAGATACCACAAGCACGACGGCTTCAGAAGACGAAGAGGAGGGTTCGGTGGAAGTACTAACTAGAATCAATGGTAGGACCGACGAGATACCGACAACGGCAGGCGTGAACAACCGACTTAGTATCAACACAAAGGATACAATCGATACTCTTCAAGAAAGCGTCGCCAAACTGGAAGCGCGCAACCGAATGCTGGCAAGTCAAATAAGGAATATCTCCAAGATGGGAGGGGTAGACAAGTATGAACTTATGCAGATACGGAAGATGGTAAAAGAAGACTTGTTCAAACGAGTAAAGTTTATCACGACGACGGCAATGGAGGAAAAATGTATGAAATACTTATCTAACAAGCTCAACGTTCCTATCGAAATGCAGCGCGAATGGTCGGCTACTTATGCACATTGCGTTCGTGATGCGTTGAACAACAAGCGCAACAATGTATCCCAGGATCTAAAGACGGAAATAAAAGGTAAGCAATGTTTCGAAAATGTCGACAATATTGGAACAACCGTCACCCACATGATCTAACGCTTCTGCCATCACAGCCATTTTAGGAGAGCAAGAGACCAAGGAAGTTCAAGCACAAGCCTTTGTCAATATTCGAGAGCAGACAAATCTATTACAACAGGACTACTTCAACCTGTTTTTCGATCGGCTACTGCCCTGTGTGGCTGGAAAGAAGGTGTGGACAAGTAAAGACAAAATGGCATGTGCCATCACTGATGGAGGCAAGATCTCCGTCACAGACGAAGCCTTCGCTGAACTATGCCTATTGAACTACTGGAATAAGTGGACCGAAAACAGACCTGCGAAATGGACGGATTCACGTGGGGGGAACTGTAGTTTCAAGGGATGGAGCAACGATGCCTATCAGCAGTTTGATTCCATCTGCAAGCGGGTCCGGGCGCAGCGTGAGACCGACGCATCAAAGGCAATGGAAGTGTTGTTTCTTGACTATGCAATCAAACATTATGGCCTTGGCACGAAACGAACAAGGATCACGATCCTAGACGACGGTCCGGAGTTGTATAATGAATTGGTAGAATTGTAATTGGTATAACTTTCATTCCATTTGATGCGTATATTATAGGGCGGATGTATTGGATTTAATTAGGACAACACTTAATTGCCTTTGATTTTGTAGCACACATTTACGTTAGACATATATATTGAAACTTTTTGGGGAGGTATTTGGCATGCGTATCTATTTGGAGGTATTTACGCAGAAGCAGAAGTGGGGTGTACTTCTGGTATGTAAATTTCGTGCATGAAAATAGGCATGTAGAAAGACAAGATAATTCCCGTACGTGATTTTGAGGCGCTAGACTAGTGTAATTATGGTACAAAATTATGGTGTAGAAAGTGCGCGTTTTGTGTGCATGTAATTACATATGGAACGCATGTAGATTCCTTTTCAGATGATTCATGATCCGCCGATGGATTGACCGTCGACTACGTAGATTTTAAAATAAATAAATTAGCAAAATGATAATTAGTCACAACAACAACAACAATCAACAACAACAATAGAAACAGAGTAGGCAACTA
>OFKV01000009.1_pt1 | contig 12896 bp, 6 predicted proteins | sample 1540631 | NCBI WGS metagenome assembly OFKV01 (sample SAMEA104347425, study PRJEB22522) | marine metagenome | biome: marine biome; feature: marine water body; material: sea ice | collected 2015-09-16T00:00:00Z | depth 1.5 m | reverse complement strand
TTACAAATCTTATGACGGTGTACTTGGCGAGGTGAACTCTGGTCAATGGTACATCAGAAGGTCTCTTTATCCAAGATAGGATTCCACAGGTCGAATTTCCTACCTAATTATGTAGGAATTTCCTACCTAATTATCCAAAGAACTCGTTGACCCCTCTGACCTAATTTCTCGGATCCTACATAATTTGGGGATCGCACGCACCTAATTAGGTACATATTTTCTGTAGGTAACACATAATTATGTTCACTCTACTACTTATTTATGGGTACGTGTTTCAAGTAAGCATGGTAGTGCGTCTACATGACCAAGTTGACTTTAAATTTATTAGCCATTACCCGAATCCCTGATTAGTCAGGAATATTCACCTGATTCTGTCAGGTACTTCTCGAATAAGTATGCAGGATGGGTTAACATGAATAGTTGGTAAGTGTTTACCTAATCATGGCAGCTGTTTCCAATATTTAATTTAGAATAATTGTACTAATTATGCTTATCTTGCTAACCAATCATGCCGTATTTGTTTGCCTATTTGATTATACTATTCCTAGAAGTAACTACAATTCGATTGGTATTACACACCCACTCCCTGCATGCCTGCTGGCAGTAGACGCGCCACACCCTCTTGTTCAGTATCCACATCCAAGTTGACGTCGTCCCATAAATTATGCGTTGCCATGGGCAATGGCCTGTCCGGTTCCCTCCTCTTACGCTTGTTTATATTTTTCCCCAGTCTTTCCGCCTCCGCCTGGAACTCCTCCAAACAATACTTTTCGAAATCCTTGAATTCTTTCAACTCCCTCTTTACCATGACGTCGGCATGTAGCTGATTGTATCTCAATATACCTTTCGCCGTCCACCCGCGGTATCTCCTTGCTTGCGGTGTTTCGGCTTCGTCCCCGCTCTCATCCTCTTCCTGGTCATCCTTTGATTTTCGTTTGTCTATCGAAGTAGTCCAGGCACTTGGTACTTCTGAGTCCTTCCAACTCTTAGTTCTTGCCATACTAGACCATCTCGACCAGTTATTCTCTAAGGTCAAGACCGCAAAAGCCTCATCGCTCGAAGTGACGTACTTACTTAAAGGCTGAATGCATTTATTTCTGTCGAAATGTCTTATTCCAACCACTCCACTCACAAAGAACGAACAGAAGTCTTTGTATACTGGGAAGTTAGTTAAGCCGTAACGGGAACTCATTGATTCCGGGTTGACCGGCATATTTTCTACCCTCTCTTTGTCTGAAAACGACAACATTTCTTTATGATACACAGTCATTGGTTAGTATTAGTATTTGTTTCGTATGTACATTTGATTCCGGTACTCACCTTTAAACCCCTTCTTTACTGCCGAGGTCGCATTTGTTCGTTGTTGCTCTATCATTTTTTTGGTTGGCTGACGTACCAAATCCCAGTAGTCACCCCATTGATAATCGGGTACGCGCATCTGGGTGCAGACGTATCCACATATGGTTGCTGGAGAGCGTGCAAATTCTAATTGGGAATCATTGGATATGAACTTCAGATTTCGGAACATCTTATCCTTCAAGTGGAGTGTCATCATCTTCTTATAGGTTTTGGTGGCCGTGATTTCATCGAATCGATACGAGTTAAACTGGTCTGCTGCGCTAGTTATTCCGGATATCGACGCCTCACTTCCCAGCAAGCGTCCGGTACGTGCTACGTTGGATTCTATGTATGGTTGAGTACCTGTTGGCATTACTGCCGACAAGGTTCGCACTGGGGCCATGCTAATCGCCCTGCCCACCAGTTTGGCTGCCTTTTCAGAAACTCCTGGGCCAGCATTGCTCATGTTATACCTATCATCTCGTCTTAATGTAGCCGACGACTCCTTTCGGCGGCTGGACATTACCTTTTTGGTTCCTCCTGTACTTCGCGACATGTTGGATGGCATGTTGTGTCATTGGTGTTGGTGGAGGGAGGATGCACTGGTGGTGCCTGCTATTTACCTTGGTATTCTCTACCTACTCCTTTTCACCTTCACTCTACCTACTTGATTTCTACCTATTTCGCCTACCACCAATCAGTGGCTGGTAGGATTGTGTATGGGTGGACCCTAGGCACTTACCCTTAGTACATAATCCTACCTAGGAATGCAGTGTTATCTATCCGTGCTCCTGCCTAGTACCATTTCTACCTTTGTTCTTCCCATATGTAGTCCGTGTACCTAATCGATGTAAGTACCCAGGTCTACCAGTGGGTACATGTGGCTCTATGTATTTATTTAGTTTTGTACACGCCTATGGTACTTCGTCCTCGTATGTAGCCCGATGTACCGTACTCCACTCGGATGAGAAGGCTTCACAAAGCCAGCAGCAGCGCCTCCCATACACAAAGAACAAATTGTCCTTCCAGCGCTCCCATTACAACTGTCACCCTACCCTTGAATTCGGCTCCTTTCTCCTTGTTGTTTTGACGAACCACAATCGTAAGTATCGTCCTTGTAGCCCCTGTTGTTCGAATCGTCGCACGTATTTGTTCCTTTGCTCTTACCTGCATTCTGACGATGTTTTGAATAATATGGATACCTTTTCCAGATTTTCAGTGGTGTTTCCTTTTCTTTTGTTGTAACACTCGACGCAATTGCCGCTCTCTATTGCGCTTCTTGTCATTCAAACGCCTCTGGTATGTCATGCGGATTCGTATGTTGTGTTGTTGTTTTTGCTTGTGCATTTCCAACGATTTCTCACCAATTCTTCCATGCATTTCCTTCCACCACACAGGTCTTGTTGTTGCAATCGCCCACCTCTTCGCCCTCGACGCAATCGTCGCTCTCTACTGCGCCTCTCGTCCCCGCACCGCCTTTGGTAGGTGATGCCAATTCGTTTGTTGGGTTGCTGTTGACTTTTGTACATTTCCAACGATTTCTCACCAAATCTTCCCTGCATATCATTCTACAACACAGCTGTTGTCATTTTCAATTGTCTACCTACTCGCTCCAATCGCCCCATTCGACGTTCGTGTCAACGAGCTCGGGACTTACTGACTACCCTTACAGGTAAGAGAGACGATTTGAATGTTGCAGTACTGTGTGGTTCCATCTTTTATTCAATCCAATTCTCATCAAGTTTTATTTTTCACTTCTGTTCTAGTTGCTGGTGTCTACTCCTACTTTCGAGGTAACCTGCACTCCGCCGACACGTGAACCGACACCACCACTCCCGCTGATTTGTGCTGGACAGGAGTTGTATCTACATCAGCCTTTGTCGCGCTATTCTGGTAGTTCTTTCTTCCCTGTTGTTGATTTCTGGATCCTGGGGGCTGCTCTTTTTTCTCCTGCGGCGAACATCATCTTAGGTCGGAATCCTTGCTTACGTTAGTGAGTTAAGAGGACCCCTCTTCGACGTTCGATCGAGTCTTGGAAGTTTGGGGGACCAGTAAGCACTCATCGCCGATCTGTTGAATCTTTCCCACTCCTCGACTGTTGGTTACAATTGCTGCGAACCCGGTGTTATCTGACATTGACTGACACTACGAAAGTTCTTCTCAGCTCTTTAGTACCTCATCGGTTTTTTTTACGATACCATGGTTACGGAAATTACGCCACCCGCCTTGTTGAAAACGGATAGACTGGATGCTCTTAGCGCGGCAGCAGAGGGTTCTTCTGCCCTTTCTGTTGCATCTAATCAATCCACTGGGGCTGGCCCAACCACATCCACGAAGTTTATATTGCCTACCAAGTTCCCCCGAAAACAGAATGTTGGTAATACAGTTGATCTATTTAATTCTCCTCGGAAAAAATCGCCTCCCTGGAAGGGAACTGATCCGGAATCGAAGAAAGCTGAAGAAGCGCTTGCCACTACTTCTCTTGTCTGGTTCATTGACAAGTACCCTGATTCACCCCTCGCCTCATCTATTATTAAGACCACCCGAATCGTTGAGACCAGTCTACGTTTGCGCTTTCCAAAATGCCTTCCCATTGCCTTCCAGCTACTTGAGTTTCTAGCGCACACACGATCTCACTTGCCTATTGCGCCAGCCATCCATAAAGAATCCCTCCTCGTGAACGATTACGCTACGTCCATGCCTTTGATCTGGTTTTCCGGAATTATCTATTCGCAAACCCTGGTGATGACGGTGGCCACACGTCTTTTTGCCTATCCCAAAACACCCCCCGATCGACAACGTACCATACATCCTACCCTCTGGGGTTCTTCTCTCCCCACTGTTGTTCATCAGAATAAAGACAATTCCTATCAATTTTGGGTCGTTCATCTTAAAGGTTGCAATGGCAAAGTTTACCGTGATTCCCTTGATGGAAATCAAAAACCGGTCTACAATACTTTCAAGAAAACTCTTGTCGCGTTCTTTGAGTTACAATTTGACTCTATGAGGAAGGACGAAAAACAAAATATTCGAGATGGTCTTACACAGAATTGTGAAACTATATACATTGCTTCCTTTAATTCTGCCAAGGACCAAGCCCCTACCATTGTTGCTGCTACTCAATACTGTTCTTCCGAGGAAGGCGCATTCATCAACTGGATTGCTGTTGCTTCTGACATACCTGATGAAACTAAGTTAGCTGGTGTTCTTCCTGTAAGAAAGTTCCGTAGGCTTGGTCTTGGCATGTTCCTCCAGACGCTTATTCAGTTCCAGCAGGTGTCCAGAGGTCGCTCATCACGCTTGCTACTTCAATGTATTGTCGATGGAGATGCGTGCCAGTACTATTTGAACAGGGGTTACATCAAATCACGAAGAAACCAATTCGAGGTGATTGATAACCATTTGGACCACCCTTTTGTATCTCATCACCTTCATTTTATCACGGACAAAGCCCAAGAAGAGGACAAGGTGGATCCATTGTTAAAACTTCATCTCTACCAACGGGACGGCTTTGTTATCACCACCTACCTGGATGATAAGCACAACTTCTTTTTTCTTGAAGGTGCTAATATAAATTGCTACCCCAAGGGAGAAACAGAGGTTTTATTTCGCTTTCCTTACAATACCAGTGGTTCTGTTTTGGAGACATACTTGGATGTCAACAGCCTTATACTTTTTAAGTTTCCCAGCTTTGGACAGAAGGCTGATTATGTTCTTCCAGAGAATGTTCCCAGCAAGGGTATGTTCAAGGGACTTATTCGGCCAATTAATCAGTTTCAAGGTCATTTTGACAGTGCCGACGTTGACCGTGCTGAATATCTCCTAATGAAGGAGAATCCTCAGGAATATATAAAAGAACAAACCTTGTTTCTCTGGAGTCGATGGACGCTACGCAACCCTGACTCCGATTATGAAAAGGACGTCGCTGTTATTCCCCCCTTCATCTCCGGTTTGGTTGTTGATATTGTGAAGTCTCTCGCCGCCCCCTCTTGTTGCAATACCTCTCAAAATTCTGCCCTGGTGTCTCAACTGGACCTGGTTGACAAGTACCTGTACGGACACCCCCAGTTGCTGAGTAAACGACTAATTTTTTTTGTGGTCCACCAAGACAAAGACCATTGGATTGGATTCTGTGCTGTTAATCCTTGGATTTCTATCCTAAACGATCACATGGAACGAGACGGAAAAAATAATACTCCTGGATTACACCCTGACTTTTCAAAAAAGAAATTCGAGTTCCACCAGTCAGGTCTATTGTACAACGATGCGTTGGAAAGCAGCAGAACCAAACCGAGGGATGTGTCTGTGGTCCTTCCCTTCATATGGCTCTTGAATATGATGAGCCATTACCGTGATTTGCTTGTTGCAGGTGAACGTCAAAAGATCAACTTCGTGCTTGCTCACACAAAGGACAACCACAGCGCCCTGCATATGTACTTCCTTGGTACCCATGGACCTTTTGGAAATTTATTTTATGACAATATCGCCACACTCCCCTTCAAGTTTTTGGACCGTCCAATTCGCTCTATTTCCTTCCAGCCAAATGCCTGGGACTGTGGGTTGTGCTGGTGTCTTTTTATTTATGACACCATGTTAGCTTTCCATCAACGAGCCTACATGATTAAACCGGTGGGAAAGGAAGACACCTATCATTATCTTGGACACTTCATTCATTCAAAGGAATTTATGGATGGGACGAGGAGTATGAACCTTGAAAAGAAGATGGTAACCATCCCCCTGTGTAAACTATGGCGTTTCGAAATGTTGGAAACTATCGAGCGACTACGATGGTGTTATCTTTCCTCCAAACACTGTGATATCACTCGTCCCAACGATTGGGGAGTGACAACGGCTGATCACCAGACCCTGATTTCGGGAAAACCGTTTATCGACAATGTTCTCCCTGTAATTAACATCCGAGTAGAGAAAACCCGTTCCAGGATAAATGGAGTGTACCTGAAGGAGAGGAAAGCTCGAATGATGGTTACCGATGGGAAAAAGCTACCATCCCTCGACCAGCAGCCCATTCTCTTGTTGGACATTAAGAGGTATGCTAGCTGGCTAGAAAATGAGGTTATGCCCACAGGATCGTTTGGTTCGAAAGCATGGGTTACTGGTGCCTTCCCTCAATCTATGCCAGAAGAAGAAAGTGATAAGGCGAAAAAGAGATTAATACACGCTCGATACTGGTGTGACATTGTACGTGTGAACGGATATTGGCCAGAAACTCTACTGGCTAACAATGAAACTGATGAGAAGATCTTTAAGAAAGAATGCAAGAGACTATACAAACAAGGAGTTCCAAAGTCGCTTATAGACGTTCTGGGAGATGGAAACTGTTTGTACTACTGCATGTTGAACTATCTGTTGGAGGTGGACCAAAAAATTGATTTGACCATGACCAAGGACTACCCTCTGGTTTGGATACGGAAACTTATCCGGGCGGGAGCCCTCTCCATAAGTGAACAGTACTGGCGCTGCATTGATGGAAATGAAGTCAAGGAACGTATCGATTTTTTGCACAACCCAGAATTTAATACAATGGACGATGAACTAACAAGACTTCCAGCCAACGTTGACCATCAGGGAGATCTAATGGGTGCAGTTATATTTGCATCTATATTCCATCTCCGCGTTGTTATCTACCAAGCTTCGGCACCAGCTATGACGTACTATCTTGATGGAAGAAACTTCAACAAGGACACCGGAAAAGGGATATTGTTTGCTAATTTCGAGGGCATTGTGCCCACCAAAGTACCTAGGGGAAGGGACGTATTTACTGTGGTCCAGTACCAAACTGATGACGATGATTTGGGAGTAGGTAAAGGACCGGAACATTGGGTACGTCGGGTAACATCCAAGAAAGAAAACGGGTACGAGCCTTCGAATAAAGACTTCAATCCAATTGACCTTGCAATAGATGGCCAAACAGATTTATCCCCGGAGGAGATTGAAAGTCGACGCCCAAAAGGAAGCAATGAACCAAAAACGGGATCTTTAGTCGGACCCCTGAGAGATGGAAAAGTGATATTAAAAGATGGAAGACTGACCAAACCTCCAGCTGGGCCACAAGGTAATCCAAAACACAAGAAGAGTGAAACTTCCGAGGTGGAAGGTATGTCTCCCTCCAAAAATAAGTCTGCCAACGAAATGGACTCCTTGCCATCAGAGGAAGAAGTAGACGACCACCCATCCGGCGGAAAAGAGGGCAAAACAGGAGAGAATAAAGATAAACCAGCTGAGGATTTGGGAAAAAATCATGCCGACGGGTTGGAAGGCTCAGGAAAGGGTTCCGACAATAACGAGTCTGGAGATAGTGATGATGACGACGAAGAGGATGACACGCATGGAGAAAAGGAGAAGAAAAAGAAGAAGAAGAAGAAGAAAAAGAAAAAGAAAACAAATAAAAAAGGGGATGAGGAACCGGATTCATCAGAGACGGATAAGCCCGAACCAACCATAGAGGCACCTTCAGCGACACCAAAAAAATTACTGGGGTCTACAGAAGCGATGATTTCGGAGGCAAACGTGGTGTCGAAGAGTGTTACAGGAGACCAATTACCACCGAAGCCAGGGGAAACAGCCTCGACAACAACGACCACAGTGTCGAAGATTGGTGAAAAAGAAGGAATTGGGCATGTGACATCGGATATCGATCCAAACAAAACATCTCCCACAGTCGACCCAGCTCCCATGAATAAGAAGACCACAAACAAGAGGTTGTCTGCATCGGAGGAAGATAGACTTCTTAAGGAATTGAGGGAGACGGCGGTGCCCCATGACCCAATACAGACTCAACTGGAAGCACAGAGAAAACACCGAAACAAAATAGTTTCAGAGGAAAAGGTAAAAGAAAACAGGGATTTACTAGCAGAGTTTCATACAGCAGAAGAAACTGAGCTACCCTCAAGTTCTGTGTGGGCCGAAGAAAAGAAAATAGCGGACGCTCTCAGGGTACGACATGCAGCTGCGAGCGATAAGCTACTTGAAAGTGGATATTTCGCCAGAGTTCTAGCCGAGGGTAAAAAGGCAAAGCAGAAACAAATGGACGAGGATCTGGCTAATGCTGACAAGGCCAGATTAGAGGCAGATCATGCAGAAGAGGAAAGATTAGATAGAGAAGAGGAAGCAGGGAAGAAGGAAGCAGAGAAGATTTTGAAGGTAAAGGAAGCAGAGAAGAAGGAAGCAGAGAAGCTTTTGAAGGAACAGGCCAAACCTGACAAGGCCGGATTAGAGGCAGACCAGGCAGAAGAGGAAGAGGAAGTAGAAAAGAAGGAAGCAGAGAAGATTTTGCAGGAACAGGAAGCAGAGAAGAAGGAAGCAGAGAAAATTTTGCAGGAACAGGCCAAACCTGACAAGGCCGGATTAGAGGCAGACCAGGCAGAAGAGGAAAGATTAGATAAAGAAGAGAAGAATCTGGAGGAGGTGGAGAACGAAAAAAAGAAGAAGGCGAGTAAGGCGGAAAAGGCTGATAGGATCCGGAAGTTGGCAGCAAAAAAGAAACTTGAAAAAGAAATGTCCTCACCACAGAGAAAAAGCAATAGACAGAGTTCTTCCAAAAGAAAATTGCCAACACAACAAAAAGAGAGTGACCAGGATGAAGAGGGAGGTAGTAGCAGCGATGAGAGTAGTGATGTAGAAGGGCCTACTCCAGCCCGTAAACTGTCTGCAAGGAAGAGTGTCGTGCCACCAAAAGGAAAAAAGAAGAAAGAGACACCCTCTACTAACGCCAGGCCAACCCCCGATATGCAAAGAGGAAAAAAGGCAAGAAAACAAACTCCAAGGAAAACTGCAACCAAGGCGGCAGCTCGAAAAGAAGATGACTCAAACACAAGTACAGATAGTGAAGAAGACAGTGATGAAGGTGGTGGACCACCACCCGCACGGAAAACTCCAAGAAGTGCATCCAATCCCCATGAGCAACGTAAAAGAAAAGTTATGAAACGCTATAAACCAGGACTCTTCCGTCAAAATACACCCAGGCCAAAAAAGAAGAATAAAAGAACGGCAGGTATGACTAATCCAGTGGTCCAGAGAGTACTTGACAAGGCAATCAGGGACGCCATAGTGGAACCGGATCAAATGGCGAACAATTATATGAATACAAAATTTCCCGATGCTGCCCCACTCACTTTTCTGGGAGACAACAATATAAACAGTAAGAAGTGGAGAATGGATTCTTTTAACGCTCACCAACTGGACTACGACAAAGCACTGGAGAACGCGAATAATCGGTTAGGAATTGAAAAAACCGCCAGTGTTACCAAAGCAGTGAATGAATCCTATATTGGAAATTGGCATCAACGTCACAAGGCAAAAGCAGCTTTGGAGGCGGATCTGGCCTTAGTGGAGAGGGTGGTGGAAATGACTTGGAATCCAGCCAACTATGAAATGGAAGAGAACCAGGAACATTTGGACGGGCATTACATGGTAAAAGTGCAACGTAATGATGGACATTTTGAATACGTGAAAGTAACCACAGACTGGGTGGAACGAAACTTCATTAAGTCAGCAATAGGTGCTGTACAAAGGGTCGCCTACGAGAAACTGGAGGTTATGGAGGATGGCGGAAATCTCTTAACCAAAACACAAAAACAAGGATACCTAAAGGTGGAAATAGAGGGTGTTCAATGTTCGGAAACTGACACGCGGGTTATCAACAGACTTAAGTACAAGAAAGCGTACAGTACTATCAAAGCAGCATGGTTTGGTTACTCCAATCAGACAAAGGCTCATATACCCCTGGAAAACAAGTGGGTAGTATTGAATTTCCCGAAATCCTATGTGAGGCAGGTTAAAGTATCTAGTGGAAGGACCGCATCCTACGTGAAAATACCACCAGGTGACCGCCGATGTCACTCCAAAAACAATGACAACAACGGTCCTCTTTTGCACTACCAACAAAAGGACGATGAAAGAACATGCATGGTGTTGGCGATGGCAAGTATTATGCATTACTCAGGAGACACCTCAGCAGGAGCATGGATGAAAAACCGGTTCAAGCGATACCTTTCTGATCCTGCGGCATTCCAGACTTTTGTAAAGGACATACGCCATCATGTGAAACTTTTGAAGTCAGGTGCCACCTTGGGTAAACATTTCGACATCCTAGGTTCTGGTCTATCCGGTATTTATTTGGCACAGGTTCAGGGGTCAGATGGAAAAGAGGACCATTGTGTTGCAGTATCCGATAAATGGATATTTGATACAAACTACAAAAACGCACTACCACGAAGCCAGGAGTCATTGGATATGTGTTGTTCCTCAGATGAGGAAAAAAGTCTGTTTGTAACGTGCATCAAAGTTGAACATTTCCCAAAGGTTGTCTTAATCTAGATTAAATGATATTCAATATGTTACGAATTTATCAGCCCATAGTGTTTGACTTATAACACCAATCTTGAACTTGCTATGTGTGTGGTATGGAATCATCAACAAATGTGATTCGACAGCATCTAAACACACCACCGAAAGATAGGGAGAGGATCCGTTTAACATGTCATCATCGTCAAGAATCCAACAGTCACCTTTCTGATCAAAATGATCCGATGAACCAAGTATGTCATCTGGGTCATCGACATACTGCATTCTATACATGTGGGTCAACACAGAATACTGGGGGTAATAGCCATATGCTGGATGAAGTACACCATAATAAACCAAAGGTCGTTCAGAGAAACAAAACATAAATTTCAAATTACCTTGGGTTAGAGAAACAATGTTATGTTCATCTGGTTGCCCTTTGATCACAACATTGTCAAACCAGGCACCATCCCTTTCCACCGGATTTGTGCGTAGGTGAATGTGGTTGGTAACAAATTCGGTGACACAACATATCCTTATTGCTTCTTCCTCCAGTACAACAGCAGCACCACCAAGACAATGTTTAGTGAGACAGTGAAGAACCGCCTGGCATGGCATAAACTTTCCATGAGTGGAGGGGGTCGCCATGTCAGCATGTACCCCACCAACAGCATCTTTCCAAATCAGTATATCGAATACAGCAGAGTTGTGTGGAATCCCGTTTGGACGTTGGGTTTCGGAAGAAGGCTCTTCTAGATCATCAGACATTGTAAAGTCAGCTATATCCACAACAAACTTGTCCACAAGTCTATTGGAAACTTGCCAGTCAAAGTCATTAGCCCTCATCTGGGTGCGACGTGCAGTCTTCTTAGACAACTCAATGTGATTATGCTCAGTGGGCCCCGTGTGTAGATTGCGGTGGGCGCCAAACATTTGGATGTATGCAGGAACATGCAGCTGCTCGTGGACCTTAGGAATATTCCAGCCGTTACCTTTTAGTCGGGGAACACAGGAGACGAGTTCATCGAGTAGAGTAGACACAGCAATTTTTACATTCTCTAATTGAGAAGGAGAATCTATGTTCCAATAGGTCGTTTTCTTCAACCAGGCCCAGTAACACAAAAGCATTTCAAGGGTGTATGAAATATTGAGTGTAACATCCTCATCAAGACGACCAAAAGCAGCATGACCATCGCGTGTCAAAGTGGCGATAGACAGGGCAAACATCATGCCAGCTCGATCACAACCAGGTGTGTTCTTAAGACTACTAATACCATCTTTGAACATGAGACGGGGTGATTCTGAAAAGTTAGAAGACCGAAAAAGACGCTGTCGAGGTTGGACGACCCAGGATTGTACTTCACGGTCAAGAAGGGCAATCTGTTCAGGTTTCAAAAGTTGACCAAGTATCTCGTCCAGTAGATGTTTAAATATACCTTGTTCCAGAGCATGAAGACCTTCAGGGGGACAGGCAGCAAGAAAAATACCTGCCGGATTAGCACCGTAGTCAACTTCGAAAAAGGGATTCCAGCATTGCGATTGATAAAGATCTTCAAGATCCTGCCATCTTTGATGATCGACCATTTCCATTATGTCTTCCATATTTAGAAAGGCGCATGAACCGGGGGACATGTCATCATAGTTTTCAGCGGTAGCATCACAGCAACGAGATATACGTTTGGCAGTAATTCCGTAAAAACATATACGTCCGGCAATGGTATCCCCGCCTTGATTGTCTCCAATAATGTAGGCAAGAGGAATCTTCAAAATTACGTACTTAGCTTTTCCACCAAGTACAAGATAAACATTATCCATAGAGCCTTCCTGTTGTGCGTCAATAAACGATTGAATAGCCACACTAAATAACTTGAATAGACGAATCTGTTTGACAGAAGCCGCGAATTTTTTCTTTTGTACACTGGAATAGTGTAGATCAGGGTCAGGAATGTAAGCGAGGGGACGCCAGGCAAGCGCCTTGTTGCGGGTCTGCATAGGTAACATAGGAATGGGGTAAGACACCTTTTTATCAAACATAGGTCAATACATAATGTCATACCTCTTGGTTGTAGATAGAAGTGGTGAAGAGAATCACATAAACACTGAGATGACTTTGTTCAGAAATAACTGTCTTGTCCATGGTGAATATAATGGGTGCCAAAAATTGTTTTTTACTATCATTGATCATCTGGTCATATGTGTCTTGATACCATTGACCAGAGTTCACCTCACCAAGTACACCATCTGGGGATTCGTAT
>OFKV01000008.1_pt1 | contig 13461 bp, 8 predicted proteins | sample 1540631 | NCBI WGS metagenome assembly OFKV01 (sample SAMEA104347425, study PRJEB22522) | marine metagenome | biome: marine biome; feature: marine water body; material: sea ice | collected 2015-09-16T00:00:00Z | depth 1.5 m | reverse complement strand
TTCTTTTTCTCTTCATCTTGATATCTTGAACTCTATCCTGAACCCCCGGATGGTTAAACTGCGCTTCCTCCTTGGCCTTGATCTTCTCCCGAAGGGCGAAGTCTCGAGTACCTCCATGACGCCGGTCTGCATCTATAGACCCAGTCCAGTAATGTTACTGGATTTCGGTAATATTTATTACTGGAATGCAGTGATATTTTCATGGTAATTTCGGTGAGTAGTCGTTTTTGATTTTACATGTGACATTGACACCTCTTAACTCTAACAGTGAATGGATTACTGACACATGTAAGTAGAACTACTTGTATATTTATTAGATACTAGGAATTTAAGTTTTGTTGTTACTGGCACATGTAGTCTACTTAATGGTTTTCAGTAACAACAATCAAGGTCATAAGTAGTTATTCAAAGTGCCTATGTTTTGAAACTACATACTGAATGTTAATTAATATCTTTTTACAATGTACATGTACACTTGCTTTATGTATAGTTCAAACTGCTTACATGTTATACAAAACCTAATAGTCCAGTTACATGATAATGTCAGAGTTGGTAGTCAATGTTAGAGTTAGTAATCAAGTAACGTTTTCGATAGATTGGTCTACATATAATCAGTGATATGTTTTAATGCAATTAGTAAAAGTTTAAGTTAAGAATATGTATACTATCTATTGTTCTGGCGGCGAATGGTGTGAGTTGCCCTGGCCCTATTCAATTGGTCACTCTTGTTCTAGTGTCTCGTCCCATAGTTCATGATATGCCTCTGTACTTGTAGTTACCTCCTGCGTCACTGCCGGTGTTGTGCGGTGCATCTTTTCTTTCCATGTTCGGATCATTGCCGGTAGTACATCCGGATAGGCAGTACGGTCCTGCTTCACCATGACACAGAGGGTATTGAATCGTTGAATTCCTTCTTCTTTCCAGCCCCGATGGGTCAGCTTGCGGGCATCGGAGTAACAGATCCCCCCTTCCGTATATTTTGGACTTACGTCCGATTCCCACTTACGCTTTCGCTTCTCATCCTTGTTTGTGGTAGCGGGATCTAGCAGAGTAGATCCCTCAGTCTTATTCTTGTGGACGTCGATCCAGCGGTCGAAGTTGTTCTCCAACAGCAACAGAGTGCATGCCTCGTCACTTACTGTACACATGTGTTTGTCGTCACTGTTAGGTGCAAACAGGCGCAACTTGAACTTGTTCTTTGCCACAACGGCGGGAACAAAATTCTTGAAGAAGATTTCGAAGCTATCATGGTCACGCCCCTCGCAAAACTCCTCCATAGTGTATGGAGCCTTTTCTTTTTCTCCACATTCGGTTAAGTACTCTATCAGTTACGGCATAGGTGAGTGTAACGCCGTTGTGTGGTGAGTACAGAACCCATGGTGGACTTACCTAAAAATGCTGTTTTCAAGTTCTTGGACGCGTCATTCCTAAGGCGTTTAATTTCTTGGATGGTTTGTTTTCGTGCAGTTGCCCACCAAATCATTCCTTCTGCGGAGTGCTCCTGGTGGCATCCAGCCATCACCAAAGCACATAAGCTTCTCGTATCCGTTGAATACTCCATATTAACAACCGCAGTTCCCCTAACAAACTTAAGCTTAGGAAACAGATAGTTAGCAACAAAATCATGCACTGCGGTTTTTTCTACCTTCACTTGTTTCATACTGTCGTCGATGGTTTTCCATAAAGCCATAGGAGTTTCCCTTAGCACCGGTAACTGTGTAGAACTTGGTTCCTCTCTGTTATCAGTGCGTTCCACTTCGTGCTGTCGTTTGGAGCTTGACGCCGGCAAGGTGTACACATATGTACGTTTCTGTTTTGTTGCGCTGGTGGTAGCAGCTGCACCATCGTCATCCTGACTGTCTTCGTCGCTTGCTGACACGTCTGCTTCTTTGTATCGTTGCTGGACACTGTTGTCACTTGGTGATTGGTTGCTTTCGTCGCCCGTTACCTCTTCACTGTCCTCGTCGCCTCTGACGTATGGTTTAGGAGATGTTTTTAGCTTTGGCTTAGTTTTGCTGCCAGAACTTCTGCTCGAGGACGACATACTACTCCTGGATGCACTGTTTGAGCCTCTACTCTTGTGCACTCGGTGTCCTTTTGGAGGTGCGCTCCGTTTTCGGACTGGAACCATGGTCTAACTAATGGGTGGACTGTGGTTTATGACAGCCCTGGGTAGTGTTGACTTAATTCTGTCATTGGCTTTCACAGTTTCTATTACTTTTCTACAGGGTTACCAGTACCATCTAATCTGTCTGTACTCCCTCCACATTTGAATTTCTCAAAAAAAAACTATTTTAGTCCTTTTCGTAGGGTTCTCGTATGTTGACACCGGTCATCGATTCGGTCATTTGTATCTTTTTCTCTAAAAACGTGCGCAGCGCCCTCCTGCCACAATATTTGAGTACTCACAAACTGCAGCAAGACAGGTTTTTTTACCATTTTCTCTTGAAAATCGTATTTTCACCTTCTGCGCATTCGTTCAATTTCGAATCGCGCCTCCTCCTTACTGGACACAAGACTTCATCTTTTTCGTCGCCAGTACCTCTCCCGGTACGCTTTCCGCGGTCGTCGGTACCGTCACGTCGCATCGTTCAAGGCCGCCAAGCAAACAGGCATCTTCTCCTTCATACTAGTACTTCGACTAGTTCCCAGTATCGGTCGTTGCCACCCATCGAAGCGTACGCTACCGCCGCTCATCTGGCCTTAGCTCCGAATACTAGTACCTCATCGTTGTTCTCGAGCGACACACACTCGGTCTGCGTCTCGCTGCTCTTCACTCTCACCGTTTGGACCAAAAATCCTGGTTGAAGTAAGACCGGCTTGTAGACGGGTACTGGCCTTGTGTGTTGTCTTAAACTTGGGATCGAGGGAACACCATCTTGGAGTTGTGCTGTGCTGTGAGTGAGTGTTTGAGACCTGAGTCCGGAAAGGTTCGATTAGAATGGCTAAAAAGAGGGCAGGAGCGGAAGCAGCCCGCGCAGCTAAGGATGCAAAGGAGGCAAAGGCGAAGTCGTTGAAGGAGGCAGAGTCTGCGAAGAAGGCGGCAAAGGAGAAGGCTTCGATCAAGGTCCGACCGTCCTCAAAGTTCCCGGACGAGGAAACGTTGAAAAAGGCAAAAGGAAAGAAAGGTACAACAAAGAAGGCTACAGTATCGCCCCAGGGCATCCGGAGGTCTCCACCACGGGCCGCAAAGAGACGTGCCTCTTCGGTTACTTCGCCCAGCGGAGGAACTAGTAAGAAATTGAAGTTCACCGAAGCCTCAAGAAAGTCACCAAGCAAGCGTGATCCAGATAAAAATAAAAAGCGAGGGAAAGGGTCCCCAAAAACGTCAGCCGAAACACAGGAGCTGGAGGCTGAAAAAGAAGGAGGGCAAAAGAAAGGGCCAGAGGACCCCAAGCCTGGTAAGAGGTCAACTTCAACGACGGCCGAAACGACTAGAAAAGAAGGAGCGCAAGAGGAAGAAGCAGATGACCCCAAGCCTGGTAAGAAGTCAACTACAACGCCGGACGAACCACAAGAGCCGAAGACTGGAAAAGACGGAGCGCAAGAGGAAGGGGCAGATGACCCCAAGCCTGGTAAGAAGTCAACTCCAACGCCGGAAGAACCACAAGAGCCGAAGACTGGAAAAGACGGAGCGCAAGAGAAGGGGCCAGAGACCCCAAAGTCAGCCACTGGTCAGCCCGATGGAGATAGTGACAGTGAGGACTCCACGCCACCTGGTGTAGACGTGAAGAAATTGGGAAGGTTTCTCATGGGTTACTACACACGGGGATTTGCGGTTACAAGTCTGGATGATTTGATTTATCCAGTATACCCCAGCTCTAGACTGCACAATCTAGGAAAGATCCAACGCATCCGTCAACGTGCAGCTGCAGGACGAAAAGGGTTGAAGAAAAAGAAGGCTCCCCCCCCAACTTCCATTTCGAATTACCTACAGGTTGTTCTCTTCAAAAAACCCAAAGAGAAGGAACTTTGTGGACTGAATGGAACCACCGTTGGTGTCTTCTTTAATTCCCTGTTTACTCACGAAAACGAAGAAAAACGTACCAACAGTCTCGAACTCATATCGGCTTTGGTTGAAAATACACTCTCTATGACCCTGGCAGTAACTTCTCTAGAAGCCGATGGAAGCCATACCATCATTGGTTGCATTATCTTTCACCCAGACAACAATGTTGGATCGTACGTACCATTCGTTGGGGTTCTAGACAACCATCTTGATGCAACCCTCAAACTAGACGCCAAAACGTTCAAAATGCCGGTAGGATATGCTGCATCCAAGTGGAGGGGACAAGACATCGCAAAGTTTTTGCTGTCCATGGTCCAGTTCACAGCCACCATGATGTATCGGCGAAAACTGGATAATGAGTTGCCAGAGTACTTAATGGAAGATGCGGATAAGTCATTTGCCCTCAAGTCTCATCGTTTGTATGTCCAGGTTCAGATGGAGGCGGGATCCCCTGTTTACAGCACCTACGTGCTGTATGGATTTCAGGCTTTCAAGGCCAATCGTGTTGCATTCATATGCCGCAAGTATGACCAAGAGATTGGCGTAGGTGTTGGTCTAAGAGGCAATCACCGAGCGGCAGTAGGTCAAGGTTATTACACCGATGACATCAATCTTCGTCGTCTTTGCCTCCACACTTATTTGATCTCGTCTTGTCCCCCAAGAGGAAAGCCCTGTAAGGCCAAAGGACTTCTATCCGAAACCCTGGTTCCATACACATATGCGCGTCCACTCTACTTCTATACAAGCTGTTTACTTCCACCGGTCGATCTACCAATTGCTGTCAGGTTGTCCACCGACTCCTACATGCACATGACGCATCTCGCCAACTATTGGTCCAGCAACCCGTTGTCCGTGTCCCCTATAGACGTGACGAACATTACCGAGCTACCAGTTGGATTATTTGAAAGCGTGGCTCCAGCATTAGTTGCCAGCGTTGGAGCTCCAGTTACCCCGGTGGTTCCCAATAAAGAGACTTCTGTGGGCGACAATTGGAAGTGTGTTTTCCGACCATTTGTTCACCCAAATAATCGGGGAGATGATTATGACGTGAACGATTGTCGCCTGCCACTACTTCCAGGATGCAGGATTAAAGACCAAAACACCGGTTACATCCTAGGTGACATAGCTAACATTCTGTACACACCAAGGTGTGTGGACTGGGATGACTTCGACGCCAAAAAATTTGACCACCAAGAGAAGGATGTGCCTGCACAGGTGTTTGCACACGAAATGCAGCTAAATTTAATGGGGTTCTATTACAGATTGGCCAGATTCCCGGTCTGGTCACCATGCATCCATCGTTTGGCTGAGATTATTGTCAGCGAGTATACTCTCAAAGTTAGTATAAATCGTGAGACTGACTACAAACTGGAGGAGGGCGAGACATTCCCCTTCAAACAGGATGCAGAGGGTGAGGATACAGAAGACTGGTCAATGATTTTCACTCTGCTTGGACGTCGTCTTCTTCAGCCATATCCCGTTACCTTATGGTGCGACCTGTTTGCCTTAACCATATTGTACTCCGAGCAGACCTCGGTGCAGGTAATGTTTCAACCTTGTTTTGCTGAAATGCGATCAACAAATCTAGGAAGCCAATTTGGTTATCTCGTCCGAGCTTGGTAATAATATGTACAATCGTAGGTGTTAATTTTCACCAATGTGGTAATTTATTTGACCTACGTTCTTTTTAATTATTACCGAATATCGTTTTTTTTTGACATATGAATGTCACGTACTCACCTACGGATGTAATGTAGACCACGAAATTACGTTTGACCTTCGTAATTATTTAAGCGACCTTGGTTAAATTTTAGACCGGACTTGTTATAGCGTGCTAGCAACTTATGTGTAGGATATTACCTCTATTTGTTATATCGTGTAACCATATTTGGTGTACGCGTATAACCAAGCTAAGTAAATTACACTAAAAAAGTCGGTATTTTTGTTTACCACACTTAGCCAGCCTGTGTAACATCGTATGTAATGTTGTTTACAATGCTTGGTTATTGGTATTAAGTTTATTGTTATTGGTGATTACCTATTTTGGTTACTAATGACGACCTATTTCGGTTATCTGTATCACAATGTTTTGTTATTTAGTTTACTATTGTAGGTTGTTATTATGAACTAAATGGGGCGGCCGCCGTCTTCGTCGCTCACATCACCTTCCTCGCCTTCCGTCTCGTCTTCGTCAATTGGATCCTGTTCCCATAGTGAGTGAGCCGCCAATATGGTTTCATGCTTTCTTTTCTTCTCGTTGACGCGACGGTCTTGCTTTTCCCGTAAGTCCCTGATTATCTTCTGGTCATACTTAGGTTTTCGTATTTTCTCCTTTTGAACCCAAGCAAACAAAGTGTTAAAGCGTTTGATGCCATCGGAAGTCCAACCTTTTCGGAGTTGCGACTTCATGTCTGGCGACAACTTGATTCCTCCTCGGGTATACTTAGCTTCAATATTCGAGGAGAATTGGCGCGTGAGGTCCCCTCTACGCTGAGAAGGTATACCGCCGCTTGTCTCGTAGATGTCAACCCAGCGCGCGTAACTATTTTCTAGCAAAAGAAGCGTAAACGCCTCGTCGCTTGCTGTACACAAGGTGGTAATGGCAGTATCCTTGATGCGTTGTTTGAACAGTTCCGGACCCACGATTGCTGGAACGAACTTGGTAAAAAATTGATAGTACGCTGTTTTATTTTTTCGTCCCCGAGAAAACTCTTCGATCGGGAATCGATCCTCTCCTGTGTTTTCACTTAACCAAACTGAACAAACAACAAGTTAGTAAAAATAATTAACAATGACAATAGACCAACGTACGTACCCATAAACGTCCATTTCAGTTTAGTATTTTTACTGCTACGTTGTATTGCAATCTGCCTGCCAACCCACTTCCGTGCAGACTGCCACCAGTCAGTAGCTGGTATATTTTCCGGGGGATTACAGTGAGCGCGCACGATACCGCAAATAGATTTGGCGTCATTGGTAAAAGCAAGTTCCTCCACAGGATTACGCACGAACTTGACATGTGGAAATATCCGTTTTGCCACCAGCGAACTTACTGTTATTTCGTCTCCTATCGTTTGAACGTTGTTAGATCCTACCAAAAAGAGCTGTTTTTGGAGGCAGTGACGTTGGCGTCTCATTGTCATTTTGGGCGAGAGTGCTTTCGTCGTCGGCATCGCCTCGTGGTCGGCTCGGAGCATGATCCTCTGGTGTTCGGTGGTCCGTACTGTTGTTCGACCGGCTGTCTGTGACCGATGCACTGCGTGTACTACATGTAGTAGACGTGGTGTTAGCAGGAGAATGCCGGCGTCGTTTATTCGAGGATGATGAACTAGGCTTCGGCATTGTTGGTGGTTTAACGTTGTTGTATGTGAAATACAAAACCAATGGCTTACATGCTCACCAAAGGAGGTGATAGTAAACCCATGCTACTTAATCAAATTGCTACTTATTTGTAGGTATGTAACCTAACTACTTAGGCCGTTGTTTTCTACGGGGCACCCTACCAGGTACCTCCTTTACTATTTTTTCTGTCTACCTATCCTTCAGTTCAGGTTGTACCATGGTACATGTCTCTCATGTTCCTACCTGAGATTCCTATTGACCTGTATATCGTACTGCAGATTGTACTACAGTACTGCATTAAACCATGTCTACGCAAGTAGGGTTCTACGCACCTCCCGGTACCAGCGAAAGTGTTCTCAAGTGTCAAAACCGCGCCGTAAGTTGCATACGTAGCTTTTCTACGTACGGCAGTCCATCCTTAGGATTTTGTACCGGGGGGGGGTTTGGTCATAATTTTCATATCTTGAGAGTTTCATCAGTACCCGAATCCTCTTATGTTCACGTAGGATTCTACGTCTTCGGATGTACTCTCAGGTTTTCAAAGATACCCTCTCCCTCCACCTCCCTCCACTTTTTTTCCGCCCCCACACATAAATCTGGAGGCCGCACAGTTACTACGTAACTACCGACCCAGATTCACACCCATACGACAACAGTCTACCGGGTTTCGCACCTTGCTTAGTTCGCCGAAGATCAGCTTCACTCGTCTCTGTTTTCATTGTTGCTGTTTGCACTCCAAGTTTCTTGGTTGGTTGAGTGGTCGGTTAGCTGGACTAGAGTATTACACCTAAAAGCGCTACGCTCTACTTATTCCAAACGGCATACCGATATCCTCCTCCGACGGGCTTACTCACGAGTGTTGACAGTGACAGTGTGGCGGTGACGCTTTGGAACTGGTTGAACGCTAGCTGGCGAGGTGAGTTTCTTGGTTGCAGTTATGTCGTTTACAGTGGTGTCAGATGATGAGGGTGATCCCCTGCCACAGGTCTTTTCCGACGTAAATGACGAAGCTACAGCTTCTCGCCCAGACGAAGACAGCGACGAGAGGAAGAATATAGACGTCTCGACCACTGGAGCTCTAAAATCGCTTCCGCCGCCCACCGCAAATAACGAAGATCCTAACAAGACCACCGATGACGGCGTCTTGGGTGCTGGGGCTCTAAAATCGCTTCCGCCGGCAACCAAAAAGAAGGAAGATGACGGGGTTCCGGATTCGACGACCGATGTTGGCGATGCTGAAATGAAGCCAGCACACCTTCCCGAATCAGCTGTCGACGTTGATCTTAAGTCCATTCCTGATGGTGGCGACGATGCAATGAAGCTGTCAGAAAACGGCGATGGTGGTTCGAAACAAGCACCTGTTAAGGAATCGCGAATCTACGTATATAGGCATAGGAAGCCCGCTTCGCCGGTGATCGACGTCGACAATGAGTCCATTCCATCCGTAATCGACGTTGACAACGAGGTCGATTTATCTTCCACCCGATATGTACACTCGGTGCCACTTTCAGTTCGCGAACACCCGAAAAAACCTCTTCCTATATCTCTTCACCACCACCTACCTGACATCCCATTCCTAACAAAGGACGACAATCGCCGCCTACAAGCGTACGAGGAACGTTTTGGTGACGAAGGTCACGTGGTTCTACAAGTTCATACGACTGAGATTAAAGTTGGAGATCTACGCTCCTGTGTTGGCAAGAATGATGTTACGGACGTTGTCCTTAACGCTGCGTGGAAACTGATCACCAAGCAGCTGCAGTCGTCGTCCCATCTTGCCGGACTTAAGACTGCATATTTTCCAAGCTTTTTTATGACCAAATTGATGCAAGAAGGTCATGAGAAGTACGAAGGCTATAACTACGATGGAGTTCGTGGGTGGTCGAAGACGTTTCTTGGAGACGCGTCTCCCCTGGACCATGATATTATTGTGTTCCTACGAAATATACCAGGTCATTGGTTCACGTATGTAATGTTTCCCAAGCATCGGCACCTGGAAGCATTCGACTCCCTGGGCTTTACCCCAATGTTCAAATCAGACTTCGATGAACTGTGGAAGTGGCTGAACGACGATTTACGTGTTCACTGGGGTCTCAAAGCAGCATTGGATTCCACTCAATGGAAGTTTTGGGTTAACCGACGTTCCGTTCCCACTCAAGGGAATGGATATGATTGTGGGTTGTTTGCAATTCATTACGGGTTTTGTTTCGGTTTGCAGGCGTCTCTGTCTGGTATTACCCAGGAGCGGATTAGTTTATACAGGAAGAAACTCATCCTTTACATGCTGGACGGTCTTCCTCAACGCAGTATTTTGTTGACCAAACCTATCTGGTACGAAGACTTCATTGTGGAATCGCCTATCTTCCCAACTGAATGTAGCCGACTCTACGGTTGTGGCGTCCCTACTGGGCTGGTGGATGTCGTTGGCGACGGAAACTGTCTTTTCTATTGTTTTCTCCAGTTTCTTGTCTTCGAACAGCACAAGTTTACCGAAACGTGGGAGTTTAAAGCCAAGCCTGTGACATGGATTCGTAAAAAACTACGGAAGTGGGTGGAAGCACTCACGGAGCAGGAATGGTTGGATGTAACCATGTGCGACGACGAGGAGTTCAGAAACGATGAATGCAAACGCATATTTTCGGAGGTAGTCGATTACTATGACGGAGAGCTGATGAGACTTTCGGACGAACATCATGGTGATCTCATCGAATGTTTGGCCTTTGCTAAGCGTTACCGGGTTGTGGTTGTCATCTACAACTGCGGCATCACTGTCGAGGAGTGCAACACTAATGTGTTTGATGGATCACCAGACACGCCTACCTATCAGTGTCACACTGGAATTCGTAATAACATTGTCGCGGTGACCTCTGAAGTTCTTGAGTTGGTACGATATAAAACGGATTTGACTGAAAAGGAAGTAAAGAAGAAAACACCGTTAAAAGGGGTGGCCCAAGGACCTGGTCACTTTGTCTTTGTTCGGCGTCCCCCTGAAACTCCGGTCAATGAAGTTATGCTTACAAGGGCACAGGAAAAACTCATTATGGAAACTGGTGGTGATCCCACAAACAAGGATAAAGAAGGTGGCGATGATTCGTCTCCTCCAAAAGATACCGGTCAAACCCCACCCGACGATGACGGTGGTGGCGATGACAATACAAATGGCGATGGCAACGACGATAAGGACAAAAAGGATGATGATAAGGAGGAGAAAGAGAAAGATGATAAAAAGAGCGAAGAGGGGGAGGAAGATGAGGAAGAGGAGGAGGAGGAGGAGGAGGAGGAGGAGAAGGATGACAAAACGGACGAAGAGAACGATGACAGGGAAGACCAAGATGACAACAAGGATGAAGAAAAGGACGATGACAAGGATATGAATGAGAAAGAGGAGGATACCACCAATATGGAGGAGGACGAGGATCAGAATGTGACAGGGGAGGATGATCAGGGTGATGAGGCAGAGCCGCCCCTGAAGAGGAAAAAGAATGAGGAGGAAGAGAAGGAAGAGGAAGAATTCGAAGCCACTGTTGATAAGTTAGAATTTTCCAGCAGCGCCATGGGCCAGGAGGACGCCGACATTGACGACGATGACACGCTGTCTGAGGCACCTCCTCCGGTTGTTGTACTACCCCTTCCCAGTAGTAAGGAATTAACAAGGAGGGCTATCTTGGAGGATAGTTCGGTGGAGAGCCTTGCAGAAGCTCCCTCAGTTGTAGTCTCAGTTCACAGTTCCCTTGAAGATGGGGAGGTCAACGAGAACGATTTGGGTATGGAACAAGATGTCTTCGCCATATTAGATATGGAAATAGTTTCGCAAACTGCAAAGAATTGTCCTGCTGTTGGTGTTAAGACGCTTAAGCCTGGTGATTCAAATGATCCCAGTGATGATGACGATGATTCGTCTAGTGGCGAGCAGTCTAAACAGAGGGCCAGTAAATCCAACAAAGATGACCGGTCTAGTGATGATGACGATGATTCGTCTGGTGACGACCAGTCTAAACAGAGGGCCAGTGAATCCGACAAAGATGACCAGTCTGATGACAAGGTTAACAAAAAGGAGGTGGAGTCTGGCGAAGATGAGGCTGAATCGAAGTATGACAGTGCACCAGAGAATTCCGCATTTGATTTGTTGGGTGACGAGTTTGAAGCTGTGTCTTTAACTGCTGGTGAGAGTGAAGAAAGACCCACTCCTGGTGTTCCAACCGCAGCGTCATTGGCACCGTCTGTCAAACCCGCAAAGCGCGTATTTTGTGGGCTCCCTATGCAACCACCACCCAGGACACCTTCACCTACGAAGAGCAAGGTGAAAGGCCGCGACGTGCATGCCATACGCAAAAACGCAATGAGGAAGGTAGAGGAGAAAGCGGCTTATGCCGCGGCTTATGTACCGCCGAAAATGAAAGTCAGGTCGGATTTAAGCAGTCAGCGGGATATTGAAGGTCTCTTTGATCATTTGGATGAACGGGACGAGGATAGGTTTTGGAACACCCTCGACTATCGCGACAACATCTATGCAAAGGTTGGAGCGGAATCAAGGAAGACCCTAACTAGGGAGGAGATGACTGCTGTTCGAGCCGCTACACGTAACCGCAAGGCCGACGCGAGGACGGCAAGAGAAGAACTTGTAACAGCGGAGAACGACTTTAGAACGGAGTACAATCCAGCACAGAAAAAGTTGGGGACCACGGCCAATAGAAAAAAGGAAGAGATTTTGAGTCGAAGATTCCCTAGAGAGCAGGGGGAGATGACTCCCGAGGAGGCACTGAAGTATGAGGCGTTCAAGAACGAGTGTCAACCGGAGGTTAAGGCGAACCTTGAGGCAACGGATAATCTGCTGCTCCAACTATGTGCTTTGCAGTACATACCTCGGGACAACACACCTGCTCCTCCCGACTTTCCTTATGGAAAGGTAGCATATGTCAACGCCAAAACTAGGGGGAAAAGGAAGAACCGACCGCAGGAGACCATGGTGAAACCACCCTTGAGTATTGCATGGGTAAAGCTTTGTTTTCATCCAGACTATGTGAAATTGTTGATGACAAAGCCAAGAGAATGGCATCGTGTGGTGGTTGGTGAACAAAGAGCAGATGAAAAGCCTCCGCCCAACAATTATGTGACAAAGATAATGGTACCCTATCCCCAAGGCAAACGTGACCGGTGTTTATTCCTGTGCTTGGCCTCTGCCCTCGATTACATGGGATTGAAGGCTGAGGCATTTAAATTGTCCGAGATGGCTTCCAAAGGGGAATCCTTGCCGGGTAAAGATGGTATTAGAGTGTTGACCGCTTGCATGAAGAAGTGTGCTCCCTCCCTTGCCATACCAACCATTTTCCAGGAATCCCAGAAGAAACGAAAGCGGATCATGACACCCGAAGATTTGGAGGACTATAATCCATATCCTACAGTGGTCATACCCTTTGGTAAAGATGGCTCGATCAGTCACGCAATCTGTGTCATCGATGATCTAATATTCGACACTACCCAAGCTTTTGCCCTCAAGTGCACAAGACAATCGATAAACTGGATTTGCAACTGTGGTTCCCAAGGCTTTGAGGACATTTACGCTGCATACCGTTTCGAAAGAGGCTTCAACTGCAAGACTCACATTCGTCAGATAGCTTGCAACTGGGAGGGAGGCAACAAGAAGAAAGCTGCAAGACGGATCAAAAACCTAGTAGTGGATGAGGAGAGTTATATTATCTTTGGTGTTGTGGAAGCTACAGACAAAAGCATTGACAAGAACTGGCAGCATCTTCGGAACAGAGGGAACCTTATTGTGGATGGACCATTGTCTAATATTACAGTGAATCCAAGCTGGTGGAATGAACCCTATGAATACAACGTACGCTGCAAAGACTGTGGTGAAAGACCTTGTATATGGCTATCTAACAGACATGAGTTGATGGTGATGATGCGGAGAGAGTACAACACTGGCGAGCCACCTAATATTATTCAACGTATGAGACTGTACCACGAGTTTGTAAGGTACATGAACCGAAGGGGAATTGGAAACGGGGTGCGGGATAGACTACCCGAATGCGTTGAAGATGGAGTACGCGAAATATACCCCGGTTAGAGATTCGATCTCATTTATATTATATATTTAACTATAC
>OFKV01000007.1_pt1 | contig 13507 bp, 4 predicted proteins | sample 1540631 | NCBI WGS metagenome assembly OFKV01 (sample SAMEA104347425, study PRJEB22522) | marine metagenome | biome: marine biome; feature: marine water body; material: sea ice | collected 2015-09-16T00:00:00Z | depth 1.5 m | reverse complement strand
ATCCTGGAGAACCGAAAGTCAACAGACTACGAATCATACACTTGTTCGAAGCCGACTACAACTTCGTTTTGAAACTTCTGTGGGGATCAAGACTGGTACGTAGAGGAGAAGATAAGAAGCAATTGAACAACAATCAACATGGCTCTCGACACGACAGGCAAGGCCTTGACCCGGTTCATTTACAGCTAATCAGTATGGATCTCTGCAGAATACTCAAACTCGATATGGCAAGTTTTGACAACGATGCCAGCGCATGCTATGATCGAATTATTGTCGCGCTCGGGATGCTAGCAGCACGACGACTCGGAATGCCAGACAACGCCATTCGATGCCACGCCCAAGCGCTCGAGATGATGAAGTACACTGTCAAAACCATCTACGGTATCTCGGAAAGGAACTACAAAGGCACACCATTCGAACCACTTTTTGGAACTGGACAAGGAAGCGGCGCCTCACCAGCAGTATGGCTCACCCTAGTGGTGATCCTTTTGAACACCCTTGATCGACTCATCGAGTCCCGCATGACCTTCACCTCACCTGATCGCAAACAACTCCACCAGCGCCTTGCAGATGCATTTGTCGACGACACCTCCATGGGATTCACGAGCCCCGGCTTACTCACGTATAGCGACATGATCATCGAACTCCAGCACATCGCCCAAACCTGGGAGAAGCTCCTGCACTACTCGGGCGGCGCACTCAATCTCAAGAAATGCCATTGGTGGCTAATGTACTGGGAGTGGATTGACGGCAGACCTACCCTACGACCACACCGACCTGACGAGTACGCCAACATCTACCTCAGCAAAGGAAGCGACACGAAGACCATGTATCCCATTCGACACAGTGATCTCTCGCAAGCCAATCGGATTCTCGGAGTCTATCTTGCACCCAACGGCGACTTTTCCAAGCAACTCTCAGTTCTCCGCTCCAAAGCACAACAATACTCGACACGCCTTCGCAAATCACGACTCACGCCGAGTGAAGCCTATACTTTCTATCGCACCACTTATATTCCAGCAATGACGTACACACTACCCGCACTCGCCTGCGACGAAGAAGAACTACACCAAGTCCAATCTGCCGTCCTCCCAGCTCTTCTCAACCAACTCGGCGCCCACAGCAAATATCCGACTGCTCTCCGCCACGGACCAACCCTCTACGCAGGTCTCGATTTAATCGATCTAAAGACTGAATCCGGCATCTACCTCCTCAAATCACTCCGCGACTCGATTTTCTCCGACAAGGAACACGGCCGAATGATGATTACCTCGATCAAGACTAGTCAGCTGGAAAGCGGCCTCTCCGATAACCTCCTCCAATGCCCGAATTTCTATCTCGTATTTGACTCCCACTTGGGTGACAACAATCCGCCAGTATTTACACAACCACGGCATGACAGTACAACTCACAGACCAACTTGATATGACAGCCTCGTGTACCGACGACCAACTCATCATGGACCCAGCACGTATTCAACAGTACACACCGGACGAACAACTTGACATCAACTTAGCTCGAATCTACCATCAAGCAGTATGGCTCTCCGATCTCACAGAAGGCGACGGACTCAGGATCAGACCACCATGTTTACAAGGTCAACGAGACACCATGAGAACGACAAAGTATGAATGGCCCAGGCAACCAGTTCTCACTAAGAAGCAACGCAACCGATGGACACGATACTTGAAAGAACAATTTCTCCTTAGTGACGGCATCAGTTTGAAGAAGCCACTCGGCGCATGGATACACACCAACCGAAACTCATGGCGCTACACCATACATGACAACCGACTCCATGACCATCAACTTCAACTCAGCGCTACTACACAATCCAAGCACCGACGTTCCACATCAGGGAAGCCAAATATCTACTGGTGTCATAAATACTTACAAATTCTACAGTAATATGTACGTAAAATATCCCAGATTTTCCTAAGTAATAAGTCCGAAGTACGCAATGCGTTCGAATATTATTTGAGCTCGCACTCATATTTCTGGAGCTCGCACCACATATTTATGGAGTCGAACCTACATATTTCTGTAGTCACTTCACATATTTTATGTGTTAACCACATATTTATTGAGTAGATGCTACATATTATATCTAGTCACTTCGAATATTTTATGTGTTCACCACATATTTATGGAGTCCAAGGTACATATATCTGTAGTCACGTTATATATTTTATGTGGTCTGGGTCACATAACAATGCGAGCGCTATGTATATATCTACTACGTTGTGTGGGTTTACGCGCTACTGGGGTGGATAAATCCGTTGACTTTTAGGCATAATAATGTGCAATCGTACATATAATATTGACCATTTGATACTAGTATCCATTACTACTATCAATCCTCCAATGCGGGCTGCGATGAGGCTACAACCGCAAAGGCATCTAACTCGTTGTAGACGGACACGACCTCACGACGCTTACGTTTGGAGGCGCGTTGTTTACAAAATTGCGCTGCCCATGCCGAGTACTGCGCATCATAGTTGGGGAAAGCAATGCGCTCTTCAGCGATGACTTCACAGAGCCGATTGAACTCGCGGAGACCTTTGTTCGACCATCCATTATACGGCACTTTGCTGGCAGCATCAGGCGCGTTTAGCGGTGCCTGATTTGTGTACACAGTTGCTGCCAACGGCAACCAGATTTCTCCGTCTTCATCTGTGTACCCTGCGACCGTCTTGGATTGACATAAACAAGATTGGCGGTATGGTGAGTATTTACATGGCGATGTACAAAGACATGGAACAAGAATGCACGTACCAATGGCTGATGGTATTGAGATCGCTCGGCCATCATATTCCAGCGATCTTGATAATTTTGAATCACTAGATGAATAAATGCTTCATCGGTCACCGACATAACATCACAGATCGCTTTAGATTTTTCCAAATCAGCCCAAGCCATTACGCCTAGCATTGCAGGTCCGAAAATATGTAAGACCTGCATGTACTTGTTGTCTGTAGTAGCGCCGCTGCGCATTTCTGCTAGGCCCTGAACAAGCATGTTCTGGTTTGCGTATACCGTCTCTTCGGTTTCATTATCTTGGACAACTTTGTCCAGGAGCAGCGCTGTGGTTCATTCGCAATGTTATGGTGAGTGTATCGCAAGGCGTGTCAAGGAAGATGGCACACAGTAGACTTACCTATATAGTATTGCTGCAACGTCTTGATCCGATTGTTGCGATGATCGGCAAGCGTGCGTTTGACAATTGGTTTAACGTAGCACCACCACTTGCGCGAGTTGCTGGCAATGGTGCATTTTTTCAACATTAAGCCACAGATGCCACTAGAAAGACTGTAGTCTAAATCATTGTTAGACGTGATAAACTTACATACTTTGAACAAGTCCTTCTTGACGGCATCGCGTATGGTTGTCTTGTGTCCGCTAATAGAGCAGAGGAGGCTCATGTCGTTGTCATCTGTAACCTCCGACTCGACGGTTACCCCGTCCTCTGTGGATGTGGCCAGTGGGCGAGCTGCACGCTGCGTTCCCGTAGCTGGAAATGCCCCAGAGCGTGACTGCCGGCTCCTGTTTGTGGATACAGCGCGCCCCGACTGTGGTACTGGATAAGACATTGTAAATGGTAATGGAAAGGTGGTTGTGTTGCTCGGCAGAGTTGTGTGGTCGGCACTTGTAGTCTGAATGTTAGAGTGTGGATTTCCGGCTCGGTTAGGTGTATTCAAATCATTCAAACCATGACATAAGTAATGACTGCTAAAAAAGTATTTTTGTGACGAAAAAAAACGGAAGACGTACGGACCGTCAAATTTTCGATCTGCAGCACAGAACTCCCTCCATGATCACACTTCAATTCCATCATCCATTCCATTGACAACTTTTGCTGTCAACGACCATGTAAGTCTCTCAGTATCTTAAAACGACCGCCTCCTCCGCCCCCGAATAATGGATGTGTTTTGAATTTTCAATTATTGTTATTGGTTGAAAAATTGCGATTTACTCACTCCAAAATCTCAGATTTGATCTTTACTTTTTTGCGCGCGTTATTAGCTAGAGCTTTTCGACATTTTCTCACAACACTCCAACCAGTGGAGAGATCCCGTCCCTAGTTACCGTTACAAAGGCAATTCCCCGTGTGTCGTTCAATCGCACCAACAGAGGGCCCCCTGACTGGCGGTATCAAACGGTTTCTCAATTCGTTTTTGGGTGAGAAGGCTGTTCTGGCTGTTTAGCCTTATTCTTCGCCTGACCCCTTAAGCGTTCTGGTTGGTATGTCTGTCGTGACTATGACAGAAGAGCTCAGCTTGGCGACGTCGTTTTTCGAGCTACCTCATCACCGGGTGGTGAGGTTCCTCGCCTGGCCACTGATGGAGAGCTACATCGAAAAGCATGCAGGAAGAGGTAGTGTATTCAAACTCTCACTTGTTGGTATTGCTGGGGGTGACTCCACAAGCGGCGGTGTTGGCCTGGATGCTGTGTATCGTGAAAAAGCCCGCGAAATGATTGTTTCTTTGTATCTCTCTCTTTTTTCAGGTAACGACGACGACGCGACTGGGATCAAGTGTGCCACTGTAAATGGCACCAGCTTCGCCCTCTTTGTCTCCTGTGGCGTTCCACCCCCCAAGAAGAAGCTACCAAAGAGGTCTCCGCGCAAGAAGGGGCAACCTGTGGCTACCGACACGAGTATTTTCGCTCTCAAAGACAAGCTGGGTAAGCCGCCAAGCCTTCAGTGCATTGCTGCTCTTACGGTTACAACTGGGGAGAAGTACCAGTTTGCTCACTGGCTTGGTGTCACTGAGGCCAGGTCGCCAAAATCGAGGTATACTTCTTGGCGTCGACGCGGGCTAGCAAGTTTATTGTTAAACTTCGTGGTCAAACGGGCCGCCCTTCCCAGTGTATCGGGACCACAGACCATTTTGCTACAATGTACGCTTCCCAAGCCACCACTGCCACCGGCGGAGTTCGACGAAACCAAGCCGAAGCAAGATGATAGCCCTGTGTGTTTCTATCTGAAGTTGGGCGGCATTATTCCTTCTCATGCCGCCGACAATGGTTGGTCAACTGTGCTGCAGGATGCAGTGGTGGCCACTACGATAACTACATTTCCCATTCTCTGGGTTAACGCCAAGGACCACGACATGCTTCTTGTAACGCTGTTTGCAGGTCGCCTTCCCGTACCAAGCATGCCCAAGCACGTCAGGAAGGCCAGCAGCACACCGAAGGATTTGCGTTATGCGTGGTTCCCATTTGACGGTGCTGACCCTCTAGAGGTACTGGACTTGCATGACGACGATCTCTATATTTTTCGTGACTGTTCATCAATGGGAACCGATCAAGATTTCGGAACGAACTACCACCCGTACCACTCCGGTGATAGCCTTGGCGGATCGATTGATATTGCCTGGCGTAACGCGTACGATGTGGAGAAGCCAAACACGCAACGTTTTCATGCCGATGCAATGAACATGATGTTGGCTTGGGTTTTTCGCAATCACTTGCAGTTCCAGCGGAGAGTTTTCGTCATTGCACCTGAGATCGCCAACGAGATCCAGTTGCTCTTTCAGCAGTACATGGACCTGCTTGAAATGGATCCCGCCTCGTCTGAACGGGTTAATGCGCTTTCGACATTGAATAGTTGTCTTGTCGGTGGTAACGAGAGTGTGGCCGGCTATGTGATGAATCATCTCGACATGTTCACAATTCCATGCATTGTGTTTGTTTGCGAAGAGGGAATAGGACGATGGACCTTTACTGTTGCGATGAATGCTGGTGCTGCTGTCAATGCTCCATTTGCACCTCGTGATGTCGTGAGCGGATATCATTATGTGGACGCCATTGGTCCGGCAGATGCTAACGGCAGTGAACCACTCCCGCCGGAAAATGGGTTTCGCTGGTTCTTAAACATTGCCTGGATGTTGATCAACGATTCTAACCATACCGGTCTCGCCACGCTGCCCTCCTTCGAATGCCCACTCCAAGTGAACGCTTTTGGAAGTACAAGCGATGTTCCTGGGTTTAACAGATTGGTGTTCAAGGCTCCCAGTATTTTTGTGCAACCAGGGTCGATGGCCAACGCAGGCCTTGGTTGCATCCTGAACTTGTCGCGGCTTATCCACATTTGGCCGCGCTGTGACTGGAGTCCTAATTCTCGTGGGCTCGTTCTCCAGAAAGAGGCGGGCGTTGTGGTGATGGACCCACGCACCTTTGGGCTGACAGAAGAGTGGGATGTGTGTGATCCGAGATATGCCATTCAGGGATTGCGCAGAGAATATGAGGTATTCATCGATCGATTGTCAACCCTGGCACACAAGAAGGCTCCGAAGCCAAAGATCACTAAGATCAAGCGAGTGATTGCGTTACTACCGACACCGGTGTTTACCATGCGCAATCAATTGTACAAAGGTATTGCGGGGGTTGGTGCATTTAAGAACGTGGTAGCAATGGCTGCGGACGATGTGAGTGGCGATCCAACCAATGATTCACCACCAGATGATGCTTATGAGGAGCCAGCAGCTACTGGTATGGACGATGGTAATGACGGCGAGCCCACGAAGGATAATACCGACGGCGGCAGTGAAGACAAGACCACACAAGGTAGTGCTGGTGATGACGCCAAGGAGGGTGATACCGGTGGTGGCAATGCCGACAAGCCCGCACAAGGTAATGCCGGTGACGGTAATGACAAGGAGGGTGATACAGGTGATGGCAATGACGACAAGCCCACACAAGGTAGTGCCGGTGACGGTGACGACGGCAAGCCGAATAAAGACGATACCGGTGATGATGACGCAGAAGGAAAACCCGCAACAGACAATGAGGCGGATGATGATGACGGTGATGACGACAAGTCTAAGAAGGACGCTACCGATGACGGTGATGACGACAAGTCTAAGAAGGACGATGCCCAGGATGATGACGCAAAAAGCAAACTCACTACAGGCGACAAGGCAGATGAAAAGCGCAAAGCAAACGATGACGATGGTGACGAAGCCAATGCTAAGGCCGATACCGGCGATGGGGACGCAACAGGCCAACCCAACCTTGATGAGGAGACTGATACAAATCTCAAGGCAGCTATTGAAGAACAGGACGAGGCGGGCGCCAAGCAAAATGAAGATGAAGCAAACAAGCCAAAGGACGGTGATGAAGGTGACAACGAGCAGGATGCAAAGTCGAAGGAAGCTGAAAAAGACGATGCTGGCGAAACGGAGTGGCAGGATCCTGATGAGAAGGGTACCGCCACGCCTGGAGACAAGGACAAGCCCGCTGCGAACAAGGATGATGGAAGTGCAAAAGCGGCAACAGTGACCCAGGACGAAGTCGTCGAGAAACCACAACCGCGACGCAGTGCCCGAACCTCTCCCAGAAAACCGCCACAGCTACCAAAAGCGACCAAAGAAGTACCTGAGAACGTTCCCAAGTCAGCTTCTAGCGCGGCTCGGTCAGGAAAGAAGAAGCGCCCAGCCACCATAACCCGAGGTCGTGGTCGTGCAAAGGTGGCAAGTGACGATGACGATACGGATGACGAGGACGAGGACGAGGAGGTGACCATCAATCGCCTGGCTCAGTACCATTGTGCCGACCGCAGCTCGTGTGTATTGGGTATGCAGCAACGTATCCGTCCAAAAATTGACACGAAATGTCGCGAATGCAAAAAACCATTGCACATTGAGTGTGGTTATCCGTTCCAAGCAAAACGCAAACGAGGCAACACGCCGGCGAGAAAGAACGCGAAACAGCGTTTGTGTATGTATTGTGAGAAGGACGAGGAACCCTCGGATGACGAAATCCAATTGCCAGCTGCTGCCGGGCCTGGTATTGTCTCTAAAACAATCGCACAGCAGCGTCGTGACCACCTAGCCGGCAAGCAAGGCATTGAGCGGATGATGGCAGCCCGCAGTGATGATGATGAGTTCGTTGTTTACGACAACGATCAGGCCCATATGACAAACTTTATCGATTGCAAATTCCGGATGTGGAAATGGAAGACTACAGCCCAGTTCAAGAAATGGGCAAAGGAAATGGAGGCCATCATCGAAGCGGATTATAACCGATACACCGGTGAAGCCAATAAAACGAGAAGCGTTGGTTCAAGAAAGGACCAGGTGTTTTTGGCACAGTATCGGCTGACCAAGGCGTTTGTAAAAGAAGAAAAGAAACACTACAAGATGGCTGTAGCTGGGTTAACACGGGAGTGGTTGTTGACGTGCGATGGTGCTGTCCGCGGTATGCGATACCACGAGCAAGCAGAGAAGTTTGTGTGCAGTGTACGCTATGTGTCGAAACGTCGGGGCAATACTGTCTTTCAGTTAAAGATTGACGTGGACGAGGCCTGGATGCTGAATTACTACGGTGCAGCTGTGACGGAATATGTCAAAGAAGCATCGCGCAAGACATTCGATGGGTTTGTACCTGTGTTGCAGAAAAACAAATACCTAAAGAATACAGAAGGCAAAGAGGTGGCGGTGGATGGAATACGCTTTTTGATCAACACTGCAGTCTGGGAGGGCAAGGACAATGCCACCGGAAAGGTGCACAAGTTCGCAGATAACGTGATACCAAAGGAACTTAAATTGTTCTACATGGACTGCAAAACGAAGAATGATTTTGCGGACACATCCTTTGTTGCCATTGGCGATGACATGGAAGGTCCAACGGTGCCCATCGAGGATGATGCTCCGGTGGTCTCCGTCAAGTTCATCCCTGCGAGGAAACATAAGAAGATCAGGAAGGGGTACGTCGGTACCTCATTCTGGGATAAGTCAGTGGAGAAAGGCGTTAAGGAGGCATTCAAGGAACTCGATCAACCATTGCCAGCCACAGCGGTAGCGCTAGCGCAGCAAGGCAAGAAAGCAACAAAGAAGAAGGTCGATAGTGAGAATGAGAGTGAAAGTGAGAGTGACGATGACGATGACGATAGTGATGAGGGCAGCACAGGTAACAAGACCAAGCAAAGTGCCAAATACAAAGTTACCACCGTCCCTGAGGTGTGGTGGGCAAGGTTATCTGATACGCACGAGAAGGTGGTTACCAAGGAGGCCGTGGTTACCTTGTTTGGCTCCAAGTTCGTAGCAGAGGTGTTGGCGCGTGGAAAAAGTTATTCAACAACTACCAAGTATATCGATGTGCCTATTGGAGCGGTACGTGAAGCCCGACTTGGTTGGTCACCTACTTTGACAGTCCCTGGGGCTCCCACTGTCTTCCACCAACAAGGGACATTGGATACATGCGTGTTCTCATCGATGGCGTCAGCGCTGCATTTCGCGGGTGCAACGCAGGCAGCCAGTTACGTTCAGAATGCGGCGCAGGGTCATTCCGGTGCCAACGCAAAGAGCTTGTTCACTGACCTCATCCGTGTCGTTCGGAAAACCCGTGTAAGCTTCTTGGAAACAAGTACCTTGCCTCCCGCATTCGACTGGAAGACCGATCTCAAACCAAATATGATTGTGGTAGGATCGCTGGAGGGCAGTGATGGTTCCGTGCACCATGCGGTGACGTTGTTTCGGGGTTGGATCTTTGACAGCAACGAGAAGCATGCAATGCCTCTTGGTAAAGAGGGACTGGACTTCTGCACACAAACCGACGAAGAAGTGATGGTTTCTGGTTGTGGTTCGTCAACCTTTTGCGGATTCAAGCATGGTGCGATCTTTGTAGACAACACAAAGAAGAAGAAATTGCAGATGAGTGATTCAAGATCACCAAAGAAGAAAAGATACAATGGTCCGAGCCATGATTAAAGGAAACAGGCCAGTGCCAAAATGGTAAACACGTTACGAGACATTGATTCAATGAAAGAGCTTTTGCGAAGGTCTCCTCTCGTGTCCAAAAACCAAAGAACATAACAAGCGTTGCAGGCAAGCAAAGAAAGAAAGAAATGTGTAGCAGCAAATTAAGTTAAAAGTGGCTGTTTTAGATGTAACGGACCGCCTTACTGCGCAAACTGGTTAGGCCATTCATGTATAGGTCGTACTACTGATATCACCTTAGGGGCCACTTTGACCACAAAACTGCGTCTCACGATTGTATCCGCTTTTATCACGCGATAGTCTAGACTGAAATCCCATTCGGTAAAGATAACAGAATCCAGTCCGGTTCGCTCGGATGCCATGAAGCCGATTAATTCAAACCGAATGACCGCGGATCCAGCATCTCGTATTGGTACCACCGCCAGCACCTTGAAAGGGCGTACCAACGTTCCACCAGGCGACACGCACACTTCCACCCAATCGTACCATGGTTCTCCCATCCGATAACCTGGATGACAGCGTACGGTCACGTCATCGGTACCCGTGTATTCCGTTTGCAAGACCATAGGTTGCGTCCGTTGATAGTGTTGCATGACAAACGCGGCTAGCCCGGACGGTAAATCTAAATAGGCAACACTGGTCGAGGTATGCCATTCCACCAGGGGTGGACGGCCATCTTGAGGTGGATGGATGGTGTACTTGGTACCACCACCATGGTCACATATCGAGTCATCATCGTCAACAACATCAGGCGCCACCTCTTCGGGCCAGTACAATTCGTGGGCACGCGCAATCATCATACTATCAGAGATACGCGTTGCCGCTTGACGCTCAAACGTCATATTGTTCTTTTGTGACGCGCGCCCAGGGCGTTTGGCAAACCGCACGTGATTGTGTTCTGGTACTTCGGCCATAAAATTGCACGGGGCGCCATGCGTGCCAATTTCACGGACCAGGTGCCGGACCGAGTGGAGCGTCGGTACCTTCCATCCATGGCCCGTGGCACGAGGAAGACGCTTGACGATCATCTCCACCAACGTGCTGATGGCGTCTTCCGCACGTCGCGCAGCCATCACGTCATCTCTGGCCCAAAACGTTTTCTGCCGTGTCCACGCGTCGAAACATAACAGACACTCCAGCAGTTGCAGCACATCTTGTACGTTCAAATTTTGGGAGCGGAGCGTGTCGTCGAACAAGTCCCACACGTGTTTTTGTTGCAGCATGCAACACAACGTGAACACCACCCCAGCTTGCTCCTCTGCACTGATCTTCGCCAGCGAAGAAATGCCATTGACGAAGGACGACCGCGGGAAAGTGGCGCGTTCACTTTGCCGGTGGTAACTGTGAAACCGCCTGGAGGCTTCGTCAAGGCGCTTGGTACCTTTTGCGCTCAAACAGGCAAACATGAGGTGGTTGGCACGTCGCAGGGTTCCCTGGCGCACCGAGTGCATGATGTCGGACACCGTTGCACCCCAAATGTTGCGCTCCGGATCACCCACGTGTAAGTGTTCAAATGCATGGTTGACGACCGCTTTCAACGAATGCTGTTTCAACTCGGTTTTCGTGCCGGTATGCAATAACTCAAACATGTGCCCAGCGTTAACAAAAACGCACTTACGATCAGGATCATCCAGGTGGTCATGCGACGAATCACAGGCACGGTGAGGACGTGCAAGCTCCGCCGCAGAAGCGTTGTAATGCCCACAAGCAATGTTGGCGGCCGGTGTGTCAGTAATGACACAAATAATGGGACACACGACCTCGCACGTGAATGTGTGATCATCGACAGTGATGGTCACATTCTTCAACCGGTCATCAAGTCCGTTTTGGACATCGGCAATGCCTTTGAGCAGCACGTTCAGCTGGCGATGGTAGTTATTGACATTCGTATCCGTGTGCAACGCCGCATTCTCGGCTGACGATTTCAACAGTTGATGCACGAAGCCAAGCATCCGCCATGCCTCCGTACTACGGCGTGTCTCTTCCGTAAACAACGATGTAGTGAACGACCCCGGTTCCAACCCAAAGCGTGGTGACCCATTTGTCACATGAGATTTGTCAAAGTATAGAATAAGCGGCGCGAGCAGCTGACGTGTAGGATCCGTAATCAGGAGATCATACAGGATGTTGTAGGCAGACCCACTATGCATTTCGCCAAGCATGTTATCAGGGGACCTAAACCGAGCAAAGGGATTCGCGGGGTCAAAATTGACCTTGGGTCCAGTCATGAGCTTGGGATTGTGTAGCAGCGACAAATACTGTGATACAAAGTCGTAGGTAATCACATCAACAGGCTCGCTAAACTCTAACAGCTCCACAGGTACAATGGATGGTAACAACTTAGTCGAGTTGTGCACTTTGTTGTACACATCCTTTAAGTTCCCATCACGACTCTTGCGCTTAGGGCGGAAATCAAAGCCTTCGGAGAGCGCTGTCTGTGCCCATTCGATAATCGACTCAACTGCATAGTCAGGTGCCTCCATGTCATCCAGGAGTTTCATAAGTTTGACCATGCTCCGTTGCTCCGTTGTACATGACACGGTTGGTGCGTTAGCCTCAATATCGTCGTCATCGAACGCATAACCATCCATGTCGTTAATCAGCGGAAGCGCAGCACCCACAATCGCAGGCACCGGTGCTTCTATTGCCAGTGGATATGCGTCATTCACAAGCGTCCTGCGCCTTTTGTGCGTGTCAGCGTGGGCAATAATGACACCGGTACCAGACGAGTGGTATGATTGGGATAAGTCGACATAACCTTGGACTGAAAGATTCAAGCGATCGTGAGCTCGGTCTGTATTTGCGAACGATACATACCCACGACACTCAACTGAATTACGAATATGGAGGGCCATCCCTTTTGGTTTGTACAGTTGACCTTTACCTCGGGGGCACGATGGGTTGAAGCAAGGGGACTTCACTTCACTCGACATGGTAAATTATAGCTAGTTCCTAAGGAGGTGATAGGGTGGGATTGCAAAATGAGTGGCCATTGCTGGCCGGGCTCTGCAAGATTTGGCTCTTATATATCTACAATTTAGTAAATATTATCTAAGATTTACTAAATAATATTTAAGATTTACTAAATAATATCTAGTCCGTCACAAAAATATGCAAGAACCTATTATATATCTGTTGTTCAACTGTTCACTTAGTTGTTGTTACTAAAAAGTATGGGAGATCGTTGTCGGCAACGAACTCCATCCAAACTGATTCTAAGGCTCTCAGGGCCTCTAGGTACATGTTGCGTAGGAAACGGCTGTAGGTTCGTACGTGGCGCGGAAGAACGTCGAAACCGCTGTCCACGTGGACTCTCAAAGCTGTCTCAACGTATGCTTAACGGTTATCCAACGCATTCATAACGGCCACAGTGCGTACTGCTGTACGGTACTGTCCATCAAAACAGTATACCATACCATACCATACCGTACCGCACCGCACCGCACTGCACCGCACCGCACCGCACCGCACTGTACCGTACCGTATGATGCAATCCAGAGCACTCGAAGTTACTAGTACTGACACGGGCAGTACGCTGGCATTGCACAGAAAAGGAGGAGCAGGAGGTGACAGAAAAGAGACATTGGTATTATGGCAGAGAGGTATAGATTAGTAAATATTAACGTATATTAAAGGGGTAAGACATGAATGGAAGAGGCAAAGCGAAATGTAGTAACATGATCTCTGAATCATTTGGGCGAGTTCTTGGTACTGGAGGCGTCACGAGTTGGAGCTTGCGTGGTGGACGGAAAGGCGGGATCAAGGACGTCAGGGCCGCCCAGGGTTAC
>OFKV01000005.1_pt1 | contig 13806 bp, 8 predicted proteins | sample 1540631 | NCBI WGS metagenome assembly OFKV01 (sample SAMEA104347425, study PRJEB22522) | marine metagenome | biome: marine biome; feature: marine water body; material: sea ice | collected 2015-09-16T00:00:00Z | depth 1.5 m | reverse complement strand
GCTTATGACCCATCCGCGTTCCCGGCTCACACAACCAAGTGTCCCGCTTGCCCCGATCATGCCACTGTTCCACTGACCCACTCTTCTTCTACCAGCTCCCCCTTTGTGCTCCACCACGCTTCCCTCACGAGTTGCCCAGCTACGTTCGCGCCACCTGTCAGCATGTCCCGTCAACCGCTTGTCCCAAGCGCCCACTCTACTCCTCTCTTCCCGTCCTTTCACACATCAACCGTGCGTGCGAATTCAGGCCTCAGTGCTCAACCTTTGTCCAATGTCTGCTCTACTTGGCTTTCCATCGACCCCGGGATACCGTCGATCGCTTTACAATTGCCTACTTTGAATCCTGTACTTTGCATCTCACCAATTGTTCTCGTCCCATCCACCGAGTCCATTCCTTTTGCTCGCCGTCTCCTACCCCGTTCGGTGCCTGTTGTTGCCACCACTCTTGCCCAGCTTTGTACCCAGCTCCGATCCCGCTTGCAGGCTCGCACCTTGCTCTGTCGCTCCCTGCATCAGCGCACTACGCCAACCACGGCTCCCGTCTGCCCTGCCACAGTTGCCCCTGCCACTGCTACATCATTACCACCAGTTGACGGCGTCGACTTCACCTTCCCTGCTTCACCAAGTGCCCATTCCATCTGCGACGCTTTGCCATGGTTACTGCGGGTCCTCGATGCTGTCAAGTTACTGACACAGACTAACCCGCTTCGCGTGTTTCTCATCTCGATCCCCTCTTCTGACAAAGACGACCATAGCTCTGCCCTCGCCTCCGCTGCCGCTGCTTTCTGCTCCAATTTGGGCTGGACTTTGGTCTGTTGCACCATTAATACCGCCGTGATTGGTGACCGTGTCAGTTCATTCCGCTGGATAGCTATTGGCCGACGTTCCACCACCACCATCAGTCTCCACACATTGCTTGCCCCGGAGCATGCCAATCCATTGCCTGCAGGATATGGCGCAGTTGTTATTTCTGCCCGCAATTGCCGCGATGCATCTCTTCTTGCATTGCGTGCTGATTCCCTTTGTGACCCTTCCATCCAGTCACCCTCTTCTGCTACACCGCCTGCCAAAGCTATGTCGCCTCGCCCGCTCGTACCCGCAACACATATCGCCGCTCTGCCTCGCCCGCCGCTCGCTCAGCCTAGTGCTACTTCGCCTTGCTCGCCTACCCCATTTGCTCGCCCGCATATCATTGCCCGCCTTCGCTGCCATGCCACTGACCCGCCTTGCTTTGTGTTCCACCCCGATCATCCGATGCCGGAATTGCTCGATGACACCGCTGCCGCCTCTACATCTATAAGCGCAATTATGTCATTGTGACATGACTCAGTCATTTTGCTTAAGGAATATGTCAGTTTTTGACATTCCTATGTGAGAATCTCACATAGTCATGTCAGAAGTGACATAGCTATGTCAGTTTTGACATAATGGCATACCGTGGTATGTGACATTTTGACACTGGTAGGTGAAAGTTTCACATGACTATGTCAATATCAACGTGCTCTTTGATTTTGACCTGTCTATGTGAAAGACTGACATAGCTATGTCAAAAACTCAACTAAGTATGTGAGACGTCACATAGCAATGTGAGTTTTGACATAATAGTACACCTGGTTAGGTGACATTTTCACAGGAGCATTGCTATTTCTCACATGACTATGTCAACATGAACGTACGCGTTTATTTTGACCTAACTATGTGAAACATTTATTGAATCGTTGAAGTGGTTGCCATGGTTATTAGAAACTTCACATAGCTATTTGATAAATTAAACTAATTATGTCAAAAAGTCAACTAATACGTTGGGAATCACTGAATCTAACCACAGTATGTATTTGAGCATTTCCCTTGCAGCGACACTTCACATTCATCACATCACAGCATTCGTCAACCACACTGCTTTGTGATGTCGGCGAAGCGAATCAATTCCTCTGCTGTTGCCTCTGGTAGTAAAAAACCATGTCTTCAGTACGCATTTCGTTGTCCCAATCCTGATTGTAGCAAGAGCTTCAAGGCTCTTAATGGACTTCACATTCACTTCAGCAAATCGCGAACCTGCGCCGCGGTCAAGCTGTCCAAAACGCCGAGACGGGCAAAAAATGTTCTGCCATCACCACCAGTGGATAACGAGGAGGCCTTAACTGAGTTTCCCTGGGATGACGAAGCCTCAGTTGAGGAGTCAGATGAGGCTTCCGTTGTAGGCTCCGAGGACGAATCTACAGGCGGTGCATCCAACAACAACGCTGGTGTATATCGTGAATCAGCCAACGAGGCGGCCCTGAGATTTGGTATTCGCTTTACCACCACACAGTTTCACGAAACAAAGTTATTAAAAATACTGAGTGATGCAAACGCTCCACATTATCTGTACAAAGATATAATGGAGTGGGGACGTGCTGCTCGACATGCCAATTATAATTTCGCGCCTCGACGCTCCTCCCGTAATGCACAGATGAAGTATCTTGAGAAGTGGTTGAATTGCCAAGGATCTCGTCCGGAACAAATCCCAACGACGCTTCCTGGACGTGTACCACAGGTCGTGGAAACCACCTGTTTCCATTTTATAACTCAGCTGGCCACCTTGGTGCAGGATCGAGTATTGTTTGGCAATATTGATAACTTGGATGTGAATGCCGACAACCCCTTTGGTAAATACATTTCACCAACCGGACTACTCTCAACTATCAATTCCGGTCAGTGGTACAACACCGCCTACCACCACGAAGTAACGGATCCATCGAAAGACTTTGTGATGCCTATCATCATGGCCTGCGACGAGACGTACCTGCGAAAAGGTGGTAAGGCTTCCTCCTGGCCTCTGGTATTTACAACCTCTATTTTGAACCAGAAAATGCGAAACCTACCCATAGCATGGCGTACACTTGGATATATTAATGATTTATCTTTGATTCAATCATCTGCAGAGGCCAAAGTTCAATCTAAGGAATTAAAGGCCGAGCGTCTACATTCTATTTTTAAGACCATCCTGCATCTACAGACCCAATTCTGGCATCCCGCCATAGCTATGTCATTTTGTACGCATAGCTCTGCTATTCAAAGCCATAGCTATGGCAAATCTATCTAACGACTCTGGCATTTGTCTGCACTATTCTGGCATTATGTTGCATAATTATGGGATATGGTTGACTTAATAAATGGTATACTTCTGGGTCATTTTCCCATAATTATGGCAAACAACAACTAACTATGGCTATTTTTCCCATAATTAGTTCTTGTCTTTTGAACTAAGATCTGAGGAACAATCACATAATTAGGTCAAACGTTCCATTATCTCTGGCAGTGATATCACATAACTAATCGATTTCGTTCAACTCATTAATGGATACGGATCAACGAACTAGTTCAATGTTTCAACTAGCTCTTGCATGTATTGCATTAGCTCTTCGATACGTGTTCCATAATTAGTCGATATTGTTTGAACTAATTAATGCTTATCAATCAACTAGCTAGTTCAATGTTTCAACTACCTCTTGCATGTCCTCACCTAGCTCTGGGTTCGTAATGAAAGAAGTATGGTAATTTGGTTGCATGGCTCTGCGATTTACTTTACATTACTAATGGTGTTAAACGGCATATCTATGGGATTGAAATGTATACTATCTAATCGCTTTCTGCGTTGCAGGATTCAGTATCTGTTCCATCGTTGCCGCCTAGGTTTGCACTGGCAGTGTCGTTGCCGCTCCCTTCACTGTCACTATCCATCAATTCAATTCTAGCTTGTGGTTGTGGACGTTTTCGTTTACGTCGTGCTTGAGTTCCGTTCAACAGCTTGGCTCGTCTTTCGGTCAACCAACTCTTGATGAAGCCTTTATTCTCCTTTCGATCCTTCTTCACCATGTCGTAGAGTTGGTTAAACCGCTCAATTCCTTCTGCGCTCCACCCTTTTGGATCGTTGTTTTTAACCGTCTTATCGTAGATAATCCCTCCTTTCGTGTACTTGGTTGGAACGTCGGACTCAAATTCTCGACGTTTTTGACCCCGTTTTGGTGTAACCTCACCCTTTTGCAATCGATAAATATCGACCCAACGCTTCCAACTATTTTCAAGCAATAATAGCGCAAATGCCTCGTCACTAACAGTACAAAGCGTGTTGTCGTTCCTTGCCACACTTACTTGCTGATCGAACACCGATTTCTTCACCACACAAGGCAAAAACCTCTCAAAGAAAATACTGTACATGGTTTTGTTGCGCCTTCCCTTTTGTATCACTTCACATAGGGCGTACGATGCATCAGCACCTGCCTCCTTGTGTTTTGACTTAGTTGTTACTTTGCTTCTCTGTCTTAACCAATCTTTGTTGGGAGTGTCAACATTAATGTTAGGTATGTTATGATAGTAGCACTCTACATCAAACAATAATGGTACGTACCTAGAAACGCCCATTTCATGGCTGTGCTTTTATCGTTTCGTAGACGGCTTATGTTTGCTGGGATCCACTTGCGTGCCTGTTTCCACCACTCGCTTCTGTTAATATCGGGCTGTAAATTGCAGTTGCTAGTAACAAATTTACAAATGGTTCCCTCTCCTTCGTCGTACATTAAGTCGTTATGGCGATCAACAAACTTCGCTCTCTGAAATAACTTATCTGCTACAACTCCTGCCACAGTTGTTTTATCTCCTGTAGATCGTTGGTTTGCGATGTCTCGAACTTCCCATATATTACCTGGTTTACTGTTAGTTTCCTCGCCCTCGCCTTCGTCACCTGCCGATGACGAGGACAACCCAACGCCTAGTAACGAGGCACTATGTTCGCTTGACATCCCTACCGTCGACTCTGTTTGTACAGATGTACCTTTTTCGGTTGTACTCTGTCTGCTAGCTACAGCTCTACTATTACTAGGGTTTGCATTTGATGGTCGTTCTCGTCTGTCTTTTCGACTATTAGATTTGGAAACTGCCGACATTTTTTATTGTCATTGGTTGGTGACTTTTTTTTAAATCATATGAGTTACGAGTAGCTACGCCGTTTGACTAGTATCTCCTTACTACTTGATCTGCCCTACATCCAACTTATGTTTTTTTGGTCTGTCTGATAGCTGGTCTACTTAGTTGTACACGGTTATTGCGCACTACCGTATTAATAACATAATATTCTTTTCTTGGCGCGGCCACCAGTGTCCTAGCCTCCAGGTTTGGGCGCGGCCAATACTTGCCTTCCATTGCCCACCCTTGAGTACTTTTGTAGTTTTTTTCTCTCCCAATATAGTCCCATGCATCTTGTTGCTTCCTACACGTTCCTTACCTTTTTCGTAATGTCGCGCGCGCGCGCTTGGTATGACTCTAGAATGCATCTTTCTTGATCCTACATGTTTTCTACACTAATTTCAGTACCATGCGCGCACGCGCGACTGTTCTATCCAAGATTGACTGTCTTGGATTCGGCATGTCTGCGTTTAATGCCTGTCCGTTACTTAATAGGTTTCCCTTTGGACCAGATGCTTCCCATAATTGAGGTAATTTTCCCCATAATTCGGCACCAAATACTCATAAATATTTTTTGCTTGAACTAATTTGGATTTCAGCATCCGTACTGTCTGGCAGCAGCTTGCCTCTTGTTTCCCGAATTTAGCCATCCTTCAGGAAGCGAAATACCAGCCCTCATTACGAATTGTTGGGTATTTGTTCGGACGATTAGGTTGTTGCTCGAGTCGCGCTTTGGATTTTGTCTAGGATTACAGGATCTAGTTTCTTCGCAGTGGTTGTCATCGTTGTCGTCGTGATCTCTTCAGGGAACACCGTCGTCGATACAATATCCTGCGAAGGGAGGAGTGGAAGGAAGTTAGCTCGATTGGATTATTCCGGGTGGCGCTTTCTTTCCTGAACCTATCCGCAACAACGTCATTGCGTTTCACGTGCGACTACACCTCGTTACTACTCTGTGCATCTTGGTTTGGCAACTATCTCCTCAAGGGTTCGCATCAATTGCAGGTTCTAGTTTCTTCGCAGTGGTTGTGGTCGTCGTCGTCGTGATCTCTTCAGGGAACACCGTCGTCGATACAATATCCTGCGAAGGGAGGAGTGGAAGAAGGTTAGCTCGATTGATTATTCCGGGTGGCGCTTTCTTTCCTGAACCTTGTAAACGGTTTCGATTCGGAGCAATTATTATGTTGAAAGCACCTGCAAGAATGTACCCAGTCCTCCTCATGCCCGACGATTTACCTCCATGGGATGGTCCATTTCCCTACTCAAGTTTGGTTGAACCTGCCCAGCACCTCCCCATTTTTTCGGGCCATGTACCGCCTGAAGAAGTCGAAAGATATCATCGCTGGTTGCGATTGTCGCGTAACCTTCCAGACGACGATTTAGTGGTTATCGGAGTGACCGTAAGCGATGTTCAGTCATTGGCGCCAGAGAAGTGGCTGGTGGACTCGCTTCTACACTATTTCGCCAAGTCGGTGAAGTCTACCCTTCGCATCCAAGACTTTTCTGTTGTTTACGTTCCTTCATTTTTTTTGACACTGTTGTTCAACGAAGGTCACGTAGACAGTAACGTCGAGCACAAGTTTGCCTACGAAAACGTCAAGTCTTGGGAGAAGAAACGAGCGACAGAATCACGGAAGCCAATCAACGAGATCGACACGTTTGTGTTCTTCTACAACGAAGGCCGCATTCATTGGTATATCTTTACCATCTTCCAAGATTTGAAAATCATTCAAGAATTCAACTCTACGGGAAACTCGACGCCGTCCACGAAAATTCTCCGTGGCTTGTTCTTATGGTTATCGATAGAGTATGTCAAGGTTGGACTTACGTTGGATCCGAACGAATGGCGATTGTACGGATGTCGTCGTTCTACTTCACGTCAGCGCAACGGATATGACTGTGGCGTCTACAGTATCTTCTTTGCTCTCTGCAGTGGTTTCCGGCTCAATTTGAACAACCTACGACCGATGCAGATCACTAGGGCCCGGTTTCAGATGTTACTTCACCTTATCAATACGTCTGGTGTTGATTACTTTGGCGTAGACCACCATCTCAATCTTCCTATTGATTTGCTGCATTTGAGGGACGAATCGGAAGACGACGACACCGAAAGTGAAGAATTGGGAAATATACATCCCGACCTACCGATTGATTTGGCGCATTTGGGGGACGAAACGGTTGACAAGGACACCGACAGCGAAAAATCAGCTAGTATTGACGGCTTGTCTGCTCTTACCGTTGTTGACGATTCTGATGATTGCGTTGGATCTGGGCCTATTGCCGGTGGTATCCAAGAATCAGCTATTATTGACGGCGTGACCGTTATTGTTGTTGTCGACGATTCTGATGATGGCGTTGGATCTGCCCCTGTTGACGGTATCGAAGACACTGCCGGTATTGACATTAATAAGGAAAACAATGCATCATCAGGAGCTGCCCCAGTTGACGGCATGGAAGACTCGGCCGGTGCCAATGAAAACGCTGATGACGCTAACGTTCCCAACCAGGATTATCGGAACCAGGACAATCGTTCTAATGATTCGCCGAGTGGTGGCGGAAATGATGGCAACGACAACGATCAGGGTGCCAGCAACGCGGGTGACTATGGGGATGCCGGAGATGCAGGCGACGACGGCGATAATAATGAGAAAAAGGATGGCAAATTAGAAAAACAGAGGGACGAAGATGATGCTGAAGAAGAGGACGGCGACGATGACCAAGATCCAGAAGACAAAGAAGAGGAGGATACTTTGATTGAAGGTCTTGGAGGCGTCTCTGTCACAACTGGAATTGTCCAGAAAAGTAAACTTCTGGCATCTTCACTTCTACCAAGTACACAGTATCAAGCCGATCCATTTGATCCTGCTTATGAGGCAGGTCGTGAACCGCCTTCTCCTACTTGGCCAGTCCTGCCCGCCCTTGTGTCTACAACCCCGGGATCTGTCGCGAGACTAAGTACCTTTGGAAGTCTTGATGCAAATCTACCTTTATCGCCGATTGTCGGCGGTCTACTTTCAAACATGGAACGTCCCGCTCTCGAAGTGATTGCAAATGCTTTCAATACTCCGTCTCCAATTGCTCCTGTCGTGGATGCATTGTCTGTTGGGTTGTCAATTGGCGTTGCTGAAAGCGTGGCTAGACAACTTTTGGCGGCGGAACAATTGAATACACCTTTCCTACCAACTTTGGAGGATGTCGAGGCGGATGAGAAGACACTGGAAGTGGAGAGTACTGACTACGGCGATGGCTACAGTGATGACAACGATGGCCTGCTTGAAGGCCTCGATGCCACGCAGGAAGAGAAAGGCGATGCTCCCGTTACTGCGCAGGAAGAGGAATATCATCCGAGTTCCTCGAAGAAAAGCTTAGATAGCGACGAAGTGGAAAAGGCGGCTGTCATTCTGGGTGATTTGGTTGATCCAAGTGAGGGTGAAGTGGGTGACAACGAGAATGATGACAAGAATGAGGACACAGAGGACGACTCGATTATGGGACGTGCTTCTACCCCAGCCTCACCGACGCGCGTCATGCCTGATCGCAAAGCAAAGCATGGTTCTACTGAGTCTCCATCTCCAACAAAGGATAAAGCAACAACATCAAGTAAGAAGAAGTCGGAGCCAAAAAAACCAACGTCAATTGTTGACGAGAATGATCTACCGCTTCTCCCAGATTTGGACTACGACGAGCCAACCATATCCAAGCCGAAACCAAAGAAAACAACTCCAAAGAAAACACCCACGGAGCCCTTTACCAGAAAATCTTCACGGATTAGCTCTCCAACCTATTCCAAACACGCATCTATGCCAGCAGGGGCAGGTGGTGGTGGTGACGGCGGTAGCGATGATAGCGACTCTGATACTAACGACTATGTACCACCCATTGACCTTGATGATGACGAATCTGACAAGAAGCCGGCGGCAAAACCTACTCAAGGCAGAGGAAAGAAAGGCGACAAGAAAGGCGACAAGATAACGGCGGCCAAACCAAGTCGAAAGAAGGCGGCGGAAAGACTACGCGAACAGAAGGAAAAGCAGAAGGCAAAGAAGAAAGAATCTGAGGGTATGAAGGCACCTACGAAGATAACGGATACAACGGCCATCTTTACCTACCTCGAACTTCAGTCGGAAAAACGTCATGTCGACACCATCGAACAGAGGACAAAGAATTTCAAGAAGATTACGTCCGAAGAAAGGAGTAAAATGACCCCCGAAAAAATCAAGCAGCTACGCCAAGCAAGAATGAATGACAATTCGGTAAAAAGAGCCTTGAGACAGACTAAACGTCAGGACCATTTCTTGGAGAGAGAGATTGCAGAGGCAAAACGATTCAAAAGTCAAGCAGGAGCCAGGTCCGCCGCTGATAAACTGTTCATCAAACATTTCGACAAACCGGAATACCAGTGGGAAAGAAAGGGTAAAACGGTCGACAGGAAACGTTACAAAAAAATGGCAGAACAACTTGCAAACCGATGGCGTGACCGTCGTTCTGGATCCGAAAAAAAGATTGCGCAGCATTTGAAGAATACTGAGAGAAAGGATTTGGACCAGGAGCTGCGGTACGAGAAGGAGATCAACGAAATTGATTCACTGATGTACTTTCCAGTGGACTGGGGAGACGAAGGTCCACCAACTGTCGATGCGCCTCCACGACAACCGAAAGTTAAAGAACATTTCAACGGCCTTATGAGAGAGCCTGATGGTGTCACTCCAATCGTTGTGTTCGACATTCGTCCAGAATGGGTTGAGTTCGTGTTCCAACCCGTCTTCGTGGAATTGGTTAAGAAACAACCATTCATATGGTGGCCAGTGGTGGTTGGTAATGCAAAGATTGGAAATTTGGATACGGTGCCAAGCCACTTGATGACCACAGTAAAGGTGGAATACCCACAAGGTGATAAGAATCAGTGTCTCTTCAAGTCTGTTGCGTCGGCATTGCATTACTGCAAGCAAGTGGAGGCGGCATCATACTTCTCTAATGCTGCACCTACGGTTCAGTACCTACCGCGTGATAAAGCCCTCAAGTCTTTGAGGGAGGGTATGGAGAAACATGCTCCGGCGATTGGGGGCGTGATTATCTTTAATCAGAAACAAAAGAGAAGGACGACGAAACATATATCGATTGATGAGCTCATCGACAATAAAACCAAGTATCCCACTGTGGTCATTCCACGCGGCAACGACGGATCTGCAAGCCACGCTGTGGTAGTGGTGGACGACATTATCTTCGATGCAACGCAATTGCGTGCATTGAAACTTAGCAGAGAGAGTTTTGATTGGATTTGCGGAGAACGCGGTTGTGGAGATATTGCGACGGCATTACGTTTCCACAGGTCGGTCAGCACAAAAAAGGTATACAACAGAACTATTGAGAAGAATTGGTAGGAGCACAATACATAGTTAACTTTTATAGAATTTATATGTCGAAGTAAAAACACTCAACACTGAAAAAATTCATCAGCCCACCGCTCACGGTTCCATATTTCCATAAAGCGAGATTGGCCGTCGTCTATTGGAATCATCAAACAGTGACGAACAATACAGTCAACATTGACCAAAACAAGGGAAGGCACCGTCTTCTTTGTATCATCGTAATCTTGTTCCCAAATTGTAGTAAAAACAGAACCCTTGGTGTGTATGAACTTACACGTACTGACCACCGCTAAAATGATATGACTTCCATTGACAATTTCCACTGGACAAACCACAAATGCCAAAATCTGACCGGGTGCGTAGTCGTGAGTCAACGACACACTTGGATTGTCCAAATACTCAACACAACAGTCCGGCGCACGATGGACTTTTTGTGTTGATTTTTCCCAACGAAACATAACCCAATCATACCAAGGACCGTTATGACGGTAATTGCGATGGGCACGAAAAGTATCATCGCCGCGTTTGTACTCGCTGCAGATTTGAATAACGGCGTGACATGGATCCCCATTGTTGTCCACAATGCCCGACAATACCGGTGGTTCATTACCATAGTAAGTAACCAAAAAGGTGAGTGCTCTAGCGTCCAAACGGTTGTTGGTAGAATTTGCGTTAGCTGCCATGCCAGTTTTTGCATAGTATCGTCCATGACTAGAACCATTTGTAGCATTGTAGACGTACACCAACCCTTTTGAAGACTGCATGGATTCGCCATCGGTGCAAGGCTTATCGGAACTTTTTTTTTCCTTTGATGTTATCATTCGTTGATAGGCGTAGTCTATCACGTAACTCTCGGAAGCTCGTTTGGCAATCTGTTCGTCAAGACTTTCACGTCGTCTTTGGGTTGCGCGTGCTAACCGTTTCACATGGAAGATGTGGTTGTGTTCTGTGGGACCGGTGTGGTAGTTTTGGCAGGCACCGTTTCTGTCTATGTCATCTGGTACATGTAGTTGCTCATGGTTTTTAGCTTTTTCCCAGCCTTGACCCTTTGTGCGTGGCCAAAAGCTTGCAAGGTCTCGCAACATTGTGCTGATTGCCGTACGTGCACCATCCCGTGCCACATGATCACCGCGGACCCAGTATGATTCCTTTTTGAGCCATACCCAGTATGCAAGCATCATTTGAAAAACTTGACGCATATCGTTAAGGCGTTCGTTGCTTCCCAAAACTTCTTCGAGCAATATTTTACCAGCGTCTTGTAACGACACGATCACAATGGTAAACATAATACCGATCTTATACTTGGCAGAAAGTTCCGTCAAACTGGTAACCCCGTCCTTCCATAACAGGCGTGGCATTAATGGTTCGGCTCCGGAAGAGGCGAAACGTTGACGGGGAAGTATGGTTAAGCGCCGAACCAAATTGTCTAGATCCCGTTTTTGTCGCGAAGACATTTCCTCAGAAAACAAAATACTCACACAATCAAGAATAAGACCATTCTCTAATGCATGCAACGGTTCCACAGGCGTGGCGGCGCTAAAAATGCCAAAGCGGCATCCACCGTAGTCAACGTCAAACCATGCACTATGAACATTGTACTGATTGATGTTTTTGAGAATGTCACAACGATTTCGACGAACAAGTTCTATGACCTTGATCATGCTCATTCGTTGGCATTTGATGAATGGATCACCCGTGTCGCATCCTCGAACATTACATTTGCGACACATGCGTTTCATTGTATTCGAATAAGAGGCGGATGTGCAGGATATTTTATCGCCTCCTTGCATGTCGCCAATAACAAAAAAACAAATTGGTTTCAAATTGACACGTTTGGTTTGATTGCCCAAGGTAAGAGAAATGTGGTCAAGTGCACCTTCTTTTTGTGCTTCAAGAAAAGACGACAAGATAACCTTAAAGATAGCATGTAGACGTTCGGATTTGAGATCATTCGACTGCCCTTTTGCGTCTGCTTTTGATTGTATCATGGATAAGTCGAATATGTATCCCAAACTTTTCCAAGCAATGGGAAGATTCCGCATTTTTTGGTTAAGGATCGAAACAGTAAACATAAGTGGCCAACAGCCAGCTTTGCTTCCTTGACGTAACTTCGTTTCATCGCATGCAAAAATTATTCCAACCAGAAAATCATTAGGAGACTTGCAGCGGTTCTTGTATGCAAGGTTATAGATGGAACCAGAATTTACGGCAGATAATCGACCAGATTGGGAGACGTATTTGGCAAAAGGATCCATAGGGTTTACATCCAAATTGTTGAGGTTACCACATAGTGCATTATCAGAAAGTAGGGAATGCAATTGATTGGTAAAATTGAACCTTGTCACTTGAATGGCTTGCATGGCGGGACCTGGTAAAACAAGCTTGACCGTTTCGGGACGACAAGGCTGTAAATGCAACCATTTCTCTAGATACTTGACTTGAGCTGATCTCTCAAGACGTTGGGGACGGAATGCATACTGATTACGATTTGCCTCCGCAGCCCACGACAGGATATCTTGATAAAGAAAGTGGGGGGCGGCGGCGTCATTGAGAATTTTTAAAAGTTTTGTCTCCGTGAATTGTTCTGCGGTGTACTTGATACCCAAACGATTGGAGGGTTGGTTACCGTCAATTGTGTCAACAGCCAGGGTCGCAACTACTGAAGAGTCCACAGTTGGAAGAGATGAGTTGTCAAAGCAAACGACGCTAGTATCTGCATCGTCAACATCCCAAGGTTCCGAAACGGAAGTCGGAGGACGGGCTTGCGAGTTTCGTTGATTGATATCTCGACAAGCCGCGGCATGAGCAGCACAATGGACGGACTTGCCATAGTGAATGTGAAGTCCTCGCTTACTGTTAAATCCACCAGGCTTAGGGCAATGCGTATTAAGACAACGGAACGGATATTCAAGACGAGGTTTTTTAGCCGGGTTTGACATGAGAGTCTCAAGTCAGGAGATTGGTTAGCGAGTGCAACAGGAAAATTGTGTGGCAGGAAAAGAGCAGTGCCGTGTAGTTATTTGTTCTGGGAATAGTAACCACTACACAGGTAATTCATATGCATAGTTATGCGTGATAAAGGCAGAGATCTGGGAAAAGAGGCAGAGTTCTGGCAAATGTGTTCCATACTTAGTTGATTGTGTCTCGGAGCTAGTTGATTGACGCAGAGCTCTGCGTATGAAGCATAATTAGGTCAAGTGTGCCATAATTAGTTGATCATGTGACATACGTATGGCTTGCATTCTGGGATTGTTGACATAGCTATGGCAAAAATGACATAACTCTGGGAAATTATCGACTAATCTGGGATAAATAACCCAGAGCTATGTAAGACTATGTGAGTACTATGCCGGGATGCCAGAATTGGCTATGTAGATGTACAAGTCAATACGAATGGAACTGTACGTCTTCGTATAGGATCCGTAACAGACACGATAAACATTCGTCGTATCGAACCCTATAAAGAAGCAGCACAAGGCTCCATTCATGGGGG
>OFKV01000002.1_pt1 | contig 14358 bp, 4 predicted proteins | sample 1540631 | NCBI WGS metagenome assembly OFKV01 (sample SAMEA104347425, study PRJEB22522) | marine metagenome | biome: marine biome; feature: marine water body; material: sea ice | collected 2015-09-16T00:00:00Z | depth 1.5 m | reverse complement strand
CTTTTCAAACCCTGAACTAGTCGAGAATATACGTACGACTGGAAGAACTCTTGCACCGGCTACAAATGCCGGTGTCAAACACAGCAACAAAGAAGCAACTGTACCAGGATTTGGAACGGTTTACTATGATGAAGATGCAATTGCTAATATCTTCGGACTTTCAGACCTAAAGAAGAATCATAGAGTCACATATGACTCCAATAAAGAAGACGCATTCCTGGTTCATATGAACGACAAGATCATCAAATTTGAATGCAGCCCTGATGGGTTGTACCAATACAAGGTGTCGGAAGACTACCAGAGTAATCTCCAACGAGATGAAGAGAAAGAAGGTACCAGTAATCTCGTGACTACTGTGACTGAAAATAAAAGTGGATACACGCAACGCCAATTTGAGCGTGCGAAAGAAGCAAGAAGACTGTACCACATCGTGGGTACACCCACCGTGGAGAATTTCAAGTCATTGCTTCGAATGAACGTCATCAAGAACTGTCCTGTAACGACAGAAGACGTCAACATAGCCGAGAAGATCTTTGGAAAAGATATCTCAAGCTTAAAGGGCAAGTCCACGAGACGAAAGCCTAAATCAGTGAGAGCAGATCTCATTGAGATACCTAAAGAATTGATCGAGAAACATCACAACATCGAACTGTGCATGGACACAATGTATGTGAATGAATGCGGTATGCTTACTGCAATTGATCGGACAATCAAGTTCCGAAGCCTGGTCCCAATGAACACCAGACAGCACGAAGAATATTATCGTGCACTCGACCAAATTCTCCGGCACTACAACCAAGCCGGATTTGTGATCAAAGAAATTCACTGCGACGGAGAGTTTCGCAGTATGATGGAAAGGGTCAATGACGACCTAGATGTGAATATGAATTTCACTAACGCTCAGGACCACGTGCCTGAAGCAGAGCGGAACAATCGAACGATCAAAGAAAGGATCCGAGCCGCCTACCATCGCCTTCCGTATAAGGCACTACCACGGATAATGATCCGCTACTTGGCTATGTACCAAGTGAATCAATTGAACTTATTCCCAGTGAAGGGAGGGGTGTCTGCATACTACAGCCCCCGCATGATCCTAAATCAGGAGAATTTGGATTATGCAAAGCACTGTTCTGTGCCATTTGGTGCCTACGTACAGGCTAACCATGAAACCAACCGTACTAATTCCAACGCAACCAGGACGTTGGATGCAATTTACTTGCGACCGGCACAGAACCAACAGGGAGGTCATGAATTAATGGACCTCAACAGTGGTCAAGTGATCACAAGAAATATTGTTCACGAGATACCCGTGACTGATGTTGTTATCAAAGCCGTCGAGACCATGGCTTATGATCAAGGCTTCAAGAGCATGAAATTCAAAAATAGAAACGGTGTTGTCTTTTTCGATACTGATTGGATTGCAGGAGTGGATTATGAAGAAGATGACATCGAAGACGACGGTGATGAAGATGCACCGTACCGATACGAAGCCGAGCAAGATGAAAATATGGAATACGACCACATAGACCCAGAAGAGGTCGATGATCTAAACCAAGACATTGAAGAACATTACAATCCAAACGTGCATCAACAAAACGACAACGAAGAAGTAGCACAACCGGACAATCCGGAACAACTACCTGACGCTATGATAGTGTCAGATGCTGAAGATGAGAACTCTACAGCAACAGAGTCGACAAGAAGATCAACTCGAGAGACCAAGCCAATTGAAAGGCTGGAACCAGCGATGACTGGCAAGTCGTATGCACAACAAAAGAGACAAGTCACCTTCAAGGCCGACGAGGAATGGCAACTTGAGTATTGCCATAACCTAGTCGTCCAGACTAAACCCGATCCGAGTCAGAGTAAGGAGTATAACCCACAAGATGCCATGCTGATGGCGAGGTTAATATACGATCTCAACAATAAGGTCGTAAGAGAAGGAGCATCGTTTGCTCAACAGTACCTACTCAACAAAGGACTCAAAGTATTTGGACAAAAAGGGCATGACGCCTCCATGAAAGAAATGGATCAACTGCACCGTCGGAGTTGTTTTACCCCGGCATCAATTAAGAAGATGACACAAGCGGAACGAAGAAAGGCGCAAGTGGCGCTGATGTTCCTAGGAGAGAAACGTGATGGAACCATTAAGGGAAGAATGGTCTACAACGGAAAGCCAACCAGAGAATGGCTATCAAGAGAGGACTCAGCGAGTCCAACTGCAGCACTAGAAAGCATAATGCTCACAGCAGTGATTGACGCGCATGAAGGACGCGACGTAATGACATGCGATATTCCAAACGCATTCATCCAAGCATTAATGCCTGAAGTGAAGGACGGCGACGAGAGAGTAATGATGAAAATTACAGGAGTGTTGGTCGACATGCTAGTCGAACTCAACCCTGAGCTCTATGGACCTTACGTGGTCTACGAGAAGAACAGGAAAGTACTCTACGTCCAAGTGATAAGAGCAATCTATGGAATGCTAGAAGCCGCCTTACTATGGTATAAGAAATTCAGGAAAGAATTGGAAGCAACAGGATTCAAGTTCAATCCATACGATCCATGTGTCGCAAACCGACAAGAGAAGGGATCGCAGCATACGCTTCTATTCCATGTGGACGATCTGAAATTAAGCCACACCAATTCAAGAGTCAACGATGAACTCGATAAATGGCTCCAAGAGAACTATGGAGAACATGGAGAAGTGACAATCCATAGAGGAAAGATACATGATTATCTGGGCATGCAACTTGACTATAGCGTGAAAGGCAAAGTCAAGGTCGGGATGATCGAATATGTCAGTGAGATGTTGAAACATTTTCCTCAAACATTCAAAGAAAACGAAGTTGCAACAACGCCTGCAAGCGATGCCCTATTCAATGAGGGACAAGGGAGGAAACTACACCAAGAACGTGCCGATATGTACCACACAATGGTGGCAAAAGCCCTATTCCTGTGCAAGCGTGCAAGACCAGACATACAGCAGACGATTGCTGTACTATGCACAAGGGTTAAGGAACCCAACGAAGCTGATTGGAACAAGTTAGTCAGACTGATGAAGTACCTGAATGGTACGAGAGATCTCAGACTGACCTTGAGTGCAGATAAATTGAACTGCATCAAGTGGTATGTGGACGCGAGTTTTGCCGTCCATCCAGACTTTAAGAGCCACACTGGCGCTACCATGAAATTTGGAGATGGAGAAGGCGCACCACAATCAATCTCAAGAAAGCAAAAGCTCAATACGAAGAGCAGCACCGAATCCGAATTGGTCGGCGCAGATGACGTATCGGTTATGATACTGTGGACAAAGCTATTCCTTGAGGAACAAGGTTACGAGATTGAAAAGAATATACTCTATCAAGACAACAAAAGCGCTATTCTACTGGAAATAAATGGCAAGAAAAGCTCCGGCAAAAGAACCCGAGCACTGAATATCCGTTACTTCTTTCTGACGGATCAAGTCGAGAAGGGTAACCTATCGATCGAATATTGCCCGACTGATGATATGGTCGGGGATTTCCATACGAAGCCACTACAAGGCGAAAAGTTTCGCAAGTTCCGAAATGAGATACTCGGATGCGAACTATAAGAGAAAAAGAAGATACACGACTGCGTAAAAAATCTACATGAAAGATATACTGATGCATGAAGAGACAAGTGCGAACAGTGCTTGTCATCGAACACCACAAGAAGCAAGAACATAAAACAAGAATACTCCAAGATGATGAATCCACCGGAGATCATCAACAAGAACTACACACCAGACCAGGAAGGTCAAGAAATACGTCAAGAAGACATGGTTCGACCATTGAACCGTAAGATCACGGCCATGTAGGAGGTTGCTAATTGGAAAGAGATCAGCAGATCTCGTGCACCAACATCTACAGACCCAATTCTGGCATCCTGCCATAGCTATGTCATTTTGTACCCATAGCTCTGCGATTTGCATCCAGAGCCATGGCAAATTTATGGTACAACTCTGGCATATTTTCGCATAATTATGTGAATCCGTTGACTTAATAAATGCTATACTTCTGAGACACAATGCCATAATTATGGCAAACATTAACTAGTTCTGGCTCTGCTTTCCCATAATTAGTTGGGGTTTTTTGAACTAAATTCTGGGAAAGCTTCGCATAAGTATGTCAACATACCATTGAATCTGCATGTAATTTTGCATAAGTAGTTAATCTTGTTTGACTAATTAATCGTTATCATTTAACTAACTATTTGTAACAAATCAACTAGTTAATTCATGTCTTGCCATGGCTCCACCATTCTACTCAAAGAAGTATGGTAAGCGAATTGCATGCTTCTGGAAGTCGTCTTACAGATCTATGTCAGTGCTTGCCATGGCTCTGTCATTCTACTCAAAGAAGTATGGCATACAAATTGCATGCTTATGTGTTTAATTTTACAGATCTAATGGTATTCAAATGCATGCTTATTGGTAGATTGTTTTAAACTATCTACGGTCATTTTCATGATCGCTTAACTCAGTTTCAGATTCGTTTACACCACATATGTTGGCACTTCCTGTCTCGTTTCCGCTGGCTTCACTCTCGCTATCTATTAACTCAATTCGTGCTTGTGGTTGCGGACGCCGTCTCTTTCGTGTTTGGGCTGCATCCAATAGTCCCTCCTTCCTTTTTTTCAACCAACTCTTGGTGAATGATTTGTTGGCTTTACGGTCTTTCTTTACCTTGTCGTATAGTTCATTGTACCTCTGTATACCCTCAGCGCTCCATCCTTTAGGGTCGTTGTTCTTTACTGTCTTATCGTATACGATTCCACCCTTGGTGTACTTAGTTGGAACATCCGACTCAAATTCACGTCGTTTTTGGCCTCTCTTTGGTGTCACCTCACCCTTCTGCAATTGGTAGATATCTAACCAACGACTGTAGCTGTTTTCAAGAAGCAGAAGCGCAAACGCTTCGTCGCTAACAGTACAAAGTGTGCTATCATTTGTAGCCACACTGACTTGACGGTCAAACACCGTCTTTTTGATCACACAGGGCAAGAAGTGGTCGAAGAAGATAGTATATAGCTTTTTGTTCTTTCTGCCTTGTTGCCACCTCTCGTTTAGTTTCTTTATTTCAGATAGACTGTATCTGTACTGATGGACAACAGTGTCCTCGCGTGTAGCAACAGCAATCTTATTGTTCTTCGTCAACCAATCTGTGTTTGGAAAGAAACAAACAATTCCTGTGTTAGATACGCTTTCATCCAATCTATACAATAACACCAATTGGTACGTACCTAGAACAGCCCACTTCATAGCTGTGCTCTTGTCATTGCGTAGACGACTTATATAAGTAGGAATCCATTTGCGAGCTTGCTTCCACCACGTGCTAATGTCAATATTGGGCTGCAGATTGCAAGAGGTTGCTACAAAATTACAAATCGTTCCTTCGCTCTCATCGTACATTAAGTCAGTACTGCGGTCAACAAACTTAGCCCTCTGAAACAACTTATCGGCAACTACTCCTGCAACAGTTGTCCTATCACCTGTAGTTGAACGATTTGCGTTTTCTCTATCTCCCCATACTACATAGCTTGGCTTGCTGTTGGTGTCGTCACCTTCTCGTTCAGCCAACGATTCTGTTGGCGACTCATCCTCAGGTAGAGACGCGCTTCTTCCACTGGACATACCTTTAGTGGATGGTGTGTCAGCATTTGACCTTGGATGTTTTTGGCTACCTTGTTTACTTACTTTTGTATGTCTCGACATTTTGTTTTGTCATTGGTTGGCAGACGTTTTTATGACCTACTTCTGGCAATACACCCATTAGATATGCGACCGCCTTCTACTTGTTCTGCCTTACAGTTGACTAGCTCTGGCATTTACCACCCGAATTATTCCGTTTTGGCCTGGGTTTGACTCTGATGTTTTACTGTTCATTTTTCGTACGGAGCGTCTACATGGGCAAGTGGTTAAAAATTTGGGCGCGGTCGCATTTGCTATATATGTGTACGCACAAGTTCTATTACTACCTAGTTACTAGCTTGCTAACTGGATTTTTTTCTAGCTCTAGTAGGAGTCTACTACACCGTTCGTAGTACCCGCGCACTTATTGGTCACCCTTGGTCAACCCAAGATTCGATTGTGTCCGGGGCACTGATTCGAGTACCACTTCTAGAGTTCTACCTGCATCATTTACGTTCCTACACGATTTCGACGCTTGTCGTGTACCGCGCCTGCGTGCGACCTTGGTCGACCCAAGATTGAATTGCCTAAGTACTGTGTGAGCATCTTCTCCAGCCAGCCCTAACTGACATGTTTTCCCATAGTACCTGTCAGTTGCCATAAATTTCGACGCTTTTCCCATAATTCGCCGCCTAAGTCCCGGAATTAATTTCGATTTGCCAGAAGTTCATCTTGTTTCCCATACCTGGATTTCCCTAAAAATTCATTATTCTCCCACCAGCAGCATCAAAACACAGCAGAGTACTAAAGCACTCAAAATTGGTTCATTTTGGTTTGACATTGCTTTACCTTTGACTGAGGCAACGAATCGAGGCTCACCTTCCTTCGCAGTGGTTGTTTTCCTCGTCGCAGTGATATTCTTTAGTACCGCCGTCGTTGATACAATATCCTGTGAAGGGAAGCGTGGAAGGAAGTTAGCTCGATTGCACTTGTGCGGGTGGCGCTTTCTTTCCTGAGTCTGTTTTCTGCGCCGACGTCTTAAGCAATTCATTGTCAATACCATTGGCCAATACTGACGTACTGTGATCGAAACAATTGTTCTCTAACCTCTGTTTGGTTCGACTCTCTTTCTATTTCGACTTAGGCAACGAATCGAGGCTCACCTTCCTTCGCAGTGGTTGTTTTCCTCGTCGCAGTGATATTTTTTAGTACCGCCGTCGTTGATACAATATCCTGTGAAGGGAAGTGCGGAAGGAAGTTAGCTCGATTGCACTTGTGCGGGTGGCGCTTTCTTTCCTGAGTCTCTTTTCTGCGCCGACGCCGTTATCTGATTGATTGTCGATCTTCACATAAGTTACAATGGAGCATGAACCGATCTACCCTGCTGTTATTTTGCCTGCCGAATTGCCGCCGGGGAATGGTCCGTTTCCGTATCACAGCACAACAGACCCTCAAGATAGATTGCCGGTGTTTTATTCAATTTTGACACCAGCGGATTGGACCCGGTACCACCAGTGGTTACGTTTTGCCGGACGCCTTTCACTAGTTGACGTGGTCGCTGAAAGAGAGTCCGTGTGTGTTGAGGATGCCCTGTCTCTATCGCCCGGTACGTGGCTCACTGATCCGATACTGCATTTCTTCACAGATGCATGGTTGCATATGCCCGTTGACAGCCACGCCCCTTGCGTCGCATTCTTTCCTTCCTTCTTTATTTCGTTGCTGTTGAACGATTTTCATATGGATCCAAAACTAGAGGGCACGTTTTCCCACCAAAACGTCAAGACGTGGGGTGCAAAGAAATACCAGTCTCTCAAGAAACCTATCAACCACATCGATACGTTGGTGTTCTTCCAAAACGTTGATCAGATTCATTGGGTTACCTACGGTATTTTTCAAGATCTTAAAATCATTGAAGAATTCGACTCAATGGGAGGTGGTGGCGACAAGACTCTGAAGGCCCTTTTCCGATGGTTGTCCATCGAGTACAAACTCGCCGGACTTGAACTCGATTCTAGTGAATGGATACTGTATCCAACTCGAAGATCTACTCCAAGACAGCGCAATGGCTATGACTGTGGAGTTTTCGGCATTATGTTTGCTCTGCATCTTGGTTACCGTCTCAACATGACTAATATTACACGTAGGCGTTGCCCAGATGCCCGTTGCCAAATGCTACTACACCTGTTGGATCAAGGCGATAGAGAACTAGCCCCAGAGGACCAAGTGGACGTCGAACGCTTAGGGAATGCAGAGGCAGACGCGAACATTCCCATCAACTTGATGAATGTAGCTGGTGACGGCGACGACAATGATGACGACGAAGCATCTGCTTACATCGAAGGCATGCCGGCGGATAATAGAGACGACTCAGAGGCAGAAAATAACGAAAATAATGACGACCAAGGAGGGAATGATGAGGGCCAAGGAGATAATGCTGGCGAAAACAACAATGAGGCTGACCAGGAGGATGCTGGCGGCAACGCAGACGACGATGAGGCTGACGACAATGCTGCTAACAATCGCGATGATGATGATGAAGACGAGGAGGAAGAGGAATACGAATATTCTGACGATGATGCCGAGGAAGAGGAGAAGGACAACGATGACGACGACGACCAGGAAGAGGAGACGATTTCTGAAGGAAGCGCTGATGTCTTTCCAACCTCGCCTGGAAAAACGCTTGCAGCCCTCAGTACTTCCCCTGTTTTTCCGTCGTCTGTAGCAGCTGCAACCTTTGGATCCCCTCTTACGTCACCTGTGGTCGATGCTTTGACCCCTTACCTGTCTCCAGAGGTGGCGCAAGCAATTGCTCAGTCACTGTATGAAGCGGAACATGCAGAAATTATTCTTCCAACCACGGCGGATGATGAACCACCTAGTCTGCCTCCTAGTATGCCAAGTTTGGATCACGATACACCTGGTCATGTCCAAGAGGAAGAAGTTGGTTTCAAAGGAGTCAACTCTCCAGGTGGCTTTCATGATCCCTATAGTGACGATGATGATGATCTTGTTGTTGCTGAAACGGTTGATATTTTAGCGAGTATATCAACCGTCCCCAAGAAAACATCTCGCGAAGCAAAGACAAAGTCCTCAAGAAAAGGAAAGAAACCTACTCCAAAGAAACCAACTTCCAATAAAGCACAAGCTACTTCTTCGTCGAAACCAAAGAAACCTACTCCAAAGAAACCAACTTCCAATAAAGCACAAGCTACTTCTTCGTCGAAACCAAAGACAACATCAGTTCCAAAGAAGACTGCAGCCGCTAAGAAGAAATCGACAGTGGCACTGCAACCTTCTTCACCAAGCCGAACTTCTCCTAGAGGCAAGAAAAGCGTTGTCGAATCACCAACCAAGCAACCACCCACCACCAAGACACCAGCTTTACCAACGCGCACTTCTCCCAGAGGCAAGAAAAGCGTAGTCGATTTACCAACAAAAGACCCTCCTTCACCTCAACAAACTTCTCCTGGAGGCAAGAAAAGCGTGCTTCGTTTTCCACCAAAACCACCATCACTAAAGCAACCTCCTTCGCCAACAAAAACTTCACCCAGAGGCAAAAGAAAGGTGAAGGTAGGCAAACCTGCTGTGCCGTCCACGTCGTTAAAGCCACCTCCTGTTTATCCGAAGGCAGCTTCTGCACCATCCGGCGATGGAGGAGGGGGAGACAGTGATGATTCTGAATCAGACACAGATATACCGTTACCACCAAATGACGACGACGACGATGATGATGACATGGACAAGAAGCCAGCTGCTCGCAAAACGCGATCAAATCCAAAAAAGGAGCTTTCATCACGCGAGATAAAAGGTGTTAAGGAAGGGCAGCGTCTATACAATATCTCGCTAGCGCTACAAGCAAGTAAAAACAAAGAAGAGGCTAGGCAAGACAAGGACAAACCCAAATTCACCAAGCCTCCCACAAAGTTGACCGATACAGACGCATACTTTAACTACTTGGAGCATCAGACTGAGAAACGACGAAGTGATACGGTAAAGCAGAGATCGAAGAACGTTAAAAAAGTGACATCGGCAGCAAGAAGTTCAATGACACCAGAAAAGATACGAATGATTCGGTTGGAAAAAAAGCGAAAGAACATGGAGAAGAGACAGAGATTCAGTGCTAGAAGAGCCGAGAAAATAGCCGAGAAGGAAGAGGAGATACGAGTAGAAGAAGAAAAGCACGAAAAAAAAATGAAGGCAACGGAAGGCGCTAGAAAAAAGGCGACAACGCTGTGGAAAAAACACTATGAGGCACCTCATATTGATTGGAAAAAGAAAGGGGCGACAGTCTCCAAGAAACGCGAACGACACCTACAAACACTCCTACGCAAACAATTCAAAGACCTTCGAACCAGGGACGAAAGAGACGAAGACAGGGATCTAAAAGCCAAACCAAGAGGCGAAATGTCAGAGCAAGAAAAGTACGAAGCAGAGGTGCTCGAAATTGATTCACTGATGTATGTTCCGGCTGATTCTGATCGCAAACGAAGACGAACCGTCACTTTTATGACAAGGGGACTAGCACCAAGAGTTAAAGTGCGCGAACACTTCAAAGGTCTTGTCAAGTTGCCTGGAAAGAAAGGCAACCGCATTGTGGAAGACATCTCTCCAGAGTGGGTAGAATATATATTCTTACCGGTGTATGTTGAATTAGTAAAGAAACAACCCCGTCAATGGTGGCCAGTGGTGGTGGGTGAGGCAAAGAAAAAGGGGAAATCGAACTTCGTTTCTCCAAGCTTGAGTACTTCCATAAAAGTAAAATACCAGCAAGGAGATTGGAACCAATGTCTCTTCAAGGCAACTGCATCGGCGTTGCACTATTGCGGCCAGACGGACGCAGCATCGTATCTGTCGAATGTTGCACCATCGGTACAGTACCTACCCAGGGAACAGGCCATACTTTCATTGAGGGACCACATGATAAAACATGTACCGGAAATTGGAGGTGTGGCGGCCTTTAATCAACATCAAAAGAGGCGAAAGACTAATCGTCTAACAATCGATGGATTGATCGAGTCCAAGACAAGATTTCTCACCCTGGTAATCCCTCGTGCGAACGATGGGTCCGCGAGCCATGCAGTTGTGGTCGTCGATGACATCATATTCGATGCCACACAAATTTGGGCAATAAAGTTATGCAAGGAAGGTTTGGATTGGATATGTGGAGAATGTGGCATGGGTGACATTGAAATGGCATTACGGTTTGAACGACCAGTCAAGACGAAGAAGAAATATGCAAGAACAATGAAAAGGAATTGGTAATCATACATATAGTATTTTGTTTATAACCTAATTTAATATAACCATTAACATTCATAGAATTCGTCAGCCCAACGCTCACGATGCCATACTTCCTGATACAAAGAATGATCCTCGTTGGTAGGAATCATCAAGCAATGTCTAACAATGCAGTCTACATTCACCAATACCAGGGATGGCAACACTTTCAATGGATCATCAAACTCCTGCTGCCACATCGTACTGAAGATAGACCCTTTCTTGTGAGGGAACCCACATGCCTTCACAACCGCAAGTATGTGTGACGAGTCAGATTCCGGGTCAATCGGGCAAACAACAAATGCCACAATTTGACCAGGCGCATAATCGTGGGTCTGAGTTACCCTAGGGTTATCAAGGTATTCAACACAACATTCCGGTTTTCGAATGACCCCTGGTGACTTTTCCCACCGAAACATTACCCAATCATACCATGAACCATTGTTTCGGTAATTGCGGTGAGCTCGGAATGTGTCGTTTCCTCGTTTGTATTCACTGCTTATTTGCAAAACAGAGTGGCACGTAGTGTCATCCAAATCCATAACAGTAGAGTTCGAGGCTGGTTGATTACCGTAGTGATTAGCCAGGAATTGCAGAGCACCGCCGTGGAGTCGATCATGTACTTCCGAATTACCTGTAAGGGCTTCGTAACGTCCAGCGCAAACACCGTCTACGTCAAGTGTTACATAGAGTAGCCCTTTCGAGGATTGCAATGATTCTCCATCTGGCAACGTTTCAGGGCAAACCAGAGGAGAGCCTGTAGTCATTCGTTGATATGCATAGTCGATGACATAACTTTCTGACGCCCGATTAGCAATCTGTTGATCTAAAGTCTCTCTTCGTCTTTGAGTGGCACGAGCAAGTCGTTTGACATGGAAGATGTGATTGTGCTCTGTTGGACCAGTGTGGTAATTTTGGACAGCCCCGTTTCTTTCAATATCATCTGGAACGTGCAGTTGCTCGTGATTTTTGGGCTTCTCCCACCCCTGTCCGGATTGGCGAGGCCAAAGCTTTTGCAAGTCACGCAACATAGTCCGGATGGCTGTCCGGGCACCCTCACGTGCTATGACGTCGCCACGCACCCAGTATGAGTCCTTCTTGAGCCAAACCCAATAGGCAAGCATCATTTGAAATACTTGACGCATGTCGTTGAGGCGCGCATTGCTACCTAACACTTCTTCAAATAAGCTTTTTCCTTCGTCTTGTAAGGACACAATCACAATGGTAAACATGATACCAACTTTGTATTTGGCAGTCAGTTCCGACAAACTTGTAATACCATCCTTCCAAAGCAGACGAGGCATCAACGGCTCAGCACCAGACGAAGCATATCGTTGTCGAGGAAGGTTTGCTAAACGACGAACCAGAAAATCAAGATCACGCTTCTGTTTAGGCGTCATCTCCTCCTCAAACAGAATGCGGACACAATCGGTAATAAGACCATTCTCTAGAGCATGCAGCGGCTCCACGGGTGTGGCGGCACTGAAGATACCAAAACGACAGCCACCATAATCAACATCAAACCAGGCACTGTGGACGTTGTACTGATTGATGTTTTTCAAAATGTCGTGTTGATTTTGACTCACAAGATCCATTATCTTAACCATGCTCATGCGTCGGCATTCGATAAATGGATTACCTGCATCGGAACCCTTGACGTTACATTTACGACACATTCGCTTCATTGTGTTACTATAACTAGCAGAGGTGCAAGTAATTTTGTCGCCCCCTTGCATGTCTCCAATGACAAAAAAACAAACAGGCTTGAGGTTGACACGTTTTGTGTGATTGCCAAAAGTGAGGCTGACATTGTCAAGTGCACCATCTTTTTGTGCATCAACAAAAGTAGCCAAAACTACCTTGAATATGGCATGAAGACGTTCCGCCTTCAAATCTTGTGACTGTCCCTTTGCGTCGGCTTGTGATTGTATCATAGACAAATCAAAAATGTACCCCAAACTTTTCCAAGCAATGGGAAGGTTCCGCATTTTCTGATTGAGGATAGAAACAGTAAACATAAGCGGCCAGCTACCAGCTTTACTTCCTTTTTGTAACTTGGTTTCATCACATGCGAAAATAATGCCAACCAAGAAATCGTTAGGTTGCTTGCAGCGGTTTTTGTAAGCAAGGTTATAAATGGCTCCAGAATTGACAGCCGAGAGACGACCGGAAGGTGGAACATACTTTGCAAAAGGATCATCCCGGTTGACGTCCAAATTATCAAGATTGCCGACTAACGCAGGATCGGCAAGTAATGCATGCAGTTGGTTAGTAAAGTTGAACCGAGTAACGTGAATTGTTTGCAGTGCAGGACCGGGTAAAAGGAGTTTGACCGTTTCTGGACGACAAGGCTCTAGATGCAACCATTTCTCCAAGTACTTTACTTGGGATGACCGCTCTAGGCGAGTAGGACAGAATGAATATTTGTTGCATTTTGCCTCCGACGCCCAGTTTAAGATATCCTGGTACAAGAAATGTGGGGCGGCAGCATCATTTAGGATCTTTAAGAGTTTAGTCTCGGTGAATTGTTCTGCTGTGTACTTGATACCAAATTGCTTTATCGTTGCAGTTGATTCAACATGGACAAGAGCCGTTTGCTCTTCTACCGGAGTGTTGGAAGGAGGAACACTAGAATTGGCAACACTGGCAACACTAGATTCATCGTCGTTGGCGATGTCCCAAGGTTGGGATGGGGAAGGAGGAGAACGTAAAATGCTGTTACGTCTAATATAGGCTTGACATGCAGCTGCATGTGCACCACAATGAGGAGACTTGCCATAGTGAATACGAAGGCCTTTCTCAGTAGTAAACCCACCAGGTTTGGGACAATGTGAATTACGACAACGAAAGAGGTGTTCAAGACGAGGTTTTTTGGAAGGATTCGACATGGTACTTTGTGTTTGAGGATTTTGTGCGATAGGTACACAAAATAAAAGCATCAGAATGTTTCTGGGATTAGTAACCCATGATCAGGTAACTCGTTTGCAGAGTTATGGGTGCTAAATAAAAGTTCTGGGAATCAAACCGAAGTTCTGGAACTTGTGTCAAATAAATAGTTGATTCTGTCTCAGAATTAATGGAATGAGTCAGAGCTATGGGAGCCACCAATAATTAGTTAAAGTTTGCAATAAATAGTTGATTATGAGACATACTTATGGCTTGTATTATGGGAACTTTGACATAGTTCTGGAACAAACGACATAACTCTGGGAAAATCTCGAATATTCTGGGATACAAATGGCATAGGTATGTCACAGTATCTAATTACTATGTCACAGTGCCAGAAATGGGTCTGTAGATGATCTCCCACGAACGATTCCTGGATGCGTTTGGACAGGATAGCAAAGACGCAGCGTAGGTAGTACTCATGGATTCGTGCTGTCCAGCCCTCTGGTAAACATTCCAGCCATGTAGATCCGGCCTCGGGT
>OFKV01000001.1_pt1 | contig 23355 bp, 10 predicted proteins | sample 1540631 | NCBI WGS metagenome assembly OFKV01 (sample SAMEA104347425, study PRJEB22522) | marine metagenome | biome: marine biome; feature: marine water body; material: sea ice | collected 2015-09-16T00:00:00Z | depth 1.5 m | reverse complement strand
CCATTAAGACGGTCAATATCTTGGACATCTCAAAGACTTTCCAGCTCATGGTTGTTTCCTATGGCCACTTGCCTTGCCCAATGCAGGTATCCTGTATGCATTCTGCTAATAAACAGCCTCGTCAGCTCATGATTTGGAAAGTTTCGAATCAAGTAGGGCCCATCCACCACAACCACCCATGTGCTAGGAAGAGCAACGAAAGTTTCTAGCAGCTACAGACTTGTCACCTTCATCAGAAGCCTATTCTTGTCGCCATATTTCTGCCTTGGGGAATATCAAAGCAAGTTGCTCTTCCTTCCTGTAAGACAAATCAATAAAGGTGCTGGCCACAAACCAATTGTTTATGAAGCCCAAAATGTGCTTGGAGTAAAGGTATCCATATGGCAAGACAAGGACAGAGATTGGGTGGAAACTGGCTTGCACATTTGTTTTGGAGCTTACCCAAATATGATGAACTTGTTTCTAGAGCTTGATAGCAAAGATCAGCTGCAGTGGAAACCCCATCAAATGACATTTGCCATGGTCGAAAAGCCTGGGCAAATTACAAGCTTCAACTGCCCAACTGGCATCCCTACACCCTTCAACATGGCAGCCGCCATTCTCATTAATACAGAAATGCTTACACTGGAAGAAAACTGGAGTTGTGCATACATGGACCTCTGCTGGGCTGCTGTGGTAAGTGGGCTAAAAATTAAGCTATTCGGAGGGCAGTAAATTGTCAAAAATTCAAACAATTTTTAGAAAGCTCATTAAGAGTACTCAATAGAATATAAATCACATCGTTTAGGATTGACAAGCTGATTTTTCAACCATCCACATCTTTTGCGGCTTAGCAACTTTGCGCGGCAATGCACAACTATTCACAGAATGGGCCCAGTTTGGAGCCCTGTAAATTGGTAATGAGACTTCTATTTTCAAAATTCAAACAATATTTAGAAAGCTAATTATATCATAGCAGCACACGGAGAACCAATCACAACAAGCCTCTCTAGAGAGTAGTTTACAATAAAAGCACTAAAGCATACATAGACTAGTAACTCTTTTTAGAAACAATTACAATTCTGCTCATTCATCATTGTTTTGTCATAAATCTATTGCAACCATGACCCCATGGTGACCTGAGACCTGAGGGCTGAGGCTTCCAATTGTGATGCTTCCATGCATGCTTTACTTGGAGAAAGACCTTTGTCTCCAGAATGCAGTTAGAATGATTGTCTATTCACGGCCAGGGCGTAGCCCAACCCTTCAGAACAAGATAATCAGCCAACCATTTTACAAAAACCACATCAACAGATAGAGTATCAGAGGTGCACCATTGGGCGGCGGTATGGATTACCAAACACAACAACTATCAAAACACAGGCCCCTGGCCCCTGCCTTTATTGTCATCAACAATCAACTAGAGATTCCAATTCGAATTCCAAATGGTTGTCTCAAGACTCTCAACATATTACATCCCAAAGCTTGGCGTGTGTTGACCATGATCAGCTTGGTCTCTTATGCTCTCAATACTGTAGGCTAGCCTATCTGAATGGGCTGATTGGTTTTTGGCTTGTATCTTTTGTTGTGTCTGTAGCGAGAATAAATACTGGAATTGGCTTATGAATATGCATGAACGGCGTTGTCAAGCCAATGAAGAATACCAACAACACATGCGGCAACACCACGAAACCCAAGAGGCTCAGAAATTGGATACTCCTGCCGTTTGTAAACTCAAGTGATTGCAATCCTTTCAACGCCATCAAGTGTCCATGGTACTACGTATTGTATATTGTATATGTGGAATGCTATGTGTGGTGCAACATACTATGATATCTAATAATGCTCACCTTGATTCCTTCCTTCATTCCTATTTGCAGACAGTCCAGCAAGAACACTTCATCCAAGAGGAAGATTGCAAGAATGACTCATTATATATTGTATTTATTTTATTTTATTCTCGTTTATCGGCCCCCGGAGTCGTGCTAGTCTTTTTTAGCATGGCGGAGGAGGCCTCCTATAAGAGCTTTTGAGAACACCTATCTTACTTAATAGATAGTTTCGTATCTAGAATGCCCTAAAATGCCGAACACATGTCACACAATTAGAGTTTCAATTCGTCTCCTTTCCTACCAGAAACCTGTAAAACGCGCGTACCTGCCAAAAGTGTGACAAGAGTTCTCCCGCACACGTTATCGCTACAGTCCCAAACCGCCGCGAACTACAACGTTTCGCGATGCCTATCAGTTTTCGCCGTCTTGCGGTTCTCCTTGTAGCAGTTCTAATAATAGTCTACAGTACGTACTATTTTAGACCTAAATATGATAACCATGATAAAATATTGATAGTACGATTCTCCATTTTGTTCGGAGAAACTTTATTCCAATATTCATACCTTGTGTTTTACGATATTTTCGACGTCTTTCTCTTGATGTAGGTTGTCAGCGCGAGCGCGGAGCATGTTATTTTGAGCGCGGAGCATATTATTTTCATAAGTTAGGTAATTCGTCAGCGCGAGCGCGGAGCGCGAGACGAAATGAAATAGAAACTTGAAAGTATGAAAAGTTGTAGAAGGTAAATTCATACCCTTGCATGTACCTAAAAGTGGCATGTTATATTCGTCAGCGGGAGCGCGGAGCGCGAGACGAAATGAAATAGAAACTTGAAAGTATGAAAAGTTGTAGAAGGTAAATTCATACCCTTGCATGTACCTAAAAGTGGCATGTCATTTTTTCGTAGAGTGCAAGATTAATGACAGTGTTTTTTGTCCAGGACAGCACTTCCATTATTTCTGATTCAGACATTCCAGATGTTTCCACAGATTCATTTAATAGACGAACCCATTGGTTTCTCAAGTTAACCCGTTTGAAATGTTGATTGTTTGCACCTTTTGTAATATTGAGAATCCTGTCAGGTGTCATGTTTTCCCCAGTGAAATAAATTGCTGAAGACATCTTGTCATTAATGTCTCCAAGTGTTGTAATGCGTGACAAGATAGTGTAAAACAAACCAGGGTTTCGTCCTTCAAATGTTTTGGTTCCTGGATCACATATAATCCGTATTGTTGCATTCTTCTGTTGCCCTTCTTGTACGGGACCGGCATTCTGTCCCTGGAAGGTATGGACTGTCTTGGCATAACAAAGCTGCAAGGGGATGAAGGTGCAGGTGCAACAGTAACTTTTGCATTTGGATTGAACTGGTGTAACTGGAACCCAGGTAGGATGCTCTGGTAAGAAAGGAGGACCACAATACTGTGGGAAATGGACCAGGACATAGGAAGGAAAATCTCCAAAATTTGGATTGTGACCTTCTTGAAAAACTATATCCTTCACAATTCCCATACCACCGTTATAGAGTCCCCAACATGGTTCTATGTTTCGCTTGGATATTTGAACTTTTGCATTCCTGCATAATTGAGCTGTTTCTGGTCTTTCATCAGCTTTGAAATGTGCTGGTTTACCAATTTGTTTCCCCCTTGAATCAGTATATTTAGTCTTCACAGTAGCAACTGGATTTGATTGTGAATGTTCTTCAAAAAGCATCTTGTTATTGTGGTTGTCTCTTGGAATTTTGTTTGCAAATAGAAATAATGTATTTGGATCCTCAGAAAGTTGATTGGCTTCACTTTCAGAAAAACGGCGAAGATCATGGATACAATAGGAACAAAGAAATTCAGCATCTTTCTTTGTAAGTTGTTTTTCTCCTTCTTCTGCTCGAACTTTTGCGAGAAGCTCTTTCAGGTATGCTTGGTCTCCATGTTGTCTTTTTGTATCCTTTAATTCCATAACATTCACAGCAAATTCAGCAAACAGTTTTTCTCCAGCATTTTCACATATTGTTTTTGGTGAATAGTTGTCAAATATGTGAATCATTCCTTTATCAATTGATGGTAATTGAAAGTCATCTCCTACCATAATGATAAGTGGGATACCTCCCCATAGTTGATTTTGATGTTGACCCCTATATGCCCCAAATCTTGAATGGTACTCCATCATAGCCAGATTGCCTGAAGACACCATACTTCGCTCATCAATAATCAATGCAACAATCCAGTCCAAATTGTGACGAATCTTCTTCAGTTTTGTTTGGCTAATTTCTCCAAACTCAGGAACTCTTGGGAGTAAATGTGTATGATGACATGTAGAGCCTCCTGCTCCAAAAGCAGCTGCTCCTGTAGGTCCACACACCACAACTGATTCTTTTCGATCAAACAATCGACGAATGGCAGTAACCAATGTATTGATAAAAGTGCTTTTCCCACTTCCCGCAACCCCCTTTACAGTTAACCGTAGAGGTTTAACACTTGATGTTCCTTCATCAGCCATATTTTCAATCCAGTTTCTCAGGTATTTCAGGCAGTATGCAATGATGTCTCTCTGGTCCTCTTGAAGTGATTCAAGTTCATAAAAAGAACCATCATTACGCAAGGGTAATCCAAGTTTATTATCTTCAGCACAAAAGGTTGTGTCTTTCAAAGTGTCTTCAAGCCAGTCCGATGCATTTGGAGGAACAGGCACAGTTTGTTTTGACCAGTCATGTTGCAAGCCTTTGTCGTATTTGAAATCCAAGAGAGTGTCTTCATTACCATCACAACCAGCAGGAAATGTAGAAGCTATATCAACAGCATCTTGTGCATCTTCTGATATCTCAACAGAAAATTGAGCATAATCCACACTTTGCAGTTGAGAAGTGGGTTCTTTATGCAGTGACTTGGTAAGAACCCTTTGTTTGATTCTGTGGAATGGCATACTGACTTTTGCTGGACATGTTGGCAATACAATAAAATCATTGAACTCCTTCACAAAATCACGCCCTTCCTCAACAAATGTTCCAACCCAAGGTTTATAGAGAAGTAAAACAGATCTTGCATAGTCCCTGGTAGGAGGAAACATTGGCAGACTTTTACCACCCACATAGTGAGGGATAACCAATTTTGCACCTCTGACCTTATTCTTCAATGTATCATAATAATCATCAAAACTTAGTGGTAAATTGTATTGCCTTGATCCATACCGTTTCATAATTGAATTGGACTTAGACACATGACCACCATCTTCAGTAAGACGATAACATCCAGAAATGCTCACAATCTCAATTGTTTCCGAACAAAGATGTAAATCCAATCCTGCTAAGTGCACCATACTCTCTTGTTTTGAAATCATTTTATGTGCCAAACTCCTGTTCATGACCTGTTTGGCAAGTTTTGAAGAATCTCGCTTTGGATCTCCAGTAGAGTCTTCCACCTTCAGATTCAGAATATACTCCTTTACCTCATCCCTTTCTTTTTGAAATGAATCATTCCCTTTGCATTGATAAGCTACAATATAGTCAGTAACTCTTGCAATTTCTTCTGGGTCAGGAGTACAAGGATTGCAATCATATAATAGAATCTGAATATCTGAATTTGCCCGCCAACCTTGAACCAACCAAGTTGAACTTTGAACAGTTCTTCTGTTCTCTCTTGGTAATTCCAACCTATAGAACCCTCTAAGATCTCGAACAATAGCTGCTTCTGACCGCAATGGAAAACCTTTGGTGTCTCCTTTTCCCTGGGTCACCTCAATACCAGCACCAGCACGACAAACACGTCTACTCTTTGATTCTTTGTCTTCTCCTTTTTCACTTTTTTTTAAAGGAAACAACCGGAAAAATTATTAGTAAAAGAATATATTTTCAACCACTCCATCCACAAACAATGTGGCTCTTCTTGGTAGGTATTAAATTCAGCATGTACTGTTTTCATACCTCTATCCATGAAATGCAACTTACAATTGTTTCCTTGGTCTCATACAATATCCCCCACAAGCATGTTGCTGCAAATATAACAATACCTCCGCTTTATCCATCTCATGGTCTTCCACTTCAACATAATATTTTGAAGCTGGGTGGTTCTCCAGGTCTTTTTCAAAAATAGAAGAGATGTCCTTGTCAACATTGCATGTCATTCCAAGGAATTTCTCACTCCAAAGACGTAGCAACTCCGCTTGAAGAGGGCGATTCTTTGTAAACTGAGAGTAACGTTCGAACACATGTCGAAATGATGAAATAGCAAGCATATGAACATGGATTTGACCACGGGATGGAGTAAACTCAAATCGTAACCAGTAATGTTGAATTTTGAATATTTTCTTTCCCACTGTCTCCAACCAAATCTTAACTCTTTCCTGAAAGTACTCCTGAACAATCAAGGTGTGATCATTCACTGTTTCAACCCAACTTTTATTCTGGTCAGGAGCTACCAATCCTGCAGCTTCATATCGATCATTGATAAGTCTTCGCACATCCTTCCAGTAGTACTCTGCACATGAAAGGGTGATGAAGAAATTTGGTGCTCCATTGCCTGCATTGACATGATAATTGATCCATGTGTAAACTTCTGCCCTTTTTGATCTCCAGTATGCAGGTGAACCACGGACCCTCTGAGAATAGTATGTGATCTTGTCAATCCAGTTAAGATTTCCACCTTCAATTTCCATCTTGAGCTGTTCTAACGTTTTCTCACCCTCTTTGAACCATGAGTTTACAAAAAAACCTCCTGAAGATTGATTTTTACGACGTTCCACATAATTCAATGCAAAGAAACCCCACATCTTGTCTTTTGCAAACCTTCCATCCTTGTACAAAACCATCCTTTTTGCCCACTCTGCTGCAGATATCTTCTCTTCTCGATACTGGTAATAGTCCCCAACTCCTCCAGGGAATAGCCATGGAAATGCTTTACAGAAAAGATTGGAGTGTTTGTCATACTCACTCACAGGCTTGTCTGAGACGTATGGCCAACTCATTGTCCCTATCTTCTTGGAAGCTTTTGTTGCTTCTTCAAGGCCTCGGCATATTGCATTATTCGCATCAGATAACTTCATATTTCCTTCCGTACAATTCATTATGCCTCCTGAAACTTGTTCTGAATAGTCTGCATCTTCCAGCACATCAGCAAATTGGCTCACACTTGGACCAAGATCACACTGTGATGGGTGCTTGTCTTTTAGTTCAATCTCAGTATGGATCTTTCCTGGAAGCTCTTGTTCTACGCCATCTTCAATCCAATCCAAATTTTCTTCAGCTATCTCAATATCTTTGTAAAGAATGTTGTTTTCTTTCAGCCATCGCAAAGCAGCAAGCACAACATCTTTTCTAACAGAAAATGTTTTTACTCCAATTTCACCACCATCAAGAACAAATTTCCTTACAACCCTAATAACCTGCACATCATGTGGCATCCTTGGTAACTTCATACAGATTTCACCAATTTCTTGACAGAAACAACATACATGACCATGGCACCCCAGTTGACCTTTGCAAAGATGTTGCAATGGAATGTACACAGAAACCATAGATATAAGCAGCTTTTCAGCTTCCCTCAAGTTCTCAAGTTCCTTGGGCACCTGGTATTGAGGTTGATCATCCTTGTTAAACCATACAGGGTGTGTTGTGTTTTGATCTTTTGTGTAAGTCTTCCTAAATTTGCAATGCTTACAAACTTTCGATCCATCTCCTTTATTAACAAGCTCAAGTTTCAGACTCACACACATGCAACTGGAACAGAAACCATGTTTGATATCAGAAACTTTTGCTTCAAAATCAAGTAAAACTTCTTGACAAGACTCTAAATCACAGCATTCCTCAACACTGCAGACTTCATGGAATGCTTTTTCTGCTGTTGCTCTGTCTTCATCTGATAAGCAACTAGAAACAAATGTTTGAATGTAAGTATGTCCTACACAATAAATGAATAAATAACATATACAAACTAACCTATTATTCAGTTGCTCTTGTTTTTTTCTTGTTCGAGCTAATCTTTTGCATTTTCTTTTTTTACTTTTCTGGAGAAAGCCTTCTTCCTTTTTTCTTTTTCGGCATTTCTGCTGCCATCCTGCAGTATAATGTAAATATGAACATTCATGTGAGATCATTCCATATGGAGTTACTTTTCAGCAGTCAAGGTCAAGGCACCAGTCTCAGCCCCATCCAACAAATTTCCAAAAGCATAAAACATCCTGGGCTCATCATCCCAGTCTTCCGGTCTTTGATTGTCTTCGAACACTTCTGCCATTATGTCAAGCACCATATCATTGGTAAATATCTCGCTCAATGCTTCTTTTTGGATAATGGAAATATTTCCTCTTTGAAAGATACCATCAATAGTTTTCCAGTATTCACCAGTAGTGGGTTGAATACAAAGCCTGAAAGGTTCTGATGAAGATGGATAGTAGCATTCATAAGCTTCCTTTGCATGCTTTTTCACCAGATTCTTTCCAACTTTGACAGCAAAGTCCAATATATTTGAACTGGTCCAAGAATATGGTACCAATGCAAAGAAGCCATCAACAGGAATCTTCATTAAAGCACCCCTGTTACTGGTGTACTCATAGAATTTAGGTTCACTCTTGTGCTTTGAAGATAAATCACGAAATTGAAAGCTTTGCAAGAGGTAGCATTCTTCATCAAACAGGGTGTTCTCCATTTGTTCAGCTGTATGGAACATATTAATCCATGTTTTTGGTTTATGTGTCCAATATGTCGCATTCTTGTTTTCATCAAAAATATCCAGAACAATCACCTGCTTTGTAGGAAGCCTGTAATTTTTAGGCTGCTTTGGAGGCTCCAATTTCATAACAAATAGCCGAAGCATGGTAGTAATGCAATGAGCTTGGTGTTGTATAGCTGTCATAAATGAAGTAGGAGGCTTTTTAGAAGCTCCAATGCCACGCACCCCACCAACAGGAGAATGAAGTGTCTTCAGAAAAGTCAAAACTTGCTTCTTCTTGTCTGGTGGGGTTACTGCTGCTGGAAGCATAGCTTTGCCAGAATCACTATTTTCATCATCACTGTTAGCACTTGGTTTGAGGTCAGCTGATTTTTTGTTGTCAAAACGTTTTTTGAAATTGACTGCCAAACGAGCAGTTTCAAAAACTTCATATGACTTCACCATACCTGCAGGCAATGACTGACGCTCAATCCTTGCTTGATCTTCTGATGCAAAAAGCTCACATTCACCAGTCCTGTAAACAACTACACAAGGCTTCTTTCCCTGCTTGTGTGTCATCTTTTTTGTTTCATTTTGCTTTTTGGTTGGGGACTTTTTTGTTTTAGTATCCAACTTCTTTCGCTGCCTGGGAGGGTTCTTTCTTCCTTCCTTTTGCTTGGGGGCTATCTTTTTGGGTACCTTTTCCTGTTGGCCTGGGGGTACTACGTTCTTACCTTTCACTGCTGTCTTCTTTTTAGGAGGCATCTTTGACAATCTGAAATCTGGCATACATGGAAATTAGTTACATGATTGGTATGAAAATCTGTAATGCAACTTTTCGTACCGTCAATAATAGGTTTTCATCACGGTAAACGAAACGAGTAATGGTACGAAAATGTAAAATTAAAATTTTCATACCCATACAAAAACCAAAAAAAAAACGATGATATGTCGATGTTCCTACTCAAGACATGTCCTAAGACACTATAAGACATGTCTTCGAACGAACACCAGGACAGTCAAATCGGCAGATGCTGCATAAACGCAACAAAACGAGACAGTATATCGGAAGAAAAATGACAATGGTTACTCGCAGCAAAACGCGACGGAACAAGAAGGCATTCAAACACAGCACTAAAAGGGACACAAGACAACAGGTGGATGTTTCAAAGAAACAAACAAACAAAAACGTCGCGGCAACTGACAACAAACTCGCGAGAGCAACGAAGATGTTGAGCCGCTGTCGCAGGATGCGCAGAAAGCTAGAATCGGAACAAAAGGAGCTATTGCAAATGAAGCAGCACTCCTTCGAAGTTAGCTTGTAAGGATGGTGTTCAGACTCTGCCTTACCTGCAATGCAGCGCAACCAAAACACGATGGCTGTAACGATTGGATTGGAAACGACGCGTTGGTGAAATGGTTTTCAAAAAATGGTGACAAACACTTCTCTGCAGGATATTGTTTCCTACGAAAGATACAAAATTAATACCTGTTATCCTTACATTTCATACTACCTAATCTTGTACATACGGTACTACTATGTAGAGAATTACTCTGTCAACCTTCGCCTAAGACATTTCTACTCATTTCCAAGTAGGAATTGTATTTAGTACTATGTAAAGCCATCTGTTCTTTCCTTCGCCTCTGACAGATGCCCTCCAAATGAACATACTTTGTTCCTACACGTATATAACGTAGGATTAGGTTCAACCCTTCTGGCACCACGTTTGATAATTAGTAAAAACACCTATCGACAATTACTCGTCTTCTACACATAGTACCATACACGTAAAACCTACAGAAAACATACGCTTTTTATCTTTGCCTCCGTCGGATGCCCTCCACATTTTGTTGGTACGTACCTACACATGAACAACGTAGGATTAGATTCAACCCTTCTGGCACCACCTTTTTACATAGGGTAAAGACAGTATGATTAATTATTTAACAAGCAATGTATCTAAGAACCCCAGTAGAAACATTCGTAGACTTACTACGGCATATGAACTCCTGTAGAAACATTCGTAGAATAGGAACAAAATAAGAACTCCTGTAGAAACATTCGTAGAATAGGTACAGCAGTACGAATCTTCGAGAAAAACAAAAGATCCATCCGCATCTCTCAAACAACAACACTGCTACCTTTCAACAATGGCACCGTTGCCATACACACCATCGACGTCGTCGGCGGCAGCCAAACCAACAACAGCACAACCAGGAACACAGCAGTCACCGATGGGAGCTTCAACACCATCACAGCCGACAACAAAACCAAAAACACCAGTGGCGTCGCAAACGGTACCGCCAACACCACCGTCACAAAGCGCGACAGCGACAATCGTAGACTCTCAAAACGATGACTCGCAGTACGGTTCACCGCTTGAGCGACAAGAGGTGATGGCTAAGCTTTACTCCATCTTCATTCACAAATGGCAACCGATGATCACCGAATGCCAAGACAACCACACCTTCTCAGCATCCACAACCATGGGACAGGTACATGAAAACCTCCCGGAAGGTAAGACATCGCATTCTATGTCCTACGACATGTCCGACTATGGTATGATTATTTGGATTTTGTTATTTCATACCTCTCGGTTCCAAACGGTTGGTATGCAACATTTCTGTTTACGAATGGAATTTACTCAATCTCGTGGACGAATTCATATTCATATCATTGCTGTTACGCTGGCGGTGTGCCCATTGTTTTGACACATATAAGGATTTGCTTTCGGTATTGAAACTTGTTACATTCTTCATATTTGTAAAACTAACTTACATCTATCCTGTATAACAGACTATTTCCTTGTAAAAGAAGAAGTTGAAACTCTACTTGACGACTTGGTCCCTTTTTTACGCACTCTACCGAGAATCCAGCAACACGACTACACGATTAACCATGGTTTCCATGAAACCCCACCTTTCGACTCTCCTTTGCCATTCCTCGCAATGTTCTTCCTACGTCCTCCTTACTCGAATCTATTGATGTCTCCTAAGATCAATCATCGACAGGTAGCATGTGACAGTTTCGCAACAGTTCCTCCCGGGAAAAGTTCAAGTCTAAGAGATATACTCTATGACACCGACGACTCTGCTAGATCAACATTTAAGGCAAGACAGTTCCTGTTGTATCCATACAAGATTGCGAAAAGAACCCAGGCAGGAATAAAGGTGCAATCCTTGTCATCCTGGAAGGTACTAGTAGGAACCAAAGAAAAACTCAACACAACTGTTGTTTTGGAAAATGCCTGTGCCTCGAATATTTCAAATGAGGATTTCAAACGACTTATGGCTTTGTTTGGAAAACCTGTGGACGAACGATCCAATGTATACAATTTTGTCGACCTTCTTAACATCAAATCATCCATGACAGACACAAGTCAGATAGCTCAACTGGTGAAAGAACTTGGATTTCCAGCACAGTTGGTGGACAGGAAACAACGAGTCGAAGTTAACATGAGACGGCTCGCGAGTTTCATTTCCATGTCCAGTCCTGTCTGCTTCGGTGCTCCTGAAGGTCAGACAAGAATGGAGGCAGCATCGCGTCCTTGTTTCGGGTTTCCTTTGTACAGCTGGGCCCCTCTGCGCGACAAACTCGGTCCTCTTACTACAGACTTTGATCAAACGGTTTTCTTTAAGAATAGCCAGTCATTGCCACCAGGATCCACTGCTTTCACCAAAGTCCAAGGATCAGTTTTATTCTCTTCCGCTGACAACAACCTTGATATTCAAGTAGCGGAACTACTACAGAAAATCAGCGGAATTGTTCAGGCACAAAGCACTCTTGAAGTCAACACTACTTTTCAACACTTTTATCGTGACGTCATAGAACAGGTCACGTCACAGTTCGACGACACTACACAACCTCTTACGCCACAAGAATGGGCCAACTACAACGTAAAATCCGAACCCTTGAAAAGAAGGACACAAAGACCTTTACGCTTGGAAGAACAAAAATTGGTGAACTTGAACAACCAAATCAACCGTATCTTGATACACCGTGTATTTACAACTCCGCCTTTTAACTCGAAACTTCCACAAAATCCAGCCGACAAAGACAAGGTTTTGACTGAAGCAACGTTTTTGCAACTCTCTTTGGCCGCTAAAAACTGGTTCACACAGAAACCCTTCTACACATGTTTCAATCCAAAAACGAACATAAATTTTGGCAGTTCTACCTCGAACAGCTACTATCTTCCAAAAAAATTAAACAACGATTTGTCCACCAATCCAAGCCTGAGTCCACTCTTCAATCAGTGCGCCTGGTCTTCCCCAAACATGGTATTTGAAATGATGTTTTCTGTGCTAAGCTATCAACCTCTCCTTGCCACTTTCCAGAAATACATACAACATTTCAAAGCAACGTCTCGTTTCTATGATCCCCTTTGGTTGAGTGCCTATGTATTCTACCCAGTTTCGTGTTTGTCTCACTTCTACAAAGAGTACTACTTTACTCACATATTGGTGCACGATATAACAAAAAATATGCAGGGGAAGCTTGCCCCACTCAAGGCAAAACTATTGTCCACTTTCAGGAACATCTTCTTGGAGGAATACTTCAACACCATCAGGAAATACGCTAACGCGAACCTGCATAGTAAACTTCCAACCTTCCAACATTTCAGACATGCGCAGCGTTGCGAATATGAAAATTGGACGGGCAGCACTTCTGAGAAACACGTCTGGGTAGCATCGGAATTTTTTGAGATGGTGCTTCTCACGTTGCCTGAAAAACTAAACGAAAGAATCTTCTTGGACACCGAGGACATATTTTCTCCATTCGAAGACTGTGACTTTCATTATACTACAGGACGGTTTCTACAACGCGTTCCCGACGAGAAAGACAGGACGGTTATTAATATCAACGACTGTCTACCCCTTGACGCCATGCCTACTATTGCGGACCTTCTCCCGGCCAATTCTATTCCACACAACGTTGTGGACAACCATACAAATGCCTCCGCCTATACAACCATCACTTTGGAGGATTTAGTCCATCCACACAAAAAAAAATTGGTTGCAAAGCGAAAGAAGAAGAAGAAGAAAAAAGAGGAGGAAGCAGCAGAAGAGGACAAAGAAGAAGAAGAGAACGACGGACAAAACGCTTCTTCCGACGACGAAACTTCTGACAACAAACAAACGGAACAGGAGGTTGCAAGCACAAAAAGTGGAATAGAACAAAACAAGAAGAGGAAGAAGCGAAAAAGAGATAACGAAAAAGAAGAGTCCTCTTCCAAACAAGAAGACAAGGCAGAACGAAAGGAAGCAAGCAAAGAAGAAGAAAAAGAAGAAGAAGAGGAAGAAGAAGAAGAGGAAGAAGAAGAAGAAGAGGGAGACAAAAATAAAAATAAGGAAGACAACCAAGAGGGAGACGAGACCGAAACCGTGCAGGACGATGAAGAAATGTCCTCAGCCAAACAACAACAAGAACAAGAAGAACCAGGCGTAGAAGAAGAAGACGTCGAAACACCTGCAGGCCAGAAATCAGACATAGTCGTTCGACCACACAGCCTATCCAGGGTACCTAGTAGAGTACTACGACTGCAAGTTGCAATTCTACAGAACAAATTCGACGAGATCAATGATAAAATACAAAAAAAGCGGAAGAATGTTCATAAACCTGAAAAAGACAGAGCACAGAAGTTTGCTGACCTATTGAACCAAATCGATATCAAACAAATGGAAGGCGAAAACGACTACAGCGCCGAAAACGCTTGGAAGGAGGTGATGACGATGATCAGGGAACCGCAAAGTTGTTCCGAACCGCAATGGGATCTCCTTCGAAACAAGTTCCTCCTTTACCTATACTCAGGTTTTCAAACCATAAACCCGCCAACCACTCTCAAAGAGCTTCAAAAATACATTGATGAACACGGCAACAATGACTCCTTGGATCAAGGCATTCCTCAACAAACCACGAACAACAATACAGTGCCAATGCCAACAGCAACCTTACCAGGGCCACATGAACTACTCAAATACATCAAAACCAATTCCTTATCTGCGACTAACACACCTAGCGACCAGGCAAGGAGGCTCGAGATATGTCGTGAATTTCAAAAACTCGTGCAAGAGTATGACGAACTATCCCTAACCAATCCCCAGGCAATGCAACAGGACAAAATTACACCCCATCTGGACAATCCCCCAACGGAACAACTAACACACAACGAAAATTCTAACCTACCGGGAAAAGATAGGCCTAACGCTGCAGCCACAACAGGACAAGAACCCGACAACACAGCCACACCTATGGATGCTACGCCAGGCCCTGCAGCCACAACAGGACAAGAAACCAACAACAAAGACATAGATATGGATACATCATAGACATAATTTACAAATAGGAGTATGAATATCCCAAATATCCCAAATGGTCGTTTCTTTTATGTGCGCCGTGACCCGGGTGATCGACCACCTGCTCCCCAGTTAATGACCAACGGTCGACTACTATAGCCAATTCATAGTTCAGAATAATATTAGATACATTTACAAAGAGGTATGAAATAAAAGAATCCAAATAATCATACTATAGTCGGACATTTATGGAAGGAACTGCTTCCTGTATATCCGCCTCTGTGTACCTCGCTAACATGACGTCTACATTCTCCATGCTGGGGAGTGGATCGTTCCTTTGGAGAAGCTGCCTCCATTCTTTGTAGACTGCGACGGTCGACATTAGCACTAACCGATTTCCATCAAGCAATCTGCCAGTTCATCGGAGTGGAGGAATACGATTTCGACAATGATGAGTTTCAGAACAATGAATAATGCATGGGTATGAATTTACCTTCTACAACTTTTCATACTTTCCAGTTTCTATTTCATTTTGTCTCGCGCTCCATTACGATTGCACACGGAGACATTTAAAACTTATAATTTTTAACATTTATGACTATACTTTTATATGAACTTTCGTTTTTGTTTCACATCAAGCACCGTTCATATTGGATACCACCGCCACCGCAATCACTCCCGTAGGGGGGATGTCTTCGTATAACTCGTATTGGCACCCAACACATTGCTCTCCAATCACGCCACAAATATTGCATTCGTCGCAGGTACCGATACTCGCTCCGCTCGCTAAGCAACACCGGTAGCAGAACTCTCCAACTTTGCCAGGCTGGTGGCAGCGTGGACAGCCGCCTATGTCCGAACCTAAAGTGACGCGTAGGTATCGGATGGTGGGTGTTTCCATGTCTATTTCTTCATTTCTCCTTGCCATCTTGCGGTGGTTTCTGTTCTGTCCGCTGTTTTTCCGTTGAGTGTACTTCAGCACTGGACCGTTTCCCTCACGGGAGGGTTCTCGTTTCATGTCATCCAGATTCTGGGGTGTCAGCACGGTATTTAATGTTTGATCGCTTCTTTTTATACCGTACGGTATTCACGTAGTGACAAAATATAAAGAAGAAACCACACGTACAATTTCTACATGCCCGCTTCTAGTAGACTATATCCCACGACTCCGGGGGTTTTTTATATGGGCGAAGCTACTACTGATAAAACTTGCCGTACTGCATCAGCTTCCCCTGCTCCCATTCACGCTGAGGCAGCCCCCTAGTATATATAATACATACCATTTAATGTCACAGTTACAAGTCATTTCTCCCAATTGTCATCCATAATACGACGCAGTGGAGGGCACTTAATAGAACTCGAGAATCGAAGAGCTTGCTTGATGGCCATGAATCCGTGTTGTTTTTCTGCACATATCCAATCCATGGATTGGGGTAGACACTTTAGAGCATATGGGAGCGTAGAATCAAAAATCAAATCATCAACAACACAAACTGCATGATTCACGGACCCATCACTGCCAATTGGAATTAACACGGTTGGAAAGGGTGTATACTTGTAGACATCATCGAGAGATAGAATCTTTTTTTTTCTCCCTGTACGTCCAGTATTGAACAGTGTTGGTCTCCCCACAATCGGTGCGAACAGTTCCATGCTCGTTCGTAGGGCAGCAATAGCGTCTGTTGGCGATTTATGCTCTCCGCTGATTGATGCATCAGCCAGATTCTCCGCCTCTTCAGTTAAACCAATGTAGTGAAGAGCGGAAGCCAGGCAAAGAAATAAGCACTTATGCTTTTCGCCTTGCTGATATGCCACGCGAACGGTTGTAACCATGGATGATGGAGGATCCCCGAAATGTGTACTCGGACTCCCAATTTCGACACGGTGCCATGCTTTCGGATGCTTCATTAGTAGCTTAACATACTCAGGCTTGAAACAATACCTCATCCACTCCATGCTGATTGGGGGCTTTACAATTGTTTCCGTTGGTTTCCCAGCGGCCGATCCTTTACTCATCCTATTGGGGACGAGCTTCTTGGCGTTCATGTATGCAACGGTGCCATGTGGGTGGGCCAAGGTCGACCTTGGGTTTCTTGGAATATACTGAAAAGCACAAAGTTGGTCAATCATTTTGTCGGTGCCAAACAATGATTTCCTTACTTCCTTTGGAAGCGTACTTGTATAAACACGGTACTGCTCCGTTTCCTCCACTGTCATTTGCCCAGATGCGGTTGGGAATTTCTCCTGCAATAGATTCCTCTGTAGACGGACCACTGTTTGTCCCTTCTTTGATAGTGACTTGGAATACGCCGAATTCCATTCATTCCTCTTTTTAAATTTAAGCGATGCCTGCTGACGTATTTCTGCCTTCTTCTCTAGTAACTCTTTTCTTTTTGCTGAGATAGCCTCCTTGGTCATGCCCTTTCTGGCGTCTGATCCGAGTACCTCCAAGATCTCGCTGCGCCGTTCATGTGTTCGATCGGCGTTCACCTCATCACTCGCCTTCATATTGTTAAAGTGCCGACCCACGTCCGATTGAGTCCTCAAATTAGATGGTTTGGGAGCTCTTTTTTTCTGTAGATCCCCCTGGTAGTTCAGATGGTCGAGTCGACGCTTCTTTTGTGTTTCAGTGAGGCTGGTGCTAACACATATCTCGTTGTGGCGCTTCTTCTTTTCTTCGTCGGTCATGTTATTTCTCTTGCGTCGTGCTGATTGTACAGTTTTTCCGCCGCGTTTTCGGCTTCCCGAAATGGGCAGTGGTACTTTTCGTCTTCCTCGTTTTGGATTTGCAGGAAGTGTCGGTTCCTCATCCTCCGAAGTTGTTTCCTCCGAACTTGAAGAAGTTGTTTCCTCCGAACTTGTTGAGTCGCCTGATTTATTGCTACGCTTGCCTGCAGCTTTTTGGACTCCTGGTGTCGGACCGGGTACTGGAGGAGTGGGTGATGAATCAGGCGTGGGAAGCTTTGCTTCGTCGTCATCGTCATCGTCATCGTCATCGTCATCATCATCGTCATCGTCATCGTCATCGTCATCGTCGTCGTCGTCGTCGTTGTCGTCGTCGTCGTCATCGCCATCGTCGTCGCCATCGTCGTCTTCATCGTCGTCACGGCTTTTTTTAGCATCAGACTTCTTATTGTCTTCGTCACTGCTATTTCCAGGTGGGGGACCATCACCACCGGCATTTCCTTCCTGTGTTGGGGCGTCGTTCGGTGGCGGTGCACCACCAGAGTCGTTGTTTTCCTTCGATGACTGGCCACTATCTTTGTTACTGTAGGCATCTAGCATCCTGGATTCCTGTCCTCTCGTTAAGACAGCTTCTTGGATCATGGCGGGCGGAAGTAACACTTTGGGAGTGCTACGGTCAACAAACACGAAATGACCTGGTCCTTGCTCCACCCCATAAATCATTTTGGGCACTAATCGCGGCTTTCCTGACTTATGTTGCAAACTTAAAATGTCAGTATCGGTCTTGTACCGTACCAGTTCCAATACCGCCGGCCCGGGAGCAACGTGAGCGGGGTTAATACCCTTCAACCAGGTTACAGACTCGGAAGATGACTGTCTACCATCCAAAATTAGTGTGCTGGCGTACTCTTGGTTGGAATCGCATTGATATAGAACAACAACCATTTCGTACTTTTGGGCGAAAGCCAGACAGTCGGTGCTATGCCCATGGTAAGCATCCGATTCCCGCATCACTTCACCATCCATATAATCAATTGAAGAGTTGTACATCCGGTCCAACTCACTTTCGATAAACTCGGGACTATCCTGGACAGAAATCTTCAACCACTCGTCTGATTTCAAGAGTCTTGCCTGCTTCCTAATCGTTTTTCGCATCCACACAACAGGGTGGCTTGGATTAACCCAGGTATCGTTCAAATAACCACTCTGTACAAGATAATTCAATAGACAGTAGTACAAGCAATTTCCATCACCACAAACGTCCACGACACATTTCGGGACTCCCTGGTGGTACAACCGTTCGCTTTCTCTTGGAAAGTAGCCAGACTGCAGCTGCACTCTCTCGTTCCAAGAATAGTCTGGCAACATTATGTCACGCGTGTCATCACCATCCAATAGGTAGAGCACCAGCTTGCGGCGATAGAGGTGAATCCTTTCCTTTGTTATTTCGGAGAAGGGTGCTTGTGTTGCTAAGGCAAATCCGACATGCACAGCATATAAACCACAATCCCACCCGTTGGTTTGAGTAGGCAAACCCCCATGCTTGGTAGCACGCTGGGAAGTAAAAGTCCACTCCTTCTGATCCAATGGGGTCTCCAATCCCCAATGACAGTGGAGATCATCGTTGAGCCACCACCATAAGCTCTGAATGTCGATCTTGAAATTCTTATTGTAGAACAAAGAATCCATGCACTCGATGTGCCTTGCCTTTGGATACATGACATACACCCACCAATGTCCACTACTGCACTTTGGAAAAAGGAGAACGTCGAAATCAAGAGGCGACTTGGTCTGTCCAAGTACAGTCTCGGACCACCTGGAAACATGTTGATAGTCATACAAGTCATCACCACCTTCGCCCATTAACTTGGTCACAAAAAAACAGGGAAAGAATGCGATACTTGTTCCTTCTTTTCCTACATCACCATTGAACGTTTCAGCCAATTGAAGCCAAACAAAATTTACGATACTATCATTGACCCACGCCCGCGGTGCCAACGTTTGGGCGTCTGAGACCTTGATGTAGAACTTGTTCCTAACGGCATAACGATTCTTTTGAAGTAGATACGTCTCTGGATCAATTCGTCCATATAGAGCTTGAAGACGCTCTTCTTCTTCCTCTGTGATAGTACCTAAATTTGGCAAATGGCCTGTTAAGGTTAGGGGAATGTCGATCTTGGGATTGGTCTTGACTCGAGGACAGGAATGCTTCTCCTTCGTGAACGGCTGGCCATCGGAAATTCTTTTCTTAGGGCCATCCCATACTATCATTTCCCCTAAATCCTCGACCACAACGGGTGCTGCTACCATTTGTCTCTTTTCAGAGGCCATCGCAGAAACAGACCCACCAACACGAGCTTCGCGTCACCAAAAATCACCTGCCGAACAAATCCTGGGTAGGGATATCGATTGCCGTTGAAGTGGCGAGAGCAAAGCGCTTTTAGGTGTAGTGCTCTGGCCCAACAATCGACCACCTACAACCAGATACCTGTCCGAACAGATCACTCTCGGGTTCGCGTCGCAAATGAAGAGAGAGCTTGACTCAACAAACGACCACCGAAGAAAAAACCCACACTAGCTTCACGTCACCAATTGTCAGATGCCGAACAAATCCCGGGTAAGGATATCGATTGCCGTTGAAGTGGCGAGAGCAAAGCGCTTTTAGGTGTAGTGCTCTGGCCCAACAATCGACCACTCACAACCGGATACCTGTCCGAACAAATCACTCTTGGGTTCGCGTTGCCAATGGGATGGGCGAAGCACTCGTACGTAGAGACGAAGATGGAGAAGCAACGCAGCGGCAGACACGAGATGCCTGCTGCAGCAATAAAATGAGGAGGCCTGCCTTGGGTGCTGCAGAACGGGTAGTAAGAAAAGAGGGTGAGCTCCTGTACAGAACCGGGACAGAAAACTGTACTACTCGAGGTAGGATTCTACTTACGTACAAATTCTACGTAAACGACTACCAACCCAACAATTTCGATCTGGGGTAAAATCAGCCGAAATGAAATTTATGACCAAAAGGCTGGGTAGGCATGTAGGGGGGCACGAAAAACAAGAACCCTACTTCTTACGTAAATGTAGTATTCAACTTACGTAAGTAGGTTTTACTACTTAGAATAGTGTACACTCACCGTGTATGTGTAAGTAATGTAGACTCCGTAAGTACCGTAATCGTGGAGATAGTACCATACAAAGAACATACAATGTCTACGTATTCTGAAGTACAATAATTGAGTAAGTAGAACTCGAGTGCACCAATTACGGTACTTACTAGCTACTAAAATAAGGTACAAACGTTAAAGGTCAGTTAAGTAAGTACTAGTACTGCGGCCGCGTGCTGCTGTACACGATAATCATAGAGACAACGTGCAGTGGGTGTCCACAGAAGAAAGACAGTATAAAACCTACACAGAATGAAGGTCATGAGTATTATTCCAATGACAGTGTCTTCACAACCACGAAAACCAAGCTTTGGCAAACTATTGACATTTAGGGTAAACAAAAATAACAATGTCAGGTAGGCACCATGACCGGGCCAGCAATAAACGCCGCTTTACAGGCTCCGTTACTACTGCTGGTACCCCTTGTAGTACACCGAGCGCTTCCGTTGCAGCTTCCATTGCATCGGGCAAAAAGTCAAAGAAAAGTGGTAGTAAGGAACAAAGATTGACGGCACAAAAAGATGACGACAGTGCTAGTAGCGCCTGCATGGGTAATTTGCCTTTTCAAACGACGGATACCCCCCCCAAAGAGTTATTTGTTGGTTCGACACCTGATACCAAAATAAGGGGCACGGAAATTACAGTAAGTGCGTTAGTCGGTGTACGTTTGTTTCCACAAATTAAGTTTGTGTGCAATCCGACGGTTGAACTTATGTTTTGCCGTGACGCAAGGTCCATCTGTGGTGTTGTCATGTCGGAGTGTAGTCCACCAGTCAATATCACCGAACAAGACTGGTGGGAGCATGCCAGGAAGTGGATCAGTAAACAAGTGTCGGTGCTCCGTAATAGCAAAAACACGCAAATGAAATGGAGTTTTATGGGTAAGCACTAAACCAACCAATCGTGATGTTGATATTAACAAAATTTATGCTAACATTTTTTTCAGTTTGGCTTAATGACACAGTTAGCGACGACTCACGTCCTGGTAAGGAAGCTTTTTGTAAAGGACGTAAAAACAAAAAAAACTACACCGCTTTTTTTTTGAGATTCGTACCAGCCGTCGTGGGGCCAGAGATATTTCGGCAGCGCCTACAACACGCTAATGGTGATACGTCGTCCTCGGATACCGTCTGCACAATTAGTGATGAGGCATTTGCCCTCCTACTAGTCGAAAATAGCTACGATCGTTGGACGGACATCTACAAGAAGACAGGAGGCATCCCTAAACAACGCCGCGGTGACCGAACCAGGCAGTGTGATTCCGACATCGCACCACTGTATACCCATGGCGGCATCCGATATTTGCTTCATCAATCAACCAAATCAAAAGGTTGGACTACTACGGGAATCGAACGCTACAACGCGTTATTCCAGATGGTACAAAAGGACCGACAACGACGTCCCAATTTCATAAAGAAATTCATCAAGGAACAACAGGTTAGTAGTAGCAAGAAAAAGGAAAAGAAAGAACCTGTTGCGGTCACGGCTGTACACTTGTTATGGGACGATGAAGTACGAAAACCAACGGATACAAGCGATGAGACGGTCCCCTCAGATGATAGTTCTCATAGTAGCGACGACACAGCAACAGCAGACATTGCGCCTGTAAAAGTATAGTAAAAAATAACCAATAGTCACCATCACATCAAATCTCATTGTAATAACAACAAACAACACTCGTTATAGTGTCAACAATGTATGGTAACCGGATATAACTAACGTAGTAATAGTAGAAAACAATCTTTGAATATTAATAACGAAGTATGTTAGACCAATTGACCGTAGTGTGTAAAACAAAACACGTTTAGTATAAACGATTACCAAGTATGTAAAGCCAATCAACCACCTATTGTATTATAGAGCAAACATGGTTGGTAGCACAATGGCCGACGTTATTAAAAACAATGCGGAGTCAAGTTCAAATAGGAACAAAACTCTGTTTAATAATCTCCGATGTACTGGTAAACAACACATTCCCTGTTAACGATTTTACATAGTACTGTACTGAGAACAACCGGACTTAGTTAAATAAATACTAAAAACGGTTAAATAAAATACCAAGGGTAGTAAAAATTATAACATATGTGGTAAAAAATATTAACAAGGCAGGAGATAATTATAACCAAGCTCGTACAGGATAACAAAATCGTGCACCTAGATGAAGTGACTGGATGCAAGACAATTACCCAGCAGAAACCCTGGCGTCAATTCAGCGAGCTGCGTACCAGAAACTGGAAAAGGTAGAGACCTCCGACACAACCGATGAGAAACTTATTACAGGTTTTATTGTGATTGAGGGAGAGGGTCCAAATTTTGTGAACGTAGAAGGAGAGGGGGTTGGCGTAACACTGGACAATGAGGTCATTAATAAACTCAAATATGTTAAAGGCGGAAGTCGGAATACAGGGCCAATCTATGAGAAGGACGACAGCGGTGATATTCTATTGGACGATAAGGGGTGTGGTATTCCTTGTAAAAGGAAAAAGAAGATCATTCCTGCCAAGTGGTTTGGCTACAGCAATCGTACCAAGACGATTAAGAAACTAGTCACCTCTTGGGTGACCACGAATTTTGACAAACGCCTCTTGGCCCAAATAAAAAATATGTCGGCGGCCAAAGCTGCCTTTGTGTCAGTCCCACCAGGAGCAGATAAGAAACACGATGACCTTACCACCAAAGTTCAAGCAGTTGGTCCGAGCGTCAAATACCAACAGAAGGATGGAGAGCGAACCTGCATGGTGTACGGATTGGCCAGTGCAATTC